>Ga0316612_1000385_pt1 | contig 14215 bp, 15 predicted proteins | sample MIS2016226_MG_FD_207676 | JGI IMG/M metagenome (GOLD analysis project Ga0316612, IMG submission 207676) | Microbial mat bacterial communities from Middle Island sinkhole, Lake Huron, Michigan, United States - MIS.2016.226 | ecosystem: Environmental > Aquatic > Freshwater > Lake > Sediment... | reverse complement strand
TTCAGCAGCCTGTAGTATTGTAGGTACAGGGTTTAGGTTACAAATAGATAATCTCAATGCTGGCTGCCCTACCTGCGATGCTGGGGACCTAAAGATATTTTATCAATTCCCTGTAAGTTCTAATAGTGTAACATCTTCTTTATTTTGTGGGCAAACATCTGATTGGTACTCCTTTAATACTCTAACCCCTGCTTTCTTTGCAAGTGCTGGCAGTCAGATGGATGCCTATGTAACTTATATCACCGATTTTGGAACTGTAGTGAATCACTACCGATTTACTTATAATGGAGGTGGTTTAAGTTGTGCCAACATAACCATTCAAGAAGTACAGAAAGGTAAAATATACAAAGACATTACGGTGAAGCGGACGGTTACTTACACCGACGGATGCCACCCTGAGGTGTGTGAATATACTTTGGACATCCCTCAGATAGGGAATGACCCCTGCTATAATTTTACTGCCTATATGAATAGTGTGAATTTAAGTGCCCCTTGTAGTGGGTCGGGGTTATCGGCTGTTCAAATAAATGGGACGGCTCCTTTGACCTACCAATGGACATATAACAATACTAATATAGCAGGGAATACGGCAGTACCTAATAGATATTGTTTAGTAGGCGCAGCTACGGGGGTTTACTGTTGTGTAATTACCGATGCACTAGGGTGTACAACTACCGTTTGTGGGATTGTACAGCCCCCCTGTAGTTTAGGGGTAGTGGTCACTGCCATTGGGACCGCTTTAACCGCAAATTTAACAAACTGCGTTGGCAGTCCAACGTATCAATGGCAACGTTTCAATGGAACTACGTGGATTACAGTGGGGAGTGCATCTACTTTTAACACAGGAGGACTTGCAGGCGATTATAGAGTGAATGTGACGTGCGGGTCTTGTACGGCAGTGGGTTTATATACTTATATACCTCCATGTACAGCCAGTGTGTCATTAGTAGTATCGGGAACGAATTTAGTTGGAACCGTTACAGGGTGTGGAGGAACTAGCATAACCTATGTTTGGGAAATACTTGTGGGAACCAACTGGACCACAGTTGCCACCGTAACCACTGCATCTACCTCCAACACCTACACGCCAACAGTGAGCGGTAATTACCGTCTGACTATCACGTGCGGGTCTTGTACCGACAATACAACTATAAATTATACTGCCCCATCCCCGTGTACAGGATTTATATCTCCCTTGACAGGGATATTTACAAACATGTGTCAAGGTACGACTAGAACCTTTGGAAGGACGACGACGGGCGGCACAGCCCCATTCACTCAGGTGTGGACAATAAATGGAAGCGGTGCGGGTACGGGCACAACTTTGAATTTTACAGCTGCCACGCTAGGTAACTTCGCAATAGGTATAACGGTGACCGACGTAAATGGATGTGTATTTACTGACACTAGGAATATAACAGTGGTTACATGTTGTGGAATGACAGCAAGTGTAACCCCCACAACCCTAAGTGTGTGCACAAATCAAGACGCTACTTTTACGGCATCTCAAACGGGCGGCACGGCTCCAATAAACTATGCTTGGACATCCCAATTATTGCCAGCTAGCGCAATAGCTCAAGGATCTGGCACAACAAAAACATTAAACTTTTCAACCGCAGGTTCTTATACTGTAGTTGTTACGGCAACCGACAACACGGGGTGTACATCTAATGCAACTGCCACTATGACCGTAACCACCTGTACTAATTGTGTGTGTACTCATACATTGACACTTTCAGGTTGTATTTTGACGGGAACCTTTAATGGTGCTGGGTGTGGTAACTACTCTTACCAATTACAATATAGTCTAACGGGCACTGGCTGGTCCACTGTAACGTCTGGATTAGCGGCACCTAGTGGAAGCTTCTCATATACACCAACAGCTAATGGCTTTTACCGAGTGGTAATATTATCAGCAGGATGTACTTTGGCAGAAACACCCTTAGTTAGTGTCACCTGTTTTACCCCTACATGTTCAAATTCACCTACCTTGACTTTAAATAGCACTTCCAGTACTGTATGTGGAACTACCCCCGTAACTGTAATTGGCAATATTTTTGGTGGAAGTGCCACAAGTGTAACTATTACAGAAAACGGTGCAGGAACGGTCACGCCTACAAGTTCAGGTGCTTCGCCTTTTAGTTTTACCTATACTCCTAGTTTAGCCGATGCAGGAACTACACTAACAGTCACCGTTGTGACCAATAATCCTTTGGGGGCACCATGTACCCCAGAAACTAGGCTTTATTCCATTACGGTAAATCCAATCCCCACCCCTACTATAACTTCTAGTAATACTGCCTTATGCGTGGGTCAAACCAAAACACTTACAGCAACGCCAGCTGGAGGTGTTTTTACAGTTTCTGGTCCTGCAACAGTTGCAGGTGGGGCATTGGTAGCAACTGGGGCTGGCAACATAATAGTGACTTATACTGTCACGGCTTTAGGTTGTGTTGGTAGTGCTACTCAGACGATAGTAAGCAATTCACTACCTACGGCAGTGTCCGCAACTGTATCTTGTATGAATGGGGTAGGTACGGTGACAGTTACAAGTCCTCTGGGCGCAGGTCTTGAATATAGTTTGGATGGAGTTACTTACCAAACATCTCCCATCTTTCCTAATGTAGGAAACGGCAGCTCCATCACTGTCAGGGCTCGTAATGCGGCAGGGTGCATAACTTCTACTAGTATAGCGGTAAGCTGTTCTGATTGTGGGTGCACCGCTTCTATTGCGATAACTAGCAATTGTACTCTGGCATTAACTCAGGCTTGCACGGGTTACGCATGGACGTGGCAAGAATCACTTAATGGAACTTCTGGGTGGGCACAGGTACAAACTAGCGGCTCTACCTTTGCAGGGGTTTCTGGAAGGTTTTATAGGGTAGTTTTAACGAAGGCATTATGTGCCGATGTAATCACAAATATATTGAACCCTATTTGTCCTTGCTTGGGGTTAACTATGACAATAAGCCCAGTTACTGGAGGGGTAAGTTTTGGTACTCTTAATTTCAATGGAGTGCCGATAACTAACTACCAAATTCAATGGCGAAAATGTTCTGACAACTCTGTAATACTTACTTCTGGAATGGGAACAGGTGCTGGAGCTGGTATCTATCCACATCCAAGCTCAAACATTCCTTTAGTTGGTGACTGCTATTACGCTCAAATAATTACAAGCGATCAAGGCAATAATTTGAATTGCTTTAGTCAGTTTAATGTCGCAAATTGGACGTGCGTTAATCCACCTACATACAATTACAATGGTCCAGGTGGGGCAGCAGCTACTAGAGAATTTAGAATGGGCATTGCAGCAAGCACCAACATTAGGGTTGCTAATTTTTATACCGAAACTGTACCAGACTTATTAGAAATAATTTATAACGGGATTACACTGTATTCTAGCACGAATACCATATATACAACCACAACCCCTGCAACTATCCCTATTACTTACGTGGTCGGTCAAAATTATATAACCTTTAGGGTTACAAATTCTTTAACTACTTCTAATACAATTTGGCGAATTAGTAATGTAACTTGTTGTAGTTCTATTGTGTGCCCTACGGTGGCGGATGTACGGCAAATTACAAGTATTTCAGCGGCACTAAATGCTACGTGCGGGTGTACATTAACTCCTACTTACACAAATAATCCATTAAATTGTAGTGGCTGTGGCGAACCTGGTGTAGTGCAATTAATATCTACGGGAGGGTGTACTTGGAATCAATCGACTGTAAACAATACTTGTTACAACGAAACTGTTATTATAACTAAATTAGCAGGAGCTTCTAGGTCTTTCGACTTTGCTACAGGGACAAATTACAATATAGTAAAGAGTGCTATTCAGTCAGTAGTTGGGGATCAAAGAATTAGGTTGCAGTTTCATAGTGCCACTTGTGGTAATGATGGCACTATTATACAGTACGATTTATTGCCTACTTATCACACCATAGTATTTGATGATGTGAATTACACAATAACAATAACAATACCTTTAACAAACCCTTTCCTCAATACTTGCGCAAACTGTGATGCAATCAAATTTATATTGTATAATCAAGCGTATGCTTTATTCAATACAAGTACTTACACAGGAGCTTATCAATCTATAAGGTATATTCAAAAAGCAAATGCTACTTTAAACAGTGTAAATGCGGCTACTTTTAGTTCTATAATCAATTGTGCTGGGGGTACCTGTGGTCCAAACCTAGATCGAAGGTATAGATTAAGTTACCGAAATACAACATGTCCTTGTCAAAGCTGGGAGCTTCACGAAGATACCGACGATAACGGAACGTATGAGACATTAGTATTGCAGGAAGCTGGATGGACTGGAGCATGTAACTAAAAAAGATGCAATTTTATTTTATAAGTAGGGGCAAATACTAAAGAATGTCGTATATTTGTAATTTTAAATTATTACGTCAATGCCTTACTTCCAGTTAAATAGTAAATATGAGATACTAGGGGAATCTGATACAAATGATTTCCCTACTTTAGGTTTTATGGTTGTAAGGGCGGAAGATAGGTCATTATTACCCCATCCTATACCCCCTAAAGCAATTACTATTCCAACTAAATCAAGGTTAAATGAAGTTAAGTTAACACCTAAATTAAAACATTCCCTTAGAACTCTCTACGAATCAAAGAGTTATGAGGACTTAAAAGACCTTGCAGACAAGAAAGGTGTGTACAAATTATGCTGCGGGGCTACTATGTCACAATTAGTTAAAGATTTTAAAGAAGCAGCCGACAATGGGGTTATATGATTGGGACGGTAGCAGACTACCAAACTACGAAGAACAAACAGCAGTGGAAGCAGTTAATGCAGAGGATTTAGAAACATTATTTTACTTGCACAATACTTATAGACTTAGCAAGGTGAAGCACTGTTGCCCAGACCCCTGTATGTTAGGGCATTTTATTAAAATATTAAACACGAGAGGTTATGATTTTATCCAATATCCCCAAATATAGTAATGACGATGATAGACGTAGGAATGCTGTATATTTGTTTATGAAGTTTATAGGGGTTAACATAGGAGACTCCCCTAAAGATGTATCCGACCAAGTTCTATTTGCGTTCCGCTATTTCCCCGTAAGTTACTTACTTTCCGCAATAGTGATCGGTAAACTTGCCGACGGGTTCAGTTATAGACAATTGACTAGAAAGTTTCCTATCACCCTACGAGAAGTGAGGACGGTAGTAAAGCGACATAGAATGTTACATAAAGACCCAATATTCACTAAAAAACATTAAACACACTCTATTTTCACTTAATTTTGCGTTATAATAACAGAGAGTTAATGGAAAGTGCGAAAAATAACCTATCTCAAACCTTTTTAAACCTTATGCTAGGAGACTGGCATATAGACGCAGATTATGCTAGGGTAGAGTTCAATAGGTACATGGAGAAGATTGAATTGTTGTCTAATGGGGCAACAATGTTCGATGTTTTCTCGGAAGAAAAAGCTAACTCTAAAAGAATATCTATTGTAGATGCAAGTGGTGCTATTAAGGATGTTTCATCCTTAGATCAAGTAACTGAAAATTCTATAATTCAATTAAATTTCTCAGGGGTGATGAGAAATGCAGATGGTTTATGTAGTCAAGGGGTTAATTCCCTCACGGAACAATTGTATAACGCTTATGGTAACTCGGCTGTAAAAGGCATCCTTCTAAACCTAGAAAGTGGCGGTGGAGAATCTTCTTCAGGCTATAACCTACAACAAGCGTTACTAGACAAAAACAAACCTGTAGTAGTTAGGAGCAGTTTCTTAGCATCTGCTGCATTAAATGGAGCAGCTGCGGCTAATGAGATATGGGCAGCTAGTGATGCGTCACAGATAGGATCCATAGGTTCTTACATCTCCGTGTCTTTGGATGCTCTTAATGAGTACAAGAAAAATGTAAAAGACATCTACTCCACTACAAGTCCAGATAAGAATGCTGCATTCAGAGCAGCCTTAGATGGGGATTTCTCTAAACTAGAGAAAGATGTAACACAAAACGCATCCCTATTCCAAGAAAAGGTTAAAGGTTTATTGAACCTAAAGTCTTCCCTAGAGGCTAGTACTCTTTCGGGAGGAGTTTTCTACGCCCAAGATGCCAAGAATAGGGGTTTAGTCCATGGGGTTGGAACTAAGCAACTGGCAATAAAACGTATTTTATCACTTATTAAATATTCTTAACATGTTCGGACAAATGAAGGATAGTATTAAAACACTATTCCCAAGTTGGAACGTAGATAATTTATCTGAAGCGGAGTTAGCGCAGAAGATGGCAGATGAAGCAGCTAGTTTAACACCGCCTGCAATCGAATCCGCTACAGAATCTACGCCTGCAACGCCACAAGTAGATTTGACTGAGATTACTCAGTCTATCGAAACTTTGACTACTCTTACAAATTCCTTGCAGAGTTTAGTAGAGGCTCAAAATACTAAAATAGCCGCTCAGAACTCTGAGATTTCAGCTATAGGCACTAAACTTAAATCTGTAGAAACATTGAACACCGTGTTGGCTAATAAAGTAGCTGCATTGAATGTTTCTCAGACTACCGCACCTAAGACCTCTGATGAGGCAGTAAACGTCGTAAACAAATTAATCACTGACACAGAGAATGATGCAAATATCAAAGGTTTTGATATGGCAGATTTCATGAATGTCCAAAAATAATCTTATGCCTAGAATAGAAGGTGACGTAACAGGTTTACGTTGGGGGGCTTCGGTCCAAAATGATGGCAGAGTGAGCGGTGCTACTCTAGTCATAGAGCAAGGGGAGGCTTTAAACTTCTTCAGAAATCTGTCTGTATTGAAACCTAGACTTGTAGAAAACAGTTTTGGTTTGTACTCATTCGGTACTGTAGGAAGGCTTGGTAAAGTGCGTTTTGCATCTATGACTAATGCTACGCCACATATGTTGAGACCTAGAACAAATACAGGCTGTATTTGGGATCCAGTGGGTAATATACAAATGAATGTGTCTGAGTTTTCAGTGTGCCCCGTTAAGTATCAAGGTCAGTTATGTCCTGATAATTTCTGGGGGGAGTGTTTCGAGAAATTGTTGGGGGTAGGGAACCAAATCAATGATGTATATGCTACCCCTGAGGGTAGAGCAATCATGGTACAGTTAATACAATCTATATATAACTCTCTTGGGGATTCTCTGTGGACACTTGCATGGTTTGCGGCTCACCCCTTGATTGCAGCGGCAGATACTGATGGAACTTACACAGTGGATGAAGAAGAGTGGAAAAACTTTGTTGAGCAACAAGCCCTTAAATGTGGGGGTTGGATGACATTGATTGACGCATTTAAAGAGAGCGGTATAGCTCACTACAATGTATTGATTCCACCTACCGACATAGGTACTGACGGTGACTACATAGGGGATGTAGGGCGTGCAGGTGGTTTGTTCAGCAGGCTCGTAAAACAATCTAGCCCAACAATGAAATTACTGAACGGTAAGACTACCAAAGGAGGAGTTACAGGGGCAAGAATGGGTAAGCAACCTATATTGGTTACTCCAGAGATATTTGCAGCTTACGAAAGAGAATTGCAAGTGGATTGGGGTACTTTGCCAGAAGCACTTTATTACCACTTAAATGGCGAATACTGCGCTAAGTTGGGGTGTGTAGGTAACGAAATAGTGGACGGGGTATTGAAGTGGAAAGGGCATTTGATCATCTGTATGGATGATTGGGGGTATTTCTATGATATGGTAGGTGTTGAGGCACACATCGCAATCATGGCAGTTGCAGGAGTTTTTGGTATGGCTACAGATGTTCCATCTTTAGACCAGTACAATGGACTTGGTATGATGGTTGAGCAAAAATTGGGTGCACCTGAGTTAGGTAAAATCTACATGCACACTAATTTTGACATTGGAATGGGTATCACGAATGCCGATTTACTAACAGTTGCAAGTCTTTACTTGCCTAAAGAAGTTTAAATGTTATTTAGCTTATTTATGTTATTCAGTTTTGCATGGGCGTTTCAGTTCGCCTATGCAAAACTTTCGGGTCGAAGAATTAAGTACACTCGATTAGCAAATTGCGGATTGCTAGAAATTTCAGGTTCCGCAGATGATTGTGCTGAAGCCTCAGGAGGTTTGGCTGAATCTTATGTTGCAGATTGTGACGATTTAGATTTAGATGCAGCTACTATTGATGCTGATGGTAATATCATCGACATTCCATGGCTTACAGGAGCTACCCCTTATGTGAGATTTAGTCCTGATGACAATGACGAGGCGTATTTCAACCAAGAAGCTACTAGGGATGACAATGGTAAAATCACGATTGTTCAAACCGCATTCTATTCCTTCACGGGAATAAACACTGCTAAAGTGCTAGCCGCTAGATCAATGAAGGCTTGTTGTTGCTTAATTGTAGTTCACAAGTTGAATACAGGGTTCATCTTTATTCAAGGCTTGAGAACCAAGAAGGATGCCGTTACTGGTATATGGAGTGTAGTTAAATCTACAAAGAAAGCTAAAGCAACTCCTAGTATTTTGTCTCAAACAGGGGCGGATTCAGATAGAATCAATTTGGAAATAGTTTCTACAGATAGTTGTTTTGCGGCTACAGTGTTTCAAGGTCAAATCTTGCCTACTGTAATTCCAGCAACAACTGTAGCTTCATTAGTTAACGTCAATTAATCATAGGAGATATGTATCAATTAAAAAGAGCACATAGAAAGCCTATTCTCACTGCAAGTATAGGAGGTACTAGACGAAGTTTAACAGGAAAGGATGTTTCATCCACAACGGCTGCTACTAAGCACCTACCTTCTGAAACTTTTATAATCAAGGCACTTAGCCAAGCAGAGATAGGCAAGCTGATTGCGGATAATCACCCATTGGCTAAATTATTTGAAAAAGTGGAATCTAATTCCCCTATTGTAGTAGAGCAATTAGCTGAAGTAAAAGGTAAGTAATGAGGGATGCAACTATCAATATCCCTTTGGATAAGGACTGTTGTGACTTGCCTTTTTCTAAGCAGAAGAAAAGTAAAGGGTTTGGAATGTTTACGGATATTCCAAACCCAATACCAGCAGAAATAACAGACCCAGAACAAATTAAATTAGCCTTTCAAGACTATAATTTCATTCCTTACGCAGGAACGCAACATAGTAGCTGCCATGGGCTATTACTATGGCTTAATTCAATGAGCCATTTATCCCCTACACATGGGGCATGTATCAATTCAATAAAAAGTTATGCTCTAGGGCAACCCCTAGACATACTAAAAAGAAAATCAGTATCTTTCGGACTTGACAGTGAAATCGCTGAGCAAGAGAAAGAGACTTTCGCTGATTGGTTAGATAGCACCCTCAAATTTGAGTATAATTCTAGCTTACACAAATTAGTATTAAATTCATATAAAAATATCAAAGATAATGGTAATTACTTTTTAGAAGTAACCATATCTAAATTTCTAGGTAAAGAGACTGCAAATATAGTGCTACACAACACCGAAAATGTATGTTATACTAAGCCTAAGCCTAGAAAGCCAAGATTGGTGGGTATTTCTCATCAATGGGATGCCAACTACTTAAAGAAATACCCCCCTAGAATACTTCCAGTGTACCCTGCGGTGAAAGATGAAGGAGATAAAATCACCACCATCATCCACATCACAGAAGATACCACGAGACTTTATGGGAGACCTGACTGGTTGAGTAGTTTTATGTCTGTTTACCGAGAGTTTCAAGATGGGAATTATCTAATCAAACAAGCAGCAAATAACTTCATGGGGCAAGCCTTAATAGAAGTGGAGGATGCTGAAGCAGACACTGGAAGTGTATTTGATGACGAATCAGCCCAGACCAGCGGGTATGCAGGGGCAGCGGAGCAATTCAAAGATAATTTTACGGCACAGGGGGATGATCCACAAACTGTACTATTGCTTTCAAGACCTCACGGTGCAGGTCCAGCTTTTGTTTACCAGTTTAAGCCCAATACAAATGAAAATTTCTATAAGGTAAATTCTGAACTTCAAGAACTAGATATTATTAGAGCCCACCAGTGGAGTAAGAGATTTTTAGGAGAAAACCAAACGCAAGGATTCTCTAAGGATGTATTCTTAGATGAATTGAAAGTGAAAGAAGCCTGTGTACTCCCTTCAATAAGGAATATAGCCTGTATGGGCTACAATATAGCCATCGACTTAATGACTAAATACTTCGGTAGGTCTGAGTTCGAGCACTACCGCATAACAGGAAGAAACAATATTGATTTACTTAAAACAATGTTACCAAATGAAGACCTTACTGACGGCATTAGAATTGATACGCCACAGTCCACTGACTAAAGATTTTCCTCCAAGTAAGTTATGCCCTATAATAGAAGCAGCAGAGGAATCTATCTTTGAGGATTGTGCATTGGGGGTAGATCTTTATGAAGCCCTACTAGATGCTTTAACAGACGTTCCAGCCAACACAAAAGAATGGAATGTAGCTAGGATATATGCTCAAGGGGATATTGCCACCTATTACGGGACTGTGATTAAATCCTTAACTGACAACAATTCCTTAAACCCCTGTGTTAGTGGATGGGAGGTTGTACCCAAATTTACATCTGAATGTATAAATGAGTTTTGGTGTAAACTTAGACTGTATTTGAGTTATTTCATAGTGGCTGAAAATGTAACTATTTTAACCTATGAACTAGGGGGCAAAGGTACAACCAAGTGGTCTGATGATTTCCGACAAAACACTTCAGGCATAATTACAGTAGAGCGTGGAGAGAGAGTGGATTTCCAAAATGCTATACACAAGATGGCTGAGAAGTATTACAGGGGTATTTTAAGGTATTTGGAGCGAAACAATGAAACCTGCCCTATATTGAAAAACGCCTCTTACGTAAAGGATTTATGTACTAGATGTGAGCCTATAAGTAGAACACGCAGAATAAAATATAACAAATGACGGGAGCATTAAAAAAGTTTGCAGACAGGATGGTGAACAGCGTCTTCACCGCAGGGGCACAATTGGTGTTGGTAGCAGAATACCACAACAACCCCCAGATTACAAACCAACGTAGGAGGGTGTGTAGAGGCAGTGAACGTCACGGCATTCCTGCATGTGTGAATTACAACCCTGATAGAGATCAATGTAAGGTGTGTAGTTGTATTATAGAGGAGAAGAGCAAGTCTAAAATTAATTATAACCCAAAAAAAGGGATGAGAGCAGAAATCACTCATTGTCCGTTAGGTTTATGGGAAGATGAAGAGATAGCCCAAAGATACAAAGAGTAGTCTGTGTTTCTGTTTCGGGGTGAGGTAGAAATATCTCACCTTTTTCTATTTTGTTCATAAAAAGTGTTACCTTTACGACATTAAATACAAACTGGGATGGTTTGAACAGAGCACAAAAATAAAATAGATAATGAAACAATCAAAACACATAACAGATTTTGAAAGGTCAGTATATTTATTAGTAGAAATGTTTTGCAAAAAACAGGAATGCGAAGTAGAATTCATAGTACAAGACGACATAAGCGGCATCTACGTAATAGCCGACAATTTTTTTAATCTAAGTGACATATTCTATGACATGAAGGAAAATAAGCCAGCAGGATTGATATTTGAGTGGCAAAATTATTTACTCGACTTGAATATGGAAAACGAAACGTCATACAATATAAATTATAGATCTTATTGCATGGGTGCAAGGTTTTTAAATAATAGTTCACAATTAATATGATGCAGAAAACTTTATTTGAAAACGAAAACCTTTTTTATTAAAACTTTTTAGAGTGATGGCAAATATTTTTGAAAAAAATAAAACTTACTTAGGTGACTGTTTGGAGCTGATGCCACAAATGGAAAGCGGAATGTTTGATATGATACTTTGCGATTTGCCCTATGGAACGACAAGAAACAAATGGGATAGTATAATACCATTGGAACAACTTTGGAACGAATATAAACGACTGATAAAGCCAAACGGAGCAATAGTATTGTTTGCTCAAACTCCATTTGACAAAGTGTTAGGTTGCTCAAATTTGGAGTGGTTAAAATACGAATGGATTTGGGAGAAAGATAGACCAAGCGGACACTTGAACGCAAAGAAAATGCCAATGAAAGCACACGAAAATATTTTAGTATTTTATAAAAACTTGCCAACTTACAATGCACAAAAAACAACTGGACACAAACCAAGTAATGTAAGTGGACAACGATTAAAAGAAACCACTAACTATGGCAAGTTTGAGCAAATAATAAGCGGAGGGCAAACTGATAGATACCCAAGAAGTGTGCAGAAATTTAATGTAGTGAACAGCCAACACGGAATAATACACCCGACACAAAAGCCGATACCGCTTTGTGAAATGCTTATAAAGACATACACGAATGAAGGCGAATTGATATTGGATAACTGTGCAGGAAGCGGAACGACTGGCGAAGCGTGTTACAATACAGGCAGGAACTACATACAGATTGAAAAAGAACAAGATTATTTTTCTCTTATTTTAGGGAGGGAAAAAAGTTTTAATAAAAAAGATTATGAGCAGGAAAGTTTATTCGGAGATGTATCGTAGCATTACGCATAACTTACCGTGCAAATGTACGATTTTTTCATATAATTATAAAAAATGTATTTATTTAATTATTTTTTAATGAAAAGTGGTTTTTTTAATTAAAATAAATGTAACTTTGCGCTTCATAACAACAATACAATTGTTTTTTATCGAAGGAGAGAGCGGTAAAAAACAAAAGTGACTAATATTTCACATCATATTAGACCGTCAATCTCTCCTGACTGTCTTTTTTATTAAGTTATTGATAAAAAAAAACGAAAAATCACAATGACACTATTAAATGAAGGTTTTATTATCGACTTTTTTGAGTTGATGTTTTTAGCTGAATCGGTCATTCCTCCACGACCTATTGCAAGGTCAATATGTTTTGATGATTTTTCAGAAATACATTATCATAAAATGACTGAAAATAAAAGGGGGCAATTTTTTGAACACGTACAAAAGTGTCACGGTTTCAATTTAGAAAACGAGCAATGCAGGCACTTTTTCGCAAGATTTAACCCTAAAAATCAATACTTAGTTTCTTGTTTTCACAATGGTAAAGCCGAAGCACTACAATGTTATATGTTTGATGAAGAATATAGAACTTCAAAAACTAGATTTGTTAATCGTGAGTATATCAAAAGCGTTGTTCGTATGTACGATTCATACAATATCATTTAACGTCAAGTAGTTCACAATTAAAATAAATAAAAAAAATGAATCTAAAATCGACCACCAAAGTTAATTAAAAATACAAATAATTAACTTTCTCAACAAAACAGGCATTTCCTATGGCAAATATTATGCTTCGGAGATTGATAAACACGCCATCAAAGTAACACAACACAACTACCCAAATACAATACAACTTGGTAGTGTTACGGAAATTAAAGGCACGGACTTACCACAAATAGATTTGTTGATTGGTGGAAGCCCCTGCCAAGGATTTAGTTTTAGCGGAAAGCAATTGAACTTTGACGACCCAAGCAAGGAGCAAATTATTTTTTGAATTTGTAAGGCTAATTAAAGAATGCAAACCGAAATATTGGCTTTTGGAAAATGTGGTTATGAAAAAGGAATTTGAACAAGTAATAACCGAACATTTAGGAGTTGAGCCTGTGAAGATAAACAGTGCTTTGGTTTCTGCCCAAAATAGAGAACGATTATACTGGGCAAACTTTCCGATTGAACAACCAAACGATAAAGATATAAAGCTGATTGATATTTTAGAAGATACTGAAATGATTGGCCCAAGTGCAATAAGAGGACGAAGATTGAACAAAGCTACTATTTTGGGTATAAGATTGAACGATAAAGGCAAACGAGGGGATTACAATAAAGACATACCAATTACTCAATGCCTTGAAGTGAGAGCCACAAACAGAGATAAAAGCAACTGTTTAACTACAGTAGCAAAAGACAATGTTTTAACCACAATGCCAATAGGACGACACCCTGACGCATTCAAAAATAATTTGCCTTTCCGCTATTACACAATAAAGGAATATTGCAGATTACAAACCGTGCCTGAAACTTACTTTGATGGCGTGGCAAGTGAAAACCAAATTAGAAAAATGATAGGAAATGGCTGGAATGTTGATACAATCGCTCATATTTTCGGAGGGCTGTCTTAGCATTACTGCAACTATTACCACTGATTTGATAACAGGAAAACCAAGCAAGGTGGA
>Ga0316612_1000384_pt1 | contig 14227 bp, 9 predicted proteins | sample MIS2016226_MG_FD_207676 | JGI IMG/M metagenome (GOLD analysis project Ga0316612, IMG submission 207676) | Microbial mat bacterial communities from Middle Island sinkhole, Lake Huron, Michigan, United States - MIS.2016.226 | ecosystem: Environmental > Aquatic > Freshwater > Lake > Sediment... | reverse complement strand
TTGGTTATGGTGCCTTAGCTATTGTTATCTATTTTGCAGTATCTATGATTATCGGGAGTATTTTAAGTGCCCTATTTGGTGTATCAGGATTACAAACTGAAATGATGGAAAAAGCTACAAGAATGGGAAAAAATGCTAGTTTCAGCAAGCTTATGGACATGTATTCTGCGTTTTTTCTTAGTACAGAATATATTTCAATGCAAATAGTATCAGTACTTATACAAGCCGTTATTTTTCCTTTATTAGCAGGTGTTATTTATATATCGTACAAATACGATTCAAAAGGATCGGTAGATGTTTCAGATGTTTTTTATGGCTATCAAGGAAGTAATTTTATAAAATTGATTTCATACTATCTTATCTCAACAATTTTAGTTAGCATCGCTTTTATATTTCTTGTATTACCAGGTATTTATTTATCTGTTGCCTTATGTATCGGTGTGCCTTTTATTTTATTCCATAACCAATCTCCGATTGAAGCAATGAAAAGCAGTATAACTGTAATAAACAAAAAATGGGGAACTGTTTTTTTACTACTAATAGTATCGGGAATTGTAGGTCTATCAGGATTCTTAGGCTGTTGTATCGGAGTGGTACTTACTATGCCCTTTATTTATACAATGATATATACTATTTATAAAAAATCAGTAGGTGTTTCTTCAAAAAACGAAATTGAATCAATAGGTCAGAGTTAGAAATTTTTAGCAAATTTTAAGTAAAGATTAATACTTCAATTTTTATTTTGGCATAAATATTGTTAATGCTAAAAATTATGAAGAGATTTATTAGATTTTTGTTTCAATATGTAACTTGGTAAATGAATAAGATGAAAAAAAAACATTTTCTACTTTTGTTTTTTAGCTTCACTATTTTAAGTTTTTCCCAAGATTTGTTAGGAACATGGGAAAATGTAGCACTCCAAACTGATGCTACTTATGATGAATTTACATTAACGTCTTTTGAAAATGGCTATTATGATGGAACCTCTGAAGATGGAGATATTACTGGAGGAATGTGTAATTTCAAAATAAGAGCAGCATTCAATCCTGAAACCATGTTTTTTCGTGCCAATGAATATGAATTAATAGAACTTAGAGGTAGTCATGTTGCTTGTGTTTTCGACTTATATTATCGAGAAGAAGTGGGTTTACAAATTTTAGAAGGCAAAACCAGATTAAAAGAAAGAAATGGTTCGTTAAGTCCTCCTTCATTTGTGAAATTTGTAAAAAGAAAACCGATAATTGAAGAAACCCCAAAAAAAGACAGTATAATTATAGCAAAAAAAACTGCAGTAAAAAAATCAAAATCATTAAAAAAAACGACTCCAAAATCTGTAAAAAAACCCATAGCAAAAACTTCAACCAAAAAAGTCATCAAAACTTTACCAAAAAAACCTGATTCTTTGGTAGTAATTAAAAAGCCAAAAACAATAAAGCCAAAGGTAGGTGTTAAGAAATCGGCTATAAAAAAGGATAGCGTTATAGTTAAAAAAACAACACCCAAAGTTAAAAAACCAAAAGTAATGGTTAAAACACCTGTAAAAGTACAACCTAAAATTATTAAAAAAGACATTCCAAAAGTAGTAGTTTTAGAAAAACCAAAGAAAATTAGCATTGAAGAAGATATTGAAATATTTAAAAATTATAGAACCCAAAGAATCAATAAAAAACTAGCAGACATTAATGTGAAAACTTCCACAATAAAACTGAAAGTCTTTGATTATGGGCAAGTTGATAATGACAGTATCACTATTTTTTACAACAATAAAATGATTGCACATCGCATAGCTATTGATAAAAGTATAGAAGAATTAGACATTGAATTAGACCAAACGGCAAAAGAACACAAACTGTATTTTATTGCAAATAACGAAGGGAAAATTCCACCAAATACCGCAAGAATTGAGCTTTATATAGAAAATAAAAAGTATGAATACGATTTATTTACCGATGTAAAATCCAATGCGTTAATTCAATTTTATCCTATTTGGGATATAAAAAAACAATGAAATAATAAGCGCTAAAAATTCAATAACAACACATTGATAGAAATAAAAATCTATATATTTGCTTTTTAAAATTTTAAAAATGGAAATTATAGATCTTTTTTCAAATCCTAATGCCTGGATAGCCTTACTTACTCTTACTTTTTTAGAAATAGTTTTAGGTATCGATAATATTGTTTTCATTTCGATAGTATCCAATAAATTAAAAGAATCCGAACGATCAAAAGCAAGAAATGTAGGTTTAATTTTGGCAATGCTTTTCAGAATAGCATTATTATTTGGTATATCATGGGTTTTAAGTTTACAAACTGTTATTTTAGAACTCAATTGGTCTTGGTTATATGCTGGGGTAACAGGGCAAAGTATCATTATCATTTTAGGCGGAATTTTCCTTTTATATAAAAGTGTTACAGAAATTCATCATAAATTGGAAGATTATGAAGAAGGAAAAGCGGAAAGCAAAAACTTTATTTCCCTACAAAGTGCCATTATTCAGATTGCTTTATTGAATTTGGTGTTTTCATTCGATAGTATTTTAACAGCCATAGGTTTGGTGCCACTATCTGCACCACCGGTAGGTTTTGGTGAATTTGGTGGTATTGTAATTATGATGCTTTCGGTTATTATTTCTATTGTAATTATGCTCACTTTTGCAGCACCAGTAAGTAAATTTGTGAATGATCATCCTACGATACAAATTTTAGGTCTTTCTTTTTTAATTTTAATTGGGGTAATGTTATTGGCAGAAGGCTCTCATTTGGCACATATAAAAGCTTTCGGAGAAGTAGAAGTAACTAATATCCCTAAAGGCTATTTGTATTTTGCAATATTCTTCTCACTTTTTGTAGAATTCTTGAATATCAGAATGAAGAAAAAATCGAAACCAATAAAATTGAGAAATTCAACTTTAATGGATACAGACCCTGAAACCAAAGAAATAGATTAGGTGTTTAATCCTTTCTGCGTTCGAAAAGCTGGAAGGATTTTTTATAAATCCATTTGGTATAATATCAATTTTTCATTTTACCCTCTTTGAAACGGTAACTTGCTGTTTGATAATAGGATATTGTTGTATTTTTCAGACTATCATTTTTCATTTTCACAGGTTTCATTTCAATATTTTTAGCGTTTACAGTATAAAAATGAACTTGTTTTCTATCGTTAATTTCTGTAAAAATATTGTTTTTGTATATACCTAAAGTTCTATAATTTCCAATTAAGGCACGTTCTTCTTCTGGTTTCATTAGTTGAATATCTTTTCCATATAAAGAGGTTGAATAATTCCAATTTAAAACCCCAAAAACAGTAGGCATTAAATCTATTTGAGAAACCAATTTGTTTATTTCTACTGCTTTATGTTTGGAATTATAAATCATGGCTGGAATATGATGCTTATTAATATTTATCTCCCATTTACCAGCTGAGCTTGCACAATGGTCGGCAACAATTACAAAAACAGTATTAGCAAACCAAGGTTTTTTTTGTACATCATGTAGAAATTTTCCAATTGCAAAATCGGTATATTTTACAGCCGCCTCTCTTGTTCCTTGTGGTAAGTCTATCGCTTTTTCAGGAAAAGTATAGGGTTTGTGGTTAGATGTTGTCATGATAAAATTAAAGAATCGCTTTTTCTCTTTGAAATTTTTATCCGCTATTTTTATAGTTTTATTAAAAATATCTTCATCAGCAATTCCCCAAGCATTTTCAAATTTCACTTCATTATCTTCAATATTTATTCTTTCAGATTTTATATTATCACTTAAAGGATTTCCTCTATTTCTATCCACTATTGTAAATCCATTTCCGCCGAAAAAAGTGTTCATATTATCAAAATATCCATCACCGCCATAAATAAAGAATGAATTATATTGTTTTTGGCGAAAAATATCTGCAACTGAGAAAATATTATCGTTATTTGGTCGTCTTACAATACTATTTCCTGGTGTAGGTGGCACGCAAAGTGTTATTGCCTCCATTCCTCGTACGGTGCGAGTTCCGGTTGCATACATATTGGTGAAAAAGATGCTTTCTTTGGCAATTTTATCAATATTGGGTGTAATATTTTGTGTATTTCCGAATCGTTGCATGAAATCTGCAGAAAAACTTTCAATACAAATTAAAATAACATTAGGATATATTTCAGCACTGTCGCTTTTACTATTTCTCTTAATGTCCCAAAATGCTTTTCCAGTTTGTGTTTGGTTGTTTTGATGTAGCTCTTTTTTTATTAAATCAAAAGCAATTTTATCTTCTAATTTTGGATAGAAAGTATTAAAATCTAATTCGTTGGAACGAAATGCTGCTACAAATGAAAAGGCTCCATTTTTACTCAATTCATTTTCATACAAATTAGAACTCCATTCCGCAAAATTATTTTTAATAAAAAAAGTATAAAAAAGGGTAAAAACTAAGGTAAACAAAAACACTAAAATCCTTTTTGAAAATTTTACTTTATCTTGAAATGTATCTTGAAATACTTTTCGTTTATAAAATAAATAAAATAAACCAAAAACCATAAGTAATATTCCCATAATGAGCAAAGGAATCGGATAGCTTTGGTTGATGTTTTCAAATACCTCATACGTGTATATCAAATAATCAACTGCAATAAAATTGAATCGAACGCCAAATTCTTCCCAAAAGGGAAATTCAGCTAAGAATGAGAAAATGGAAATAAGAAGAATGATGAAAAGTATGAAATAGGTAGTTGCTTTATCAAACCAAGACCCAATAAGTTTTCTTGGAATAAGAACTAAAAACAAAGAATACAATAAGGTAAAAAATAGCACCATTCCAAGATCAAAGACAAAGCCTAAAAGAAAAATTTTCGCCAAGCTTAGTATTGAAAATTCCATACTTCCGAAAGAAATAATGTAGAGGATCAATCGTATGGAAAAAGATGTTAGCATATAAAAATTTGCAAAATTTTTTAAAACAGCATATCTTTTGGGCATTATGTTATTCATTAGTAAATAATTTAGTTAACACAAATATACATGAAATTAAATTGTGACTTAATAGACAAAAATCAGGATTAAATCCTTTGAAAGTCTTATTATTGCAGAGAAAGCAATAATCTAAAGCTTATGAATCAAAAAAATGCTTTTACTGCAATAGTTCAATAGTAAGAAAAAATGGGTTTAAAAATGGCAAGCAACAATTTAGATGCTATGCTTGTAAGAAGCATTTTTTAGGAGGCGAACGAATAAATAATGAAATTCATTGGAAAGAATATGTAGATGGAAAACAAACCTATGAAAAAAATTGCATCAAATATAAAAAAGCATGAAATTATAAAATTTCTTCTACATGTTTTTTTATATTTGATGCAATTTTTTTCATAGGCAAATCGTTGGCATCTCCTCCAAATGGGTCTTCAATTTCCTCTGCAATTAGCTCTAAACTTGCCAAGACATAAAAAATAAAAACGACTACAGGAATTACATAATAGCCAAGACTAAATACAAACCCAAATGGAAGGCTCATGATGAAAAAGAATATAAATTTTTTAATAAATGAACTATAAGAATAAGGTATAGGTGTGTTTTTTATTCGCTCACAAGCACCACAAATTTCAGTAAATGATTGCAATTCAGCATTAATAATAATAAATTGATCTCCTGTTATTTTTCCTGATTTGTACAATTCGTTCGCTTTTAAAAACAATAATCTTGCTACTTGATTCGGTTTGTGTTTTTGATGATCTATTTCTAAATCTAGTCCATCAAATAGTTCCTGACTTACTTCTTCATTCAATAAATGATTGGCCAAAATCTGAGCATAATTGGAAATCAAATGCTTGAAATTATTTCTATCTGAATCATGAATTAAGAAAGCATTTAGTTTTATAGCTAAATTTCTACTGTTATTCACTAACGAACCCCATAATTTTCTACCTTCCCACCATCGGTCGTATGCAGTATTGGTTCTGTATGCTAAAAGTAAGGATAATACAAATCCCACTGTAGTATGCATTAATGTTAGATTTTTTACATAACTTTTGTCGGATAATTTCCAATATTCTAATTCCAAAATGGCAATTACAAAAGAATAGAATCCTATTAATAACATCATGGGTATTAGTTGCCTAAAGGTATCAGATTTATGAAATCTAAATATAAATGTTAACCAATCTTTTGGGTTATAATTTATCATTTTGACTATTTTTAGTTTTATATTTTAAAAATTAATGCTTTGAAAATTACATTTAAATTTTGAACAAATATATAAATAGTAAAGTAAATTAATAATAAAATGTTTAGCATCTCCGCTTTATAATCTTTAAAATTTACCTACTTTTGACTAAATTTTACAGAACGAAATGTTTTTAAAAATTCAATATGTTTTAAGTCAAAATATCGGAAACGATTACCAAACCAAAAAATATCTTTTGGCCGTAAGTGGCGGGATAGATTCTATGGTTTTACTGGAAATTTTTAAGCAACATAGCTTGCATTTTTCAGTAGCTCATATCAATTATCAATTACGTGGGAATGATTCTGATTCCGATCAAGAATTAGTTGAAAAATTTTGTTTAAAACATAAAATTCCATTTTATACCAAAATAGTAAATACAAATTCCGAGAAACCAAATCAAGTTTCCTTACAAATGTTTGCACGTGAAATTCGGTATCTTTTTTTTCAGGAATTAAAACAAAATATCCATTATGATTATCTTGTTACTGCACATCATTTCAACGATTCTTTGGAAACTTTTTTCATCAATTTTTCAAGAGCATCAGGCTTAAAAGGGCTTTCAGGAATTCCAAAATTCAAAGAAAATTCGTTTATTCGTCCTTTGTTAGATTTTTCAAAGCAAGAAATTATTACCTTTGCTTTAGAGCATAATATTCAATGGAATGAAGACAAATCTAATGCAAAAGATGCGTATTTACGAAATAAAATACGGCACAAAATAATACCCGAATTGGAGAAAATTTCTTTAAATAAGTTGGAAAATTACAAAAACAGTATTTCTATTCTAAATGAAACCAGCGATTTTTTAGAGGAAATTTTCAATGATAAAAAGGAAAAATTAGTTCAAAAAAAAGAAGATTATTTTTCCATTAATAAAGAGCAATTAAAAAAAGAAAAAGACATAGTAATTCGGGAAATATTATCAGATTTTGGTTTTTCTGAAATTGAAGAAATTCAAAAAATATTCCATTCTAAAATTGGGAGTATTTTCTATTCTAAAAATTACAAACTATTAAATGACAGAGAATTAATATTAATATCTGAAATTTCAAAAGTTGCAGTTGACACTATTTTTATTGAAAAATGCCCATTTAATATTGAATTCCCTATCAAAATAAAAGGAAGGATACAAAATAAAATAGAACCAAATGCTGATTTTATTTTAGATGCTGAAAAATTAATTTTTCCATTAGAAATTAGACATAAAGTAGAAGCCGATTATTTTTATCCTTTAAATCTTAGTGGCAAAAAAAAGTTGAGTAAATTTTTAAAAGATGAAAAAATAAATCAATTTGATAAAGAAAAAATTTGGCTTTTATGCAATGGAAATCAACAAATTATATTAGTTGATAAAATAAGAATGGATGACAGATATAAAATTACTTCTGAAACAAAACAGTATTTTTGTATTTATTTATAGCAAAAGAAAATTTATTTTAAAAGGGAAATATTTTACTACTACTATTTTGCTTAATTTTGCCAAACATTATAAAAAATGAATTAAAAATACTATAAAATGAACAAAATATTTGTTTTTCTTTTTTTAATTTTTGGTGTTATTTCACATGCACAAATAAAAGAAAAAATATCGTGGACTAAGGAAGTAAAATCACTTGATGATAATCAATTTGAGGTTATTTTTAAAGCCCATTTGGTAGAAGGTTGGCATGTATATTCTTTAGACAATACCAATAAAGATATTATTCCAACAAATGTAACATTTGCAAAAAGTACTGATTTTGAATTGGTTGGAAAATTAAATTATACAGGAAAAAAGAAAACAGAATTCAGCAAAGCATTCGGAACTGATTTAACTACTTTAGGCGGAATGGTGGTTTATACCCAAAGAATTAAGGCAAAATCAAAATCAAGTTTTGTTATAAAAGCATCGGTAGAATATCAAGTCTGCAACGACCAATCGTGCTTAGCTCCTGAAATACGAGAATATGATATTCTAATAAATCCAAAAATTTCAGATAAAAATGAAATCAAAAAAACAGACATTGAAACAGACAGTCAAAAAATAGAAGATGCTACAATTTCAACCAAACAAATAGATACAAAAAAATCCATAATCTCGGATTCAAAATTAAAGTCAAATCAATTAATCATTCCCTCTATTAATATTGAAAAACCCTTATCAAAAGAATGTAATGAAGGAGTGAAAACCTCTTCAAAATCCTATTTAAAAATACTGTTATTAGGATTTTTAGGCGGTTTGATAGCATTGCTCACCCCTTGTGTTTTCCCAATGATACCCCTTACGGTTTCTTTTTTCACTAAAGGGCATCAAAAAGGAAAAGGCAAAAAAAATGCAATAAGTTATGCCCTATTTATCTTGCTGATATTTATTTCATTAAGTATTCCTTTTTATGTTTTACAGGGCATTCAACCCGATATTTTCAATCAAATATCTACCAATGTGTATGTTAATATTTCATTTTTTATCATATTCATCGTATTTGCTTTTAGTTTTTTCGGTTATTTTGAATTGACATTGCCTAATTCAATTCTAAACAAATCCTCCAATGCTGAAAATGCAGGTGGATTTATTGGAATTTTCTTTATGGCACTAACATTAATTATCGTTTCATTTTCTTGCACAGGTCCTATATTAGGTACTTTATTAGCAAATGCAATCGAAAGCCCACAACAATTAACAGCCGCTTTAGCAGGTTTTGGACTTTCGTGGGCTATTATTTTTGGAGGATTTGCTTTTTTCCCAAAAGTACTTTCCACTTTACCAAAATCAGGCGGATGGTTGAATACCATAAAAGTTTTATTAGGTTTTATTGAATTAGGCTTGGCATTAAAATTCCTTTCAAAAGCTGATTTAGTTTCAAAAACATTTTTAATAAAAAGAGAATTATTTGTTTTTATTTGGATCATAATTTCAATACTTGTCGTATTATATTTATTTAAAATTATTCAATTTCCTCACGATGACAAAAAAGAAAAGATGGGTTGGGGAAAGAAAATAATAGCTGTCTTTTTTGTAGGATTTACTATTTATTTAATTCCTGGATTATTTCCAACACCAACCAAACAAACAAATTTAGCTATTTTAAGTGGTATTTTGCCACCTACAACTGTTAGTTATTTTAATGAAGGAGAAACGTGTCCATTAGGATTAAATTGTTACCACGATTTTCAGGAAGCCTTAGCCGTAGCCAAAGCAGAAAACAAACCAATATTGATAGATTTTACAGGCTATGGATGTGAAAATTGTAGAAAAATGGAAGAGTTTGTTTGGAGCGAACCTGATATTTTAGCCATTTTAGAAAAAGAAGTAGTTCTTGCCTCACTTTATGTAGATGATAAAACGGAATTACCTGAAAAAGAACAATTTAGCATTGAGTTGAAAGATGGAAGTAGTAGGAAAATAAAAACGATAGGAGACAAATGGTCGGTTTTTCAAAGAGAGAATTTCAATAATAATTCGCAGCCATTTTATGTTTTAATTACACCCGATCAAAGAATTATAAATCTACCAAAAGGAGATAATGGCTATATGAGTAAAGAAAATTTTAAAGAGTTTTTGGAATGTGGAATACATTATTATAAGAATAGCAAATAAAGTTTAAGACAATAAATCGGGTCTTCTGATTTCTGTTCTTTTATATGCTTCATCTTCACGCCATTTTTCAATTTCAGGAAAATTTCCGCTTACCAATATTTCAGGTACTTGCATACCTTTGTAATTTTCAGGTCTAGTATAAACAGGAGGTGCTAAAAGCCCATCTTGAAAACTATCTGTTAAGGCAGACGATTCGTCATTTAAAACATTAGGAATCAAACGAATAATTGCATCACAAAAAACTGCAGCTCCTAATTCACCCCCACTTAAAACATAATCGCCTATAGAAATTTCTTTTGTTATGAATAACTGCCGAACCCTTTCATCTACACCCTTATAATGCCCACATAGAATAATCAAATTTTCCTTTAATGAAATAGAATTACACATTTTTTGGTTTAATGTTTCCCCATCTGGCGTCATGTATATTATTTCATCGTACAGTCTTTCTGATTTTAATTTTGAAATACATTTATCTATTGGCTCAATCATCATTACCATGCCTGCTCCACCTCCATATTGGTAATCATCAATGGTTTTATAATTGTCTGTTGTATAATCTCTTAAATTATGAAAAAAAACTTCAACAATACCTTTTTCCATACTTCTTTTTATTATTGAATGTTGGAAAAAACCTTGAATTAAATCAGGAACTACGGAAATAATATCAATTCTCATTTGGCAAAGATATTTATTTTAAGCAAGATTAATATAACAATATGTTCATTTATACACAGCTATATTTTAGTATATTTGTACTTTAATTTAATATTATGAAAAAAATATTCATCCTAACAAGTTTTTTAATTTTAACATCAATTGATGCTCAAGTATCTAAACCTAAATTAGTAATTGGGATAATAGTAGATCAAATGCGTGATGAATATTTATATAGATTTTATAATGATTTCGGTCCGAATGGTTTTAAACGTATGATGACCCAAGGATTCACCTATCACAATATGCATTTTAATTACATGCCCACTTTTACCGCACCGGGTCATGCATCAGTATATACAGGAACCACGCCTGCTTTTCATGGTATTATGGGAAATGAATACTACAACAAATTTTTAGGCAAAGAAATGTATTGTGTAGATGATGAAAATGTTAGAGCTTTAGGAATACCAAAAAAAGAAGAAGACGGTAAAATGTCTCCCAAAAATTTAAAATCTACTACCATAACTGATGAATTGAAATTAGCTACAAATTTTAAAGGCAAAGTAATAGGAATGAGTATAAAAGACAGAGGAGCTATATTGCCAGCAGGTCATTTTGCAGATTGGGCTTTTTGGTTGTCTGATAATGGAAATTTTATTTCTAGTTCTTTTTACGGAAAAGAATTACCCCTTTGGGTAGATGCATTTAACGTTGAAAAACGTTATATGACCGACATAAACAAAGGTTGGAATTTATTACGAAGCCCAGAAATATATAATGAAAGTTTGCCCGACAGAAATCCTTACGAAGGAAAAATTAATGGAAATTTAGAACCTATTTTTCCCTATGATTTAAAAACGGAATATGACAAAAATGGAGCTAAAATAATAAAAGTAACCCCATTTGGAAATTCCTTATTGGCTAATTTTGCCAAAGAATCCATTTATCATGAGAAATTAGGTCAGGATGATATTACAGATTTTTTAGCAGTAAGTTTTTCATCTACAGATTATGTAGGCCATATAATGGGTCCACGAAGTATGGAATTACAAGACACCTATTTACGTTTAGATGAAACTTTGGCCGATTTTTTAAACTATTTAGATCAGAAAGTAGGAAAAAATGAATATGTTGTTTTCCTAACTGCCGACCATGCATGTGCAGAGAATGCACAATTTCTTCATGACCATAAATACGATGTGCATTATTTAAACTACAAAGACTTAGAAAAAGATTTTATAAAATTTAGTGAAGATACATTCAAGAAAAATTATGTAGTAGAATATAGCAATCAAAATTTATTTTTAGACAAGAATACTATCGTAAAAGATGGCTTAGATTTAGAAAAAGTTTCCATTCAATTTAAAAATTATATTGAAACAAAAGACTATGCAAAACGAGCCTATTTAGAAAAAGAAATTTTAAATCCTAATACAACGGATAAATATTTATTAGATATTTCACGAGGCTACGACCCGAAAATTAACGGTCAAATTGTAATTTTACACCAACCTGCTTTTATGGAATATTATGGAACAGGAACCACACATGGCACACCGTATGGCTACGACACCCATGTTCCTGCTTTATTTTATGGCAAAAACATCCCTAAGGGTGAAAGTTTTAATGTTGAGTATATTACTGAAATTGCCCCAACCTTATCTCAAATTTTAAGAATCCCTTTTCCTAATTCAACAGAAGCAAAAACGCTAACTGAAATTGTGAAGAAAAAATAAATTATCCTTTCAAAAAATCCTTAATAATTCTATTTATTTTTTCGCCTTCAGTCAAAAAACCATCATGACCATAGGGAGAAGTAATGATTTCTAATTCAGCAACTGGTATCAAACTTGCCAATATTTTCTGTTCTTGAATAGGGAATAACAAATCGGAAGAAATACCAATTACCAGAGTTTTTGCATTTATTTTGGATAAAGCATTTCCGATTCCACCCCTTTTTCTACCCACATTATGCGAGTCCATTGCCTTGCTTAGTGTATAGTAACAATCCGCATCAAAACGCTTTGCTAACTTTTCAGCCTGATATTTTTGATAACCTGATGCGCCATAATTTTCTAATTTTTCAGCATCATCTACAAGCTCAGTTCTATTGTACATATCATAATTTCTATAACTAAGCATAGCCATGGCACGTGCAGCCAAAATACCTTTTTCACCCAATTCAATAGCCATTCTTTGTGCCTCATTAAAGGCAATTCCCCATGCAGAATGCTTCGGATTGGTCGCAATTAAAACTAATTTTTTAATGATTTTATTTTCTTCAATAGCCCATTCCATACACTGTTGTGCTCCTTGCGAACCTCCAATTAAAACCTCAATCTCATCAATTTCCAAATATTTTCGTAACGCAATATGTGCTTTCACCATATCTCGAATAGTAATTAATGGAAAATCTGAACCGTATTTCTCATTCGTTTCAGGATTTGTACTTATCGAAGAAGTTGAACCATAACATGAACCTAAATTATTTGCACAAACAATAAAATATTTTGATGGATCCAAAACCAAACCCTTACCAAAAATATTCGCCCACCAATCCGAAACATCTGAATTTGCAGTAAGCGCATGACAAACCCACAATACAGGCGTAACTCCTTTTTTATAGTTGCCAAAAGTATGGTAAGCAATCGTAATGTCTGGTAAAATAGCCCCACATTCCAAAGTAAATTCACTATCAAATTGCACTTCATTTATCATATTTTCACACTATTTTTGTTTATCATTATTTTTATGGCGTGCCCTTTTTTTCGCTATGGCTACAAAAAGGTCGGGCTATTCGCTACTATCTTTTTTTAAATATTCTTTAAAAATCTCTTTCAAAACGCTTCACAACATTCGTTTAAAATCTGTCAATCTAAAAAAAAGGATATCCGCTACTATCCCTCACGCTTGGTGTAGATTTCAAACTATCTTTCAATAAAAAAAGCAAAATTTAATTAAAAAGCCCTGCAAAATTGCAAGGCCTTATTTATTAAACTTTTCATTATCTTACAAAAATCATAATAGCCCTACACTATCTTTGATGCAGCAACACATTATATTTAGTTGTAATTTATTTATCATTTTTAAAATTTTCAAATGCAAATATAATTGCTTTATTATAAATGACAAATAGTTTGATAAAATTAATTTCAATATTAATTCAAATTATTGAAAAAAGAAACTAAGTTTGACAATACCAAAAAAAAACCTCAATTTTGCACTTCATTTTTAAACAGAAGATTTTTCATGTGAAAAATCTATAATCTAAAATCTATAATTTCAAAAAATCTAAAATATGAATTTAGTAGAAGAATTGAAATGGCGTGGATTAATCCACGACATAATGCCTGGAACTGAAGCGCAATTGCAAAAAGAAAGCACAACTGCATATATTGGCTTCGATCCAACCTCAGATTCGCTTCATGTGGGTAGTTTTGTGCAGATTATTCTACTGAAACATTTATACAATTTTGGCCATAAACCTTTTGCATTAGTAGGAGGTGCAACTGGAATGATAGGCGATCCTTCTGGAAAATCAGACGAAAGGAATTTGTTAGACGAAGCAACGCTTACAAAAAATGTTGAAGGCATAAAAAAAGTACTTTCTACATTTTTAGATTTTAATTCAAAAGAAAAAAATGCTCCAGTTTTAGTAAATAATTACGATTGGATGAAAGATTTTACTTTTATAAATTTTGCACGAGATATTGGAAAAAGAATTACCGTGAATTATATGATGAGCAAAGATTCTGTAAAAAAAAGAATTGAAGGCGAAGGCGAAGGCA
>Ga0316612_1000383_pt1 | contig 14232 bp, 6 predicted proteins | sample MIS2016226_MG_FD_207676 | JGI IMG/M metagenome (GOLD analysis project Ga0316612, IMG submission 207676) | Microbial mat bacterial communities from Middle Island sinkhole, Lake Huron, Michigan, United States - MIS.2016.226 | ecosystem: Environmental > Aquatic > Freshwater > Lake > Sediment... | reverse complement strand
GATAGTCCCCCATATTCCCGTTCCACACATTTCCCAAAGAAATCCGCACGCATAGCGATCGCCAGACAAAACTTATCCACTGCAATTTCTAGCGCCCCGATCAAACAAGCAAAAAACTGTTCTCTCTCCTCCAGATTTTGACAGAGCGTAAAAGATTCCTCAAACTGATCGATTACCAACACCATGCGCGTTGCTTTTGCCGTTGCTTCCACCAAACGCCGCAAACCATCTTTGCCCTCAGCAAGTAGCTTTTCGGCTGTTGCTAACTGTGCAGCGCGATCGATATTCCCTAACTTTTGATCGACAAACTCATTAGCCAAACTTTTAAGCGGATGCTCTGTCAGTAACATCACCCGCAATTCCCAGCGATCGCTACCCGATAGTCGTCCTAGACGTAATTGGTTCAGCAATCCTGCCCGTAATACCGAAGATTTGCCACTACCCGAAGCCCCTAACAGTGCTAGAAAATTACTTTGCTGTAGGCGATCGAGCAGTAAATCCGTGAGCGCTGTCCGTCCAAAAAAGAATCGCGCATCGTCATCTTTAAAATAGGCAAGCCCCTTATAAGGAGTATTAAGGACAGGAAAATACTCTAAAACCGTCGCGATCGGAATCCCACCACCACCCAAAGGCAAACTGCGATCTTCCGTATATTTCACAACCCCACAAACCTTACCTGTAGCAGGATTAAGCAACGGCGCACCACTTAACCCAGAACGCACCCTGCCATCACTAAACTTGATCTTCGGCGGCACATCACCATTCAGCCCATCGCATCGCAACACCACACCCGCACCATTCGGGTCAATATCAGGATAGCCATAGGCAAAAAGATCGTCAAAAGCCGCGATCGCCCCATCCAACTCCACACAGGCTAAAGTCTCCACCGTCTCAAATTGCAATAAAGCCAGATCGACAGGATCAGGAAAAGACTGCAAAACCTTCGCCACTGCAAAATCCTCTTGGTTTTGCCATCTCACCTTAATCGGGCGATCGCCAGCATTTTTAACCACATGATGACAGGTCAAAATCAGCCCCGCCGCCACAAAGAAACCCGTACCGTGAGTATTATCAATACTTAGCTTCACAGTACAAATCTTGAGATTGTCTGGACTGAGACTAGCCAATGGTCTTCACTGCTCCTGCTTCTTTTGTCCATTCCAGCGAAATTTCTAGATTTGCCTTACCAGTGCCTTTGACCAGCACAGCCGTTAACTGACCAGCCTCAACCGCTAATTCCATGCCAAATTTCACAGTCGCCTTAGACGGTTTTGCGCGATTAATTGGCTCAGCGATCGCTTGCACAATTCCACCGAGCGCATCAGTTACCGCTTTAAACTTACTGGCTTCATTTGCCACATCTTGTCGCCCAGTTTGCGTTACTTCAACCAGAATGATCGAGCCATCTTCCAGTTGTACAGGAATATTCTGAGTGCGATCATCTGTCATAATTCGTTGCTCCCAATTACTAAAGCGCTTGATTCTAAAAAGATTAGACCATGTTTATCTAGATATCGCCGCCAAACTACACAAATCCTGAATATTCCGAATAGCGATCGCCTGATTGAATAGATTTTTTAGGCACAAAAAAGCGCCTCTTGAGGCGCTTTTTTATTGATTAAGAAGTAGCTAAGGTACGACGCTTCGTGACCATCCGATAGGCTTCGATGATATCACCCTCCTTCCATGTCGAGAACTTCGCCAGAGATACACCGCACTCAAAACCAGAGGCGACTTCCTTCGCATCATCCTTAACCCGTCGGAGCGATTCCAGTACGGCTGAATGCACGACTTCATTACCACGCTTAATGCGGACATTACAGTTACGGAGCAGCTTACCATTCTGGACATAACAACCAGCCACAGCACCCTTACCGATGGTAAAGATGGCGCGAACTTCAGCTTGACCGAGATATTCCTCAACCATTTCAGGGTCGAGTAAGCCTTCCATCGCATCTTGGATATCTTCTAAGAGTTTGTAGATGACGTTGTAATCGCGGAAGTCAACACCCATTTCGTCAGCAGCCTGTCTTGCACCAGGAGCCATCGTCGTATTAAAGCCTAATACTACCGCCGAGCTTGCTGCCGCCAAACTGATGTCATTTTCAGTGATTTCACCAGGAGCCGAGAGCAGGATGCGAAGTTGGACTTCGCGCTGAGGCAATTGCGCCAATGCTCCAAGAATTGCTTCGAGAGAACCCTGTACGTCGGCTTTGAGAATAATATTGAGTTCTTTGAGATCGCCTTCTTTGACCTTTTCGGACAAAGTGCCGAGGGTGACACGACGGGAAGCCATTGCTTGAACCAAGCGGGCTTGACGTTGATCCATAGTGCGTTGATCAGCGATCGCACGGGCTTGTTTTTCGTCCAGATAGACTTCAAACTCATCACCTGCCGCAGGGACATCACCCAAACCAAGGACTTCCACCGCAAAGGATGGCGAAGCTTTATCGACACGCACACCGCGATCGTCCACCATCGCTCGAACTTTACCAAAGGCCGCACCAGCAACGAAGATATCACCGACTCGCAATGTACCATTTTGAACCAGCAATGTCGCCACAGGTCCCTTGGCTTTGTCAAGGTGAGCTTCGATGACAGTACCCTTCGCAGTACGGTTGGGGTTAGCTTGCAGATCTTCAACTTCCGCAACCAGCAAGATCATTTCGAGTAGGGTATCAAGGTTTTCGCGACGGATGGCGCTGACGGGAACCATAATTGTATCGCCGCCCCATTCTTCGGCAACGAGGGAGTACTCGGTTAATTCTTGGCGAATGCGATCGGGCTGAGCTTCCACCTTGTCAACCTTGTTAATGGCAACCACGATCGGCACTTTAGCAGCACGGGCATGGCTAATCGCTTCAATGGTTTGGGGTTGAACACCATCATCAGCAGCAACTACAAGTACGGCAATGTCAGTAACCTTCGTACCACGCGCACGCATAGCAGTAAAGGCTTCGTGACCAGGGGTATCAAGGAAGACGATCTGTTGTTTCACGCCGTTATGCTCAACATCAACGTGGTATGCCCCGATATGCTGCGTAATACCGCCTGCTTCTCCTTGAGCAACCTTGCTTTTACGAATCGCATCAAGCAGAGTTGTTTTACCATGGTCAACGTGTCCCATGATCGTAACTACAGGTGGACGACGTTGCAGCTTATCAAGGTCGCCAACATCGATCATCTCAGTCTTGAGTGCAAGCTCAACAACTTCAGGATCATGGACTTCATAACCCAGATCCGTCGCCACCATCTTGGCAGTACCGACATCAAGGGTTTGGTTGATATTCGCCATGATCCCCTTCATGAAGAGGGTACGAATGACTTCGGTTTCGGAAAGGACTAAGCGCTTAGCAAGCACGGCTACGGTCATGCCCTCTTCAATTTCCACGGATGTGGGCTTGTCGGGAATGATTTCGACTTGCTGATGACGGCGATCGCGACTAGGTGCAGATCGTTTACCCTTTTGAGTGGGCTTAATATCGGCTGCCATAGTTGGCTTCGATGGTACTGCGGCCGCCTTAGGACGGGCGGCAGGACGCGCCAGCGATAGACTGATCTGCGCGAGTTCAGCCGCAGCGTCAAGATCGGCGGAATCATCATCATCATCAGCAAAGTCACGCAGATAGCGCTTGGGCTTGTTCAGGCGATTCTTTTCTTTAAGCTCTAGTAAATCCTTTTCTTCTTCTTCCTTGGACTTACCTTTGCGCTTACTTGCCTTGTTGGGGAGGGTTGGTTTTTCTAGAAGTTCAGGCAATGCGGGATTAAACCCACCCGCAGCGTCAGGTTTTTTAGCATTTTTGTCGGCAATGACAGGCTTTTCGGGAGCACGCATCAAGGTCGGCATTGGCGGGCGCAAGTTGTGAGGTGGCTCCGTCGGGGCAGTGATCCCCCGTTCGATGAGTACTGAATCCTTAACTAGCTTTGGCCCACGGCTTTGGGGTCTACCACCCGCAGGCGCTACGGGTTGCTCAACAGGTTTATTGAGTTTGGGGCGTTCAGGTCTATTAATTTTGAGAGCTTCTTGCTTTGGTGCAGATCCTTCCTCATTGGCGACCTTGATTTCGCCTTTGTTTTGTTCCAACTTGCTTTGATTGCCTTTAGCAGATTCTCTTAAATCTTCTGAAGGCTTTGTGGCGGTAGCAGGAGGCTTGGGCGCAATAGCCTTGGGCGCGATCGCTACAGGTGGTTTGGGACGTTCTGGCGAGACTGGCTTAGTGAGTTTGACCTGTGCTGGCTGTGGCGGTGAAACACTCATCAAGGACTGTTTTGGCGCTAGAGGTCGCTCTGCTTTTGGAGCTTCCTTAGGAGGCTCTTTGCGTGCTGTTTGCGCTTTAGCTACTTGCTCTTTAGAGGGATGGGCTTTAAGGCTATTTATACGAGTCGATTCATCAACGGGCATCTTGGCAGAGTTAGCCACAACAACCTTATCAACAGATTTAGGGGGAGTTGGTGGGGTGATTAACTCTGGCTTTGTCTCTGGAGGCAAGGCTGATGGAGTCTCTTTGATGGATTGGGGACTTGCTGGTGTGGTCAATGCTGTTTCTGATGTCAATTCGATTTTAGATACAGGTGTGGTTTCAGGCTGGGAAATGTCGCTGTCTGAGACAGGAGAACGGCTAGGAGGCTTAGTCAATGATGAAGCAGGGGGCATGGGTGAGAGAGGGTTAACAACAGCAGTTTTTGCAGAATTTGCTGAACTAGGCTCAGCGATCGCATTAGGCGGCTTAAGAGCATGTATAGCTCCTACATTACCAGACGCAGGCGGGGTATTTAGCCGAATTGTGGGCTTAGTGACGGCAAGAATTTGGGGCTTGGCAGTGCGGACTTCAGGTTCTTTCGGTTTTGCCGTTGCCAATTTCTTATCAGAAGTTTTGGAATCGGCGGTTTTGTGATGATATTGAGGGGCTTTGATACGAACCAATTCCGCCTCTGATTCTGTAATTGTACTACTATGACTCTTGACAATTATATTTAATTGCTCACATACGGCGATGACATCTTTAGTGTCAAGGTCTAGCTCTCGTGAGAGTTCATAGAGTCGAACTCGATTGCTTATACTCATTAATTAATCTGCCCTGCTGTTATACACGTGAAATTGAATTTACATAGAAGTTGCTTCCTATCTTTTGCTAGGTTGAATTACATTGACTGAATTACATTGACCATAGTTAATCTTAGAAGCGCATAGCTATCCCTGCTGAAGCAGTCTAGCCTAAATAGTTTTTAAGTTTGTTTCAGTTGTTAGGTGAAACCACTATAGCTATTATTACCCATCACACCTAGTAATTATGAGCAGTTAGACAACTTGTCCCATAAACTTTGGCAAAATCTCATTCAGTTTACTAGCACTTGTACATTAACTCTACAGCAATTCTTATTACAGCGTTGTCTGCCGATATAAAACCTAGAAAAATTAAAAAAACTTATAAAATCAGCTTTTTTAAAAATTTTTCTTGGCTTTGAAGCGGAAACAAACGGCAATGCACCTTGATATAGCCAATTTAGCCCCAGTCTGCCATAAATTTTTGGGTGTTTTTGGGTGTTTTTGGGCAGGAAAAGTTCAAATTTTTACAGCTTTTTGCAGTGAAATGAGAACTGCTAATCACTTTAGGCGCAATTTTTGAGAAGTCAAATTTTGGGTATTGCCAGATTCAGATTTTTACAGTTGTTCACACTTTTTTACTTTAGTGTACGATCGGATAGTCTCGCAGTGTTTTGACCCTATGACTAACGTACCCGTGTCTCGTATCCGTAATTTTTCAATTATTGCCCATATTGATCATGGCAAATCTACCCTTGCCGATCGCTTGTTGCAATTTACAGGCACGGTGGCGGATCGGGATATGAAAGCTCAATTTCTGGATAATATGGACTTAGAGCGTGAACGGGGGATCACCATTAAATTGCAAGCGGCAAGGATGAAATATGAAGCCCTCAATGGCGAGGAATATACGATTAATCTGATTGATACCCCTGGACATGTGGACTTTTCCTATGAGGTGTCGCGCAGTTTGGCGGCTTGCGAAGGGGCTTTGCTGGTGGTGGATGCGTCGCAGGGTGTGGAGGCGCAAACTTTGGCTAACGTTTATTTAGCCTTAGAAAACAATCTGGAAATTGTGCCTGTACTTAACAAGATTGATTTGCCGGGGGCTGATCCTGAGCGCATTGCCCATGAGATTGAAGAATTAATTGGTTTAGATTGTGTGGACGCGATCCGTGCTTCCGCGAAACAGGGAATTGGTATTCGCGAGATTTTGGAGGCGATCGTGGCTAAAGTGCCACCCCCCGATGATACGGTCGATCAACCTTTGCGGGCTTTGATTTTTGATAGCTATTACGATGCCTATCGTGGGGTAATTGTCTATTTTCGGGTGATGGATGGCACGGTCAAAAAAGGCGATCGCATTAAATTTATGGCTTCAGGTCAGGAATATGTGATCGATGAGTTGGGCGTATTAGCACCGAGTCAAGTCCAAGTCGATGAACTGCACGCGGGTGAGGTGGGTTATCTGGCGGCGGCGATTAAAACCGTAGCCCATGCGCGGGTGGGCGACACGATTACTTCGGCGATCGACTCGGCTCCTGAGCCATTTCCGGGCTATGAAGAAGCTAAACCGATGGTATTTTGCGGGATGTTTCCCACCGATGCCGATCAGTTTGAGGAGTTGCGGGAGGCTTTGACAAAACTCAAGCTCAATGATGCGGCTTTGAACTATGAGCCAGAAACCTCTAATGCGATGGGCTTTGGTTTCCGTTGCGGATTTTTGGGGATGCTGCATATGGAGATCGTGCAGGAACGGCTAGAACGGGAATACAATCTCGATTTGATCGTGACTGCGCCATCGGTAGTTTATCGAGTGACGACAAACAACGATGAAGTTTTGATGATTGACAATCCTAGCGAGTTACCGCCGCCCAATTCTCGCAAAGAAATCGAGGAGCCTTATGTGAAGTTGGAGATTATGACTCCCCAGATTTACATTGGGACATTGATGGAGCTTTGTGTGGCAAGACGGGGCGTATTTGTGGATACGAAATACATCACCACGGAACGCGCTACTTTGATCTATGAGCTTCCCCTAGCAGAAATGGTCACGGATTTCTTCGATCAGATGAAGTCACGCACTAAGGGCTATGCCAGTATGGAATATCAAGTCATTGGCTACCGTCCGAATGATCTGGTATTAGTGGATATTCTCGTAAATGAAGAACCTGTCGATGCTTTAGCCTGTATTGTCCACCGCGACAAAGCCTATAACATCGGTCGCGCCTTAGTATCGAAGCTTAGGGAGCTAATTCCCAAGCAACAGTTCCAGATTCCCGTTCAGGCGGCGATCGGTTCTAAGATTTTGGCGCGGGAAAATATCTCGGCATTGCGTAAGAATGTACTTAGCAAGTGTTATGGCGGCGATATTTCTCGTAAGAAGAAATTGTTGGAGAAACAAAAGAAAGGTAAAAAACGCATGAAGTCGATCGGTACGGTGGAAGTGCCGCAAGCCGCATTTATGGCGATTTTGCAACTGAACGGAGATTAACAAAAGACGGCGTAATTGCGCCGCATTTTTAAAAACCAAATAAGTGAGTGGCGGCGCGAAGCGCCGCCACTCACTTATTTGGTTTTAATAATTTTTTGCCGATCGCCGATCGCTTGGAAAACATTAATTCTTGGCAAACGATGCTTGAACCCACAGAGAACTTCCCACGAAATTGTGCCTAATAAATTTGCCCAATCATCGGCCGTATTTTGCGAAGCGCCGCCCAAAAATGTGACTACATCCCCCACATTTACATTAGGAACATTGGTGACATCGATCGCACATTGATCCATCGTAATTGTGCCGATCTGAGCAACTTTGTGACCATTTACCGAAACCTGAATCCGATTAGATAAACCTCGCGGAATGCCGTCGGCATAACCGATCGCCACGGTTGCCATCGTCATATCCTGTGGGGCAATGAAGGATCTCCCATAGCTAACACTTGTACCTGCGGTAATTGCTTTAACTTGGGTAATACGAGCTTTGACTGTGAGGGCGGGCTGCAAATCTACAGTATTTTTGAGAATATTTTTGAGATGGGGGGCGGGGTAGAGTCCGTAAATACCTAAACCTGTGCGCACGATGTCGTAATGAATGTGGCGATCGCAGAGCATTGCGGCGGTGTTGCAAATATGAATACGCGGTGGATAAATGCCTTCTGCTTTGAGGGAGGTAATGACCTCCTGAAATCTTTGGGTTTGTAATTGCATAAAGCGGCGATCGCTGTCATCGGCAGTGGCAAAGTGTGAATACACACTCATAATCTCTAAATTCGGCAAATGGCGCACCAACTGCACAAAGGCGATCGCCTCTTGCCAATTCACGCCTAAGCGAGACATGCCCGTATCAATTTTTAGATGCACAGTGACTCGTTCGCCAGTTTGCGAAAGGACTTCGTGATAAATCAGGGCTTGCTTAGAATTAGAAATTGTCGGCTGTAACCGATATTCGGCGATCGCTTTAATCTCATCTACCCCATTAGTTGCCCCCAACACCACAATCGGCACTGTGATCCCCGCACAACGTAACTGAATCCCTTCGGGAATTGTGGCAACTCCTAGCCAAGTCGCCCCCGACTCGATCGCCGCCTGACTCACATCGATCGCCCCATGACCATAGCCATCCGCTTTCACGATCGCCATTAATTCCGTTGGCGGAGTCAACAGCGATTTTAATTGCTGCACATTATGTTTAATGGCTGATAAATTAACTTCTAACCATGCTCGATGATTTTGCTTGAGCATTACAGCGCACTCCTGATGAGATAAGCGAAAAACGAGAACATAAGATTACTCGGCAAAAAGACGCTTGCTGTTATACCAAGTTTGACAGCAAACTGACAATACAAGACTGTTGACAGCTATACAATGAAGATTGGGACTAAGTACATTGGCATAATTAAAAACCAGATCTAAAACCTGCGGCGCACGCTGCGCGTGCGCCGCAGGTTTTAGGTTTTTATATTTAATTAAGCCTACATACTTAGTATTTTTACCTAGTTTAATTATTCAACTAATTATTCAACTAATTATTCATATTTATGCAACTAAGGCAACTCATGAAACTAATGCAACGGGGTTTCATGTCCCAAGAATGGCAAAAATATTTTGTCAGTAATAGTTTCAGGCAAATGTCGCGATCGCGCAAACGTTTTTTGTCGTTACTTTTTGCGATCGCCTTTGCGACAACATTAGTTGTTCATAATTTGCTACCTGATGTATTGCCTGATGTGATGCCTACATTTTGGGGTAATGATCAGGCGATCGCCAAACCAGCAGCAAAGCCAATCCCCAAAAATAATCAGCAGAAGCAACTAAATCTACCAACCCCACAACCGATCGCCCCAAGTCCGCCGCCAGTCGTAATTCCTCGACAAGAAATTCGCGGAGTCTGGTTAACCAGTAATGACTTCACAATGTTTAGCGATCGCACTCAGCTTGGGAAAGCGCTGCAACAACTCAAGCAACTTAACTTCAACACGATTTACCCCGTCGTGTGGAACTCTGGCTATGTGATGTATCCCAGTGCCGTTGCTCAAAATGCAGGAATTCAGCCCTTTGTCTATCGTGGCAATGAAGGACAGGATCTGGTTGCCGATATGATTGCACAGGCGCATCAGCATAATTTATTAGTAATGCCTTGGTTTGAGTTTGGTTTCATGGCTCCGCCCACCTCAGAACTTGCCACCACACATCCCGATTGGCTTACCCAAGAACGCGATGGCGATAATACTTCAGTTACTGCCGCAGGGGAAGTGGCATGGCTCAATCCCTTTCATCCTGAGGTTCAGAAATTTCTCACGGAATTAGTATTAGAAGCAGTTTCTAATTACGATCTCGATGGCATTCAGTTTGACGATCACACCAGCCTCCCGAAAACCTTTGGCTACGATCGCTATACCCTCAATCTCTATCGCCAAGAAACAAAACAAAACGCTCCCGCCGATCCTAATGATCCTGATTGGGTACGTTGGCGAGCTAATAAAATTAGTGCCTTTATGGGAAGGCTCAATAAAGCGGTCAAACAGAGAAAGCCCAATCTGATTTTTTCAGTATCTCCCAACTATTACGAGTTTGCCTATAAACAACAGCTTCAAGACTGGCTGGGCTGGGTACGTCAAGGCATTGTCGATGAGTTAATCGTGCAGGTTTATCGCAGTGAGCTTGATGATTTTCGCGCCCAAATTAGTCGTCCTGAAATTGCTGAGGTTCAGAATAAAATTTCGACAGGTATCGCTATTTTATCGGGACTAAGGAATAGCAATGTACCCATGTCAAGGATTTACTCACAGGCGATCGCCACTCAAGAGCGTGGTTTAGGGATTTCCTTCTTTTATTACAAGAGTCTCTGGGGCTATGGACCCGAATCAGTTAGCGATCGGCAAAAGGATTTTCAATATCTTTTCCGCAGTCCTTCACCTCGATTTGTCGCTAGAAATCAATAAAAAACAAGGCGCAACGCGCTGTAAAACCGAAATATTTGTACCGCCCGCTACGCGGGCGGTACAAATATTTGATTAGCTAATTTATGTAGTTTTTTGCTGGTGAGCCAATAGGTTTGCATTTTGCCTTTACCTTTAACCTCGATCGCACCGCGCTCAACTAAATCAAACTTATGTTTGAGAAGTTGATAGGTGTCGGCAGTGACTTGAATCTTCCCAACTTCGCTGTGAGATTCCATCCGACTGGCAATATTGACCGTATCTCCCCAAAGATCGTAAATAAATTTTTGTGTACCAATTACCCCTGCAATTACTGACCCCGTATGGATACCAATCCGAATTTGGAGTTGCTGCCCCGTCAATTCGCGAAGTTCGCTCACTTTATCAATCATATCTAACGCCATTGAGGCGATCGCCTCGGCATGGGTTTCTGTGGGAACAGGGATACCACCCGCCACCATGTAGGCATCACCAATGGTTTTGATTTTTTCTAATCCATAGATTTCGCTGAGGGTATCAAAATTAGAAAAGATAAGATTGAGCAAATCAACCAGAGCCTGTGCAGACATTGCCGAAGAGATTTGGGTAAATCCGACAATATCGGCAAATAGCACCGTGACTGACTCAAAACTATCGGCAATTACGCCTTGGGACTGCTTGAGGCGATCGGCGATCGCTTTGGGAAGAATGTTTAATAATAAGCGTTCAGATTTTTCCTGCTCCGCATAGAGAGCTTCTTCCGCCAGTTTGCGTTGGGTAATATCATCCAATACACCCAAAATTCCAATCGTTTTACCATCAGCATCAATGATGGGCAACTTGCTAGCATCAAGCCAAATAGATTGTCCTTTTTGATCGGGATTGATTTTACGCTGAAGAACATGGAGTTCAGGAATATTAGATTCCATAATCTGTTGATCGCGCTTCCGAAAGATGTTAGCTAATTCGGGATTGCTAATCAAATCGTAGTCGGTCTTACCGATCACACTTTCAGGGGAATCAATTTGGGCATACATAGCCCAATTTTTATTACAGCCTCGAAAGACTAAATTGATATCTTTCCAGAAGATTTGTTGGGGAATACTATCAATGATTAATCGTAAATAAGCTTCCTGTTCTTTGAGAGCTTGTTCAGCTTTGACCCTTGCCGATATATCCTGAAAACTCCACACCCGACCAATAATCTGATCGCCTAACCTTTGAGGACGAGAATAACGCTCTAATACTCTTCCGTCAATTAGTTCCAACAGGTCATAACTTTCCATTTCTGGATGTTGATAAAAATCCTGCGATCGCTGCATAAAGTCCTGCGGCTTTAGCATTTGTTCCGCTAGAAATTCTAACCGCAAAGCATAATCAGGCATCGATAGAACTTCTGGGGATAGACCGAACATATCCACGAATTGCTGATTATAACTAGTGATATGCCCAATCCGATCCACTGCCAAAATACCATCGGCGATCGACTCGAGGGTGGCTCTTTGTAAACTCAAAAACTCTTCAAGGGTGGACTCAATTCGCTTGCGTTCAGTAATATCTACACCTATCGAAAGGATTTCCAAGACATTTCCTTCTTCATCAAGAATGGGACGATTTGACCAAGATATCCATACTTTTTCTCCATCATTACGCATATTTTGGCTTTCTTGGAACATATAAAGCTCAGCATGATGATCGCTATTGTTCATCCAAATCGGTAGATTAGAATTATTGGGATCATCATTAATTGGGAAAATAGTACCTTCAATATTTTTCCCAATCACCCGATCTTCTTCAGAAAAGCCAAAAAAAGTTAAGCCATATTCATTAAGAAACTTAATCGTACCTGTGGTATCTCTTCGCAAAATAATACAATTAGCAACTTCAACTAGAGTTCGATATTTAGTCTCGCTGGCTTTTAGCGCTTCAGTACGTTGTTCTACCCGAATCTCCAATTCTTCTTTGCTTTGGGCAAGCGCCATAAATGAAATCTGCAACTGTTGCGCCATCTGATTAAAGGAATCTGCAAGAATGGATAACTCACGCACATTTACGGTTTCAATTGGATGGTAGGGTTGCCCACTTGCCAGATCGGCTGAGACGGAAAGTGTGGCAAGTAAATGGGAAGCATCAATGAGTTTCTGGACTGGTTTTGCAATCCATTTTGATGTATAGAAACCTGTCAAACTCGCAAAAACTAGGGCTAAGACACATAGCATGATTGTGTTGCGAGTATTAATGTCAATGCGATCGCGAAAGTCTTGCTCAGAAACTGCCACAATCATCAGCCAGTCTAGTCCCTGAGTATTGCGTAATCTCGTAATCTGGACATATTGAGTCGCCCCTTCCCATTGCATTTGGATTTGCTGATGATTGGGAATATTGGCAGGATTAGGATATTTTTGTTGCAGATTTTGAAAGACTAAACTTAATAAGGGGTTTTGGCTTTTTAAAGAATGAATGCGCTTTTGCCCTTGAGATGTCGATAGGTAGGGAGATTCTGAAGTTGATGTGGCAACTATTTCTCCTGATGGTTCGATAATGAAAGCCTGTCCTGTTTTAGAAATCTGTAGCTGTCGCAAAAAATCACCAATTTGAGAAAGAGTTAAATCAATTCCTAAGACTCCGCGTAAATTGCCAGTTTCGCTATAAATCGGCAAAGAAGCAGTAATACCTAAAATCGGACGTGCTGCAAATAGATAAATAGAACTCCAAACCATTTGACGGGATTTAATGGCTCCTTGATACCAGAGGCGATCGCGAGGATCGAAATAATTTTTCTCAATTTGATTAAGGATTTTACCCTTATCATCTAAGCGATAAATTGATCTTTGAGGTGGTGATTTGAGTAATAAATTAACAGATAGAACCTGATGTAGCACTAAAGAATTACCTTCTCTCCGTTCCACCCCAATAAATTGCCCTTGAGGATTGGCGGCATAGAAAAAATACAAGTTTGGAGATTGGCGCATCTGTTGCCAAAATAATTTATTTAAACCTTTATCTAAGCCTTTATCTAGGCTGCTTAAGTTCTCAAAGTTGAAATTGCCAGACTTCGCGACTGCCCCATAGGCCTGCAATGTTCCTAAGGGTGCATTGAGATATCCCCGTACATGGGCTTCAATCGTATTCGTTACCTCTCGCCCAATTTGAGGGGCTAACTCTTGAGTTGCCTCACGTCCATTTTGTACCGATAGCCATCCTGTAACCCCCACCGCCGCGATCACCTGTGTCACAAATGGAACAATCAGCAATATCTTGAGAGAAAGCTGATGGCGATCGCGTTGGGATTTATCGTTATGTAATAAGGGAGCAGACATACAAAAGCTGCATACAAAGAATCTAGATACTGCCCATGATAAAGCGATCCTCACTGAAAATTACAAGTCTGCGACTATTTGCTCAGTAAATATAGCAATGGTTTGATATATAGCGATCACCCATTAAATACACATAAATTTGGATTGTTTTTTGCTAGAGTGATTTCTATCAGTAATTTCAATTAAGAATTTCCTTAATGCCTCAACTAAATCGAACTGAACCATCCCAAAAAATTTATGCTCAAGCGGTGGTTAGTTCCGAAAATTGTGATTCATTAGTGACATACCCGACACTCATTTTTTCTGTAAACAAAAAATAGAGTGCGGGCTTCCTCTTTCATTTGCCGAAGCCTAGACTAAGCGAACTCAGTTTTGGTCTTACTCAGCATCCGCAGGTTTTACTCACTCCGTAGTAGTACTAACTGGCAAGATAGTTTCCTATCTTCGAGGC
>Ga0316612_1000381_pt1 | contig 14240 bp, 10 predicted proteins | sample MIS2016226_MG_FD_207676 | JGI IMG/M metagenome (GOLD analysis project Ga0316612, IMG submission 207676) | Microbial mat bacterial communities from Middle Island sinkhole, Lake Huron, Michigan, United States - MIS.2016.226 | ecosystem: Environmental > Aquatic > Freshwater > Lake > Sediment... | reverse complement strand
ATTGAGTTTTTCTTCATTTCGGCAGTGCCTGATTTTACTCGGGCGATACAGCTGCTGCAAATGCCACCTTGACAAGAATAGGGGGCGTCAATGCCTTGTTTTAGGGCTGCTTCGAGAATGGTTTGTTTTTGCGACATTTCGAAAGTTGTTTCGTCATCGTCAACAGTTATGGTAATTTTGGTGTGGCCTTCATGAGAACTGGCTTCCAAATTTTCGACATTAGAACTAGAAAACAATTCAAATTTAATTTTAGAATCTTTTACATTCTGTGCTGCCAAAACTTTAGAAACTGTGTTAATCATTTCTTCTGGACCGCACAAAAAGAACTTATCAAACTCCATTGCCGCATGTTTATTATTCAATACAAAATTCACAACCGATTTATCGATTCGACCAAAAAGGGCTCCATCAGCTTTGGCCTGACTATAGACATAATGAACAAATAAACGTCCGGTGTATTTCAGTTGTAAATCTTGCAATTCCTGATGAAATATGGTATCTTCGGGCGATTTGTTTCCGTAAACCAATACAAAAGTACTTTGCGGTTCGTTTTTCAAAACAGATTTCAAAATAGACATTGCTGGGGTAATTCCGCTGCCAGCCACAAAAGCTGCATAGTTTTTTTGGTGGTGACTTTCGGGTTCGAAAGTGAATTTTCCTTCTGGTTTTCCCACTTCAAGAATATCGCCTGCTTTTAGTTTGGTGTTTGCAAATTGTGAAAAAGCACCGTCTTTTATTGCTTTTATCGCAATTCTCAAATCGCCACTTTCTGGGTCAGCACAAATGGAATAGGCACGACGAATTTCTTTTCCATCCAACGTTAATCTCAAATTGACATATTGACCCGCAATGAAAGTAAAATGAGGCTTGAATTCTTCGGGCACATTAAAAAGTATAGACACTGCGGCTGCGGTTTCGCGTTTTACTTCTTTTATAATGAGTTTTTTGAATAATGGCATTGGATTTTTTTTGCAAAGATAGTAAACGGATAAGGTTTCTAAAAATCAAAATATTTTTAATTTTTGTTCTGCTGCAAATGTTGGAAACATTCAATAATTACTTAGGTTCTACCGAGTTTTGTACGAACATTATTTTTTTAAACTTAATGGTTTATTTATTAGTAGGCTGGATTAATTTTAATTGTTTTAGCTTTTCGCTCAAAAACCAGTAGAACAATTTTGTTTAAAGTATATTCAGAAAGTTAAGAACGCTGAAAATCTTAATTTTCTTAATGAACTTAATGGTTTATTTATTTGTAGGCTGGATTAATTTTAATTGTTTTAGCTTTTCGCTCAAAACCCAGTAGAACGGTTTTTTCAAAAACATACGATTGTTTTTTAATTTACCCCCCATAAAAATAGGGGGTAATCCAAAATTTTATACTTTTTTATTTTGATGATTCCAAAATTTGAGGCAAAAAAATAATTAATTTGTCAAAAATTAAAGTCAAAAAAAAGAATATGATATAAATTATTAATTATTCAATGCATCAAGCATTTTGATAAAAATAAAACAATAAATTTGTTTTAAACATGGTTATTTACAAATATAATTTTAAAAAGTTGACTATTTAATAATGTATAATATGATGAAGTTGATTCCCAAATTGAACCCAAATGGATGGGACGAGATGTTTTCGAGTAAAGGCGTACGAAATTCTTACCGCAATGTTTTACATACATTACAAAACCTAAGTCCCGAAAATATTGAACAGAAGCAAAAACAAGCTTCTGATTTTTTTATGAACCAAGGAATTACATTCACAGTTTATAGCGATGACAATCAAGGTATTGAAAGAATATTTCCGTTTGATATTATTCCAAGGATTATCACTCAGAAGGATTGGAACGAAGTAGAAATGGGGATTGTGCAACGATTGAAAGCACTCAACTTATTTTTAGAAGACGTTTACAACGAGCAACTTATTATCAAAGAAGGTATTATTCCAGCGGCTTTAATTTCCTCTTGCCCCCATTATATTCAAGAAGTTCACGGCATAAAATTGCCTCATAATATTCATATTCACATAGCCGGAATCGATTTGATTCGTGGTGAAAATGGAACGTTTTATGTACTGGAGGACAATCTTAGATGTCCAAGTGGCGTAAGTTATATGTTAGAAAACAGAGAAATAACCAAACGTATTTTTCCTAAAATGCTCACTTCAAACCGGGTAAGTATGGTCAGTAATTATCCAATGGTGTTGCATAACATATTAATATCGATGTCGCCACGAAACATCTCAAATCCCAATGTGGTGCTACTTACTCCTGGGATTTATAATTCGGCTTATTATGAGCATACTTTTTTGGCTAGGCAAATGGGAATCCCGCTTGTAGAGGGAAGAGATTTGGTTGTAAACAACAATAATGTTTACATGAAAACCACTTCTGGTCTGGAGCAAGTAGATGTTATTTACAGAAGACTTGACGACGATTATTTGGATCCTTTGGTTTTTAGACAAGATAGTGCTTTGGGAGTTCCCGGATTGATTAGTTCCTATAAAATGGGGAACGTTGCCTTGGTAAATGCCGTAGGAAATGGTGTTGCAGACGATAAAGCAGTGTATGCTTATGTTCCTGATATGATCAAATATTATCTCAACGAAGAACCTATTCTAAAAAATGTTCCGACTTACCAAATGGAAAACAAAGAGGAACGCGAATTGGTTTTTGCCGATATGGGAAATATGGTCATCAAAGAAACCAATCAGAGTGGTGGATATGGAATGATTATGGGTAATAAAGCCACTGAAGAGCAACTTGAAAAAGGGAAAAAAGCCATTCTTGCCAATCCTAGGAATTTCATTGCACAACCCATTATTCAATTGAGTACCGTGCCTTGTTTGATTGATGGTCAGCTCAAATTGCGTCATGTTGACTTAAGACCTTATGCTTTATTTGGCCCTAATGGAGTTAAAATTGTTCCCGGAGGATTGACTCGTGTGGCACTGACCGAGGGTTCATTGGTAGTCAATTCTTCGCAAGGAGGAGGCAGTAAGGATACTTGGATTATTGAATAAAAATTGAATTAACAAGAGGATGAGATTGCTTCGTCCCTCGCAATGACTAAAAAAATGAAAACAAATATGCTCAGCCGAGTTGCAGACGGAATGTTTTGGCTCAACAGATATATGGAAAGGACAGACGGAATGTTGCTAACTCTGAATACCTTTTATATATTGTCTTTTGACAAAGAAATGAATGATTCTCAGGGATACCGACCCTTATTGGAATATTATACTGATTTGACCAAAAAACAAATTATAGAATCGCAATATGATTCGAATTTTGTGTTGAAATATATCATTAGTGACAATCATAATGTCGATTCTGTTAAAAACCTTGTTCGCAAAGCCCGTGAAAATGCCAGAGGTTCGCAAGACAAAATTACCAAAGAGCTTTGGGAGCATATCAACTCGCTATATCATTACACCAATTCGCCAGAATTGCCAAAAAGATTGGAAACGTATGAAGCGGTAAGTGTCATTACCAAACTCAAAAATGATTTTTTGTTGTATAACGGAATCCTTCATGTTACTATGCCAAGAGGTTTGGGTTGGTGTTTTTCGAGTATTGGAAAAAACATCGAACGCTGTTTGCAAACCATTTCGATGACGCAAGCTTACTATGAACCCATAAATTATAATCTTGATGGCGAAGAAGATTTACTGTATTGGCGAAGGTTGTTGTTGTCACTTTCGGGTTATGAACAATATTTGAAAAGTTATAGCAACATTTCTCACAATCGGAAAATCGCTCAACATGTGGTTTTCAATAGAGATTTTTCACATTCAGTTATGTACACTTTAGAATTAATTGATAAGTATTTAGGTTACTTGTGCATCGATAATATTTCGCCTGAAGCTAGAACGCTTCAAAATCAATTTGGACGTCTAAAAAGCTTGGTTAAATACACCGATTATTACAACTTAACTAATCAACAATTAGAAGACGTTTTAAACGATACTAAGACACAATTGGTGCAATTTTCGACCGATTTTTCTAAATTATTCTTTTCTTATACCTAAAAAAATGTCAACATTCAAAATAGTTCATATCACAAAATACCAATACAATTTTCCTATCAAGGAAAGTATCAATGAAATTCGTTTGTTTCCACACAATTTTGAAAATCAAGAGGTTCTAGAGCATAAGCTTTTGATAACTTCAAACCCTATTGTCGAAATCTCAACCGATTTTTATGGAAACAGTGTTGGTAATTTCAATATTTTGGCACCTCATAAAGAGATGATTATCGAATCACAAATGTTGGTAAAAGTGAATCATTCTCTCAAAATCCCTGAAATAGATACTACCAAAGTGCAAGATTTAGAAATAGAAAAAGCAAAGAATAGCTCTTTGCTTCGGCTTTGTTATCCTGATCATATTACAAATCAAAAGAAAATAGACGTCTATTTAAAAAAAATAGATGCAACTAACATTCCTGTGATAGAAATTGCTCAAAAATGCAGCGATTACATTTATAAAAATTTTACTTACACCAAAGGAATTACCAATATCGAAACTACTGTTGACGAAATACTGGTACATAAAAAAGGAGTTTGTCAAGATTTTGCCCACGTTTTGCTTCAATTTTTGCGTACTGCTGGAATTCCTTCCAGATATGTAAGTGGTTATATTTGTCCAAATGCCGTTGGATTTAGAGGCGAAGGAGCCACTCACGCCTGGGTAGAATTTTATACTCCATCACAAGGCTGGCTTGGCATTGATCCCACCAATAATATTTGGACAATGGACAAACATGTCAAACTTTCAGTAGGTCGTGATTTTAATGAATGTACTCCCGTAAAAGGAACTTTCAAAGGATTTGCCCAACAAACGCTTTCGGTTAGCGTGTCGATAGGTTATGAAGATGGGCGACAGTTTGAAGAAGTAAATCAGGTTAAACTTCAAAAAATTTCAGATGATGTGCAAAGACAGCTCGATCTTTTAGAGTATCAACTTCAGTTGCAAATGCGACAACAGCAACAACAGCAACAGTAGATAATTTGCTTTTTTTTTGGTTATTAAAAGTTTCTTAATTGCAAAAAAAATTTTTCATCGAAGTGAAGTAAACAATTAAAGTTATTCCAGCCTACAAAAGGCAACCTACAAATAAATAAACGGAAATTAAGATTTTTCAGTGTTCTTAACTTTCTGAATAAACTTTAAACAAAATGAATATTCACAACCTTTTAAACATTAGTGCATTAAAAAAATTAAAATTTGCAGTGTTCTCAATTTTCTTAATGAACTTAATGGTTTAAAAAAAATAATGTTCATACAAAACCTGGTAGAACCTTAATAGTAATATTTATTTTCTTTTATTAATCGTACAAAAATCGTACAGATTGAGAAATAAAAAATCCGTAACTCCTTATTTTTCAGGCTTGTTACGGATTGTTTCTGTGGTACCTCCAGGGATCGAACCAGGGACACATGGATTTTCAGTCCATTGCTCTACCATCTGAGCTAAGGTACCGCTTTAATGCGGGTGCAAATATAGAATGATTTTTAATTTATACAAAACAATTATTAAAAAAAATCTATTCGTATCTTTGCAACGATAAATTCAAATTATGATTCTAGCTGTCGATGTAGGGAATACCAGAATTAAAGCGGCTGTTTTTGAGGGCAATACCCTTTTAGAATCTTTTGTTTTTCTAAAAAAAACACTCCAAAAAAGTATTCAAAACATTCTAGAAAAATATCAAAATACTACTCATTTAGTTGTTGCCTCGGTTTCTGATGTCGAAAAACTAGCATTTATGGAATTTCAAAATGCTTTAAATATCCATTTTGTTTCACATAATGACACTTTTCCTTTTATCAATTGTTATGAAACTCCACAAACTTTAGGTATAGACCGAATGGTTTTAGCTTCGGGAGCAACACTTCAATATCCCAATCAAAACAGGTTAGTGATAGATGCTGGAACCTGTGTTACTTATGATTTTATCGACGAAAACGACAATTATTTGGGTGGAGCAATTTCGCCGGGTTTACAATTAAGATACGAATCAATACATCATTTTACTGCAAAATTACCCTTGTTGACTTTGGAACCTCCCAAAAGTTTTATAGGAAAATCTACTTCAGAATCCATTCATTCAGGTATTGTAAACGGTTTAACATTTGAAATGGATGGATATATTGCCGAAATAATGGGTCAATATTCAAAAATTATAATAATTTTAACGGGCGGAGACGCAGTTTTTTTGGCTAAACGATTAAAAAATACCATATTTGCCAATTCAAATTTCCTTCTCGAAAGTTTGAATCAAACATTTCAATACAAAATCAAAAATGATTAAAAAAATTCTAATAAGTTCTTGTTTATTGTTGTCAATAGTTGCGTTTTCGCAAGAGGGTACTTCTTCGCCATATTCATTTTATGGAATTGGAGAAACTAGGTTTAACGGAAATGTAGAAAGTCGCTCGATGGGTGGAATATCAATGATTCCAGATAGTACAAGGATAAATTTTCAGAATCCTGCGGGATATGGAAACTTAAGACTGACTAATTTTACAATTGCCGCAAGTAGTAGCAGTATCAAACAAAAATCTCAGACTTCTATCACAACTGCTAAACGAACCACTTTAGATTATCTGGCTTTAGCAATCCCGTTAGGAAAATTTGGGGCAGGTTTTGGTTTGATTCCCTATTCTTCTGTGGGGTATAAAATAGAAAACATTGCCGAAGTTGAAACAGAAAACAGCAAGCGTTTCAATGGAACGGGTGGAGTAAACAGGGTGTTTTTAGGAACTGGCTATAGCATCTTGCCCAATTTGAGCATTGGTGCCACTGCCTATTATAATTTTGGGAAAATTCAAACCAACGGCTTAGAGTTTATTATTCCCACTGGATCTCGCGAGTTGAATGTTACTGATTTTACAGGTTTAAATCTGAACTTTGGTTTGATGTATCAACACAAATTGAAAGATAAAATTTCGCTTTTTAGTAGTTTGTATTACACCCCAAAGAGCACTTTAGTTTCTAACAATGACAGAACGATAAGCACAATTAGCATCAATTCGGACTTCGATTACGCTAATGTTGATTCTTTTGATACTGTTAACACGAAAACTGATTTGCAAATGCCCCAAAAATGGGCTTTAGGACTAGGTATTGGGGATAACAAGAAGTGGGTTGTGGGTGCTGAAATTACCATTCAAGATGCGGGTAAATTATACAATATTTATAACACTAAAGACAATGTATCCTACAGTAATAACGAAAGATATGCTTTGGGAGGTTACTTCACACCAAGCACAAAACCATTTGACAGTTATCTGAAAAAAATTACCTATCGAGCTGGTTTTGTTTACGAAAAATCAGGATTAATAATCAATTCTACTGAAGTAAACGATATTGGAATGACTTTAGGTTTTGGATTGCCTATTTCTGGTTCTTTCTCAAATCTAAATCTTGGTTTTGAATTTGGCAAAAAAGGAACCACTTCAAATGATTTAGTTCAAGAAAATTATTTAATCATAAACCTAGGATTCTCTCTCAACGACAAATGGTTTGTAAAAAGTAAATACCGTTAAGATTCAAAATCTATTTTTTACCTCTTTACCTCTAATTTTGTTATTTTTGGCAAATGACTTTACAAAAAAAACATTTCATTCTTATCCTCTTTTCAGCACTAATTGTGACTTTGTTTTTGGGTTGTGAAAGTAATTTTAAAGAAGTTCAAAAAAGTAATTTCTCTGAATTTGTCCCTAGCGGAGAAGCCGAAAAAATAAATTTGAAATATACTGATTCTGGTCGAATAACCGCTATTTTGGTCAGTCCAAAAATGATGGAATATGCCAATGTTGCTTTTCCGTTTACCGATTTTCCAAAAGGTGTCGATGTCACTTTATACGATAAAAACAATAAAAGAACCATCATTTTGGCCGATTATGCCACTTCTTATAAATCGACAAACATTATTGATTTGAAAGGAAATGTAACAATAAGTTCGCAAGACGGACAAATTCTAGAAACAGACCAATTGTATTTTGACCAAAAAAACGAATGGTTTTTTACCGAAAAAAACTTTAAATTTACCGACCCAAAAGGGACTTCAAACGGGCAGGGAATCGATTTTAGCAAAGATTTTAAAGTAATCAATTCACAAAAAATTACTGGAGAAATTGAATCCGACGAATAAATTAAACCCATACATTTATGAAATATTTAAAATACACTCCTTACATTTATTTGATAGCTGCAATCATTTTTGCAATACGAGCAGCTGAAATTTGGGATCAAGAACGAGATCAAGCCTATATTTTTTTAGGAATTACAGCCCTTTCTATTTTTATGTTTTTCTTCAGAAGAAGATTTGCCAAAAAACTTGAAGACAGAAACAACAAGTCCTAAATTATGGAAATTAGTATTATCTTATGGTGTTTAATACTATGTGCTTTCTTTTCGGGAATGGAAATTGCTTTTGTTTCTTCCAATAAAATTTACCTCGAATTAGAGAAAAAACAAGATAATTTCATTTCTAATATCCTGACAAAACTTACCGAAAAACCTTCAAGATTTATTGCCGCAATGCTCATTGGCAACAATATAGCATTGGTCATTTATGGCTTTGTGATGGGCGATTTAGTGATGGTTTGGTTAGAAAATTTAGGTTCTCATTCATCTGTTTTTTTTAATATTTTACTTCAAACGCTCGTTTCGACAATAATTATTTTGGCAACATCCGAATTTTTGTCTAAAGTTTTTTTTCAGATTTATGCCAATACGTTAATCAAGATTTTTGCGCTGCCTGCTTATGGATTTTACCTTTTGTTCTATTACCTTTCCTCGTTTATCATTTGGGTTTCCGACATTATTTTAATTCGATTTTTCAAAACCCAAGGCGATGAAGTCTCATTATATTTTAGCAAAGCCGAACTCGGGAATTATATTACAGAGCAAATGAGCACCGTTGAAAACAACGATGAAATGGATTCTGAAATTCAAATTTTTCAAAACGCCTTGGATTTTTCAGGAGTAAAAGCTCGGGATATTATGACCCCAAGAACGGAAATTGTCGCCATAGATTTGTTTGATTCTGTATCAGAATTGAAAGACTTATTTATCGAAACGGGTTATTCAAAAGTTCTAATTTTCAACAATTCCCTTGATGACATTGTTGGCTATGTACATTCGTTTGATTTATTCAAAAAGCCCAAAAACATCAAATCTATCCTCATTCCAGTTGAATTTGTTCCCGAAACTATCTTTATCAAAGATGCAATGAATTTGCTAACCAAAAAAAGAAAAAGCGTAGCCGTTGTATTAGACGAATATGGAGGAACCTCCGGAATGATAACCATCGAGGATATTGTCGAAGAGCTTTTTGGAGAAATTGAAGACGAACACGATTCAGATGAAGAATTGACCGAAAAAAAGCTCGAAGATGGCGTTTATCTTTTTTCGACACGATTGGATGTAGAATATCTAAACCAAACCTATAAAATGGATATTCCCGAAAGTGATTCTTACGGAACTTTGGGCGGATTTATTGTAGATTCAACCAAAGAAATTCCTCAAAAAGGCGATTCAATTAGCATTGGAAATTATCATTTTATCATCGAAGAAGCCACCAACAAAAAAATCGAATTGGTTAAAATGACAATAAATCAATGATTTTTTTAAGAAATCAAATTTTCTTGCAAATTATAGTATCACTATTATAATTATTAATAAGATAATTGTATTTTCGCAGACTGAATATAAAATTAATAAAAAATAGAAATGGCAGTTTTACAAAAAATTAGACAACGTTCCGCATTATTGATAGTAGTTATTGGATTTTGTTTATTTGCATTTATTGCAGGAGATGTTTTTACTAAAGGAAACTTTGGTAAAAGTTCAAATGATGTAGGTAGTGTTAATGGAAAAGACATTCCATTTGAGGATTTTAGACTCAAAGTGAGCAATATCGAAAAAAGCCAACAAGGCGTTACTCCAACAGCAGCAGCCAATAGGGTTTGGGATCAGGAAGTATCTATTGCTTTGCTAACCTCAGAATTTGATAAATTAGGCTTGAGAGTAGGATCCAAGCACATAATGGAAATTTTGAAATCGGATCAAAATATTGGCAATAACCCAATGTTTCAGAATGCTTCAGGAGCTTTTGACGAAGCTAAATTCAAAGAAGCCATCAAAACAAATCCACAAATTGCGCAATACGTAAAGGACAGAGAAAAAGATGCTGAGTTGAACGCAAAATACCAAATGTATGCTTCAATGATAAAAGCGGGAACATACACTACCGAAAGCGAAGGCAAATTGAAATACGAAATGGAAGCTAACAAAGTAAGTTTTGCCTATGTTGCCGGATTGTATTCAACTATCAAAGACAGCGATGTGAAAGTTACTGATGATGAGATAGTAGCTTATATGAACAAGAATGAAAAAAAATACAAAGCCGACGAAAATCGTGAAATAGAATATGTATTAATAGAAGACAAAGCCTCTCCAGAAGATGAAGCTGAAGTGAAAGCTAAAGTCAATGGATTATTGACAGGAAGTGTTGTTTTCAACACACAAACTGGTAAAAATGACACTTTACCAAGTTTCAAATCTGCATCAAATGTTGTTGATTTTGTAAAAGCAAATTCAGATATTCCTTATGATTCTTCTTATGTTGCCAAAAATGATTTGCCAGCTGTTGATGCTGACAAATTATACAATTTGGCTCCAGGCGAAATTTACGGACCTTATATGAATGGAAAATACTATTGCCTTTCAAAATCTATGGGTAGAAAAGTAGGCGTAAACGCAAAAGCAAGTCACATCTTGATTAGCTATGAAGGGACTCAAGTTCCAAATAAAAAAGAGAAAAGAACCAAAGAAGAAGCCAAAGCAAAAGCAGAATCAATTTTGGCTCAAGTAAATGCAAATCCTGATAGTTTCTTGATGTTAGCTTTCACAGCATCTGATGATTCTTCTTCACAACAAGGTGGAGATTTAGGTTATTTTGGTCCAAACCAAATGGTAAAACCTTTCAACGATTTTGTTTTCGGAAGTCCAATCGGAAAAGTTGGATTAGTAGAAACACCATTCGGTTTTCACATCATCAAAGTTACCGACAAACAAGACGGAATTCGACTAGCAACCGTGGCCCAAAAAATTGAAGCTTCAGAAACCACTTCAAACAAAATTTTTGAGCAAGCCACTCAGTTCGAAATGGATGCAAACGAAAAAGATTTTGCAAAAACTGCAACCGCAATGAAACTAAATATTGCACCTCCAGTTACTGTAAAAGCTATGGATGAATCATTTGGCCCATTGGGTAACCAAAGAAATATTGTAATTTGGGCTTTTGAAGATGGAACAAAAGTAGGAGCAATAAAAAGATTTGAAGTTGCCAATTTAGGGAACGTAATTGCAAAAGTTAAAAAAATAAATCCAGAAGGATTAATGGCTGTTGACTTAGTTCGTTCTTATGTGGAGCCAATTCTTAAAAACAAGAAAAAAGCCGAATTAATCAAAGCTAAAATGACTGGAACTTCATTAGAAGCTATTGCAAAAGCTACTGGTTCAACAGTGCAACAAGCCACAGATGTTACAATGGAAAGTCCAATACTCACTGGAGTAGGTCAAGAACCAAAAGTAGTAGGAAATGCATTTGTATTAACAGCGGGCAAGCTTTCTGCGCCAATCGAAGGGAATACAGGAGTTTATGTTGTAAAAAATATAAATACGCTAAAAGCACCAGTTTTAAAAGATCATACCGCTTATGTAGCCAAATTGAAAGCGCAAAGTGCTGGAGATGTAAACCGAGTTTTGCCAGCATTAAAAGACAAAGCTGAAATTAAAGACAAAAGAAAAGATTTCAATTATTAGATTGAAAATTTGCTGAAATTCAAATCCCGTTTAGAGCAAATCTAAACGGTATTTTTTGTTTTTATTTACACAACCTATTCCTTGTTTTTGATTGTTTCATCAATCAAAACTGGATATTTTTTGAACAAATCCAAAGGAATAATTTTCTATACTAAAATATTTATTTTCACAAAAATAAACTCAAAATTTGTTCTTTTTTAAACTTTTATAACGGGTAATTTGCTTAATTTTGCACCGTTTGAAAAATGAATTTATACTATCCGAAAGATTTGATTTATAATAAATTAGATTGGAATCAAATCATTTTTTTAAAATTTTAATACATCAAATAGACTCTAAGAACACTTTATACAAACAAGATGAACAAAAAAATCGACAATTTAGCGGCAGATAACATTAGAGCTTTGGCCATTTCAATGGTAGAAAAGGCAAAATCAGGTCATCCTGGAGGAGCAATGGGTGGAGCAGATTTCTTGCACATTCTTTATTCAGAATATTTGAATTTTGATCCCACCGAAATGGACTGGGCTTTCAGAGATCGTTTCTTTATGGATGCTGGGCATTTGTCGGCCTTGATGTATGCACAATATAGTTTGTTGGGGAATTATTCTAAAGACGATTTACAAAATTTCAGACAATGGGGTTCTGTTACACCCGGACACCCAGAAGTGGATGTCTTGAGAGGAATCGAAAATACCTCAGGACCTCTAGGACAAGGACACGCTATGGGAGTGGGAGCTGCCATTGCAGCTAAGTTTTTGGATGCAAGATTCGAAGGCTTATTTACACACAAAATTTACGGATTTATAACCGATGGTGGAGTTCAAGAAGAAATTTCTCAAGGTGTTGGTCGAATTGCAGGTCATTTAGGATTGAATAATTTTATCATGTTCTACGATTCGAATGATGTGCAACTTTCATCTATGACCGATGAGGTATCTTCTGAAGATACGGCTATGAAATATGAAGCTTGGGGTTGGAAAGTAATCAATATTGACGGTCACAACCACGAACAAATTCGAAAAGCATTAGATGATGCCAATGCCGAAACTGAAAAACCTACTCTGATTATTGGTAAAACCATTATGGGTAAAGGTTGCGTTACTGAAAGTGGGGATATGTATGAAGGGGAATGTGAATTGCACGGAAAACCTATTGGCGAGACTAAAGCCAATTTTACAAAAACCTTAATCAATCTTGGGGCCAATCCAGACAATTCTTTTGATATTTTCGAGGAAGTTCAAGACTATTATTCGGAAGTTCGAGCCGACAAAATTGCCTCAGCTGCTATTAAAAAAACAACTATAGCCACTTGGAAAAAAGCAAATCCAGCCTTGTCACAAAAAATGGAAATGTTCCTTTCAGGCAAACTTCCTGATTTGGATTTTAGTCAAATAGTTCAAAAAGCGAATGTGGCTACCAGAGAAGCTTCTTCGATAGTGTTAGGCTATTTGGCTGAAAATGTGGAGAATATGATTGTTTCCTCAGCCGATTTATCCAATAGTGATAAAACGGATGGTTTCTTGAAAAAAACGACTGTTTTAGAAAAAAATAATTTCAGTGGCGCTTTTTTACAAGCGGGTGTTGCTGAACTAACGATGACTGCAATTGCTAACGGAATCGCTCTTCACGGAGGAGTAATTCCAGTTGTGGCAACATTTTTTGTGTTTTCAGATTATATGAAACCCGCGATTCGATTGGCTGCAATTCAAGAATTGCCCGTAAAATATGTCTTGACTCACGATTCATTTAGAGTAGGGGAAGACGGACCAACACACCAGCCCATCGAGCAAGAAGCTCAAATGCGTTTGATGGAAAAAATCAAAAACCATTCGGGTCACCAAAGTTTATTGGCGCTTCGCCCTGCCGATACTATCGAAACTTCGGTAGCTTGGGATATGGCTTTGAAAAATACGACTACGCCAACCGCTTTAATTCTTTCGAGACAAAACGTCAAAGATATTCCTGCAACAGGAACTTCAAGATATGACGAGGCAACCGAAGCTAAAAAAGGAGGTTATTTGGTAAAATCTGTTGCAAAACCTGATATTACTTTATTTGCCAATGGTTCGGAAGTTTCGACACTTATGGATGCTGCAGTGCTTTTAGAAAATGAAAATAATTTGAAAGTGAATGTAGCTTCTATTATTTCGGAAGGATTATTCAAACAACAATCTGTAGCCTATCAAGAAAGTGTCATTCCAAAAGGAAAATTAGTTTTTGGTCTTACCGCTGGACTTCCTGTAAACCTCGAAGGATTGATTGGCGATAGCGGAAAAGTGATTGGATTAGAGCATTTTGGATATTCAGCACCAGCTGGAGTTTTGGATCAAAAATTTGGTTTCACTAGCGAAAATGTGAGCAAAGAAATTCTAAAATATATCGAAGAAAGGAAGTAA
>Ga0316612_1000377_pt1 | contig 14378 bp, 18 predicted proteins | sample MIS2016226_MG_FD_207676 | JGI IMG/M metagenome (GOLD analysis project Ga0316612, IMG submission 207676) | Microbial mat bacterial communities from Middle Island sinkhole, Lake Huron, Michigan, United States - MIS.2016.226 | ecosystem: Environmental > Aquatic > Freshwater > Lake > Sediment... | reverse complement strand
GGATAAGATCTTTTGTTGAGGAACTTGAGTATCTCATCTCTTGCCCCTTTTATCCCTCTTGTCTCATTTTGAGACTATATGCCTAGCAACCTTTTCCAGACTTTTCTGCACCACTAAGGGCGATCGCCTGTGTCCTTACTTTCAGAGCTACAGATCGCTCAAAATCCCCTGTTTGATATTCTGCATCAGGAATTGTCCGACCATAGCGATCAATATCATCAGCACTGGGTCGCCATCCCAATGCATCAAAGCTAGTTATGACTCGATGGACTCGATAGGGTGCTAAAAATCCATCCTCAATCCCTTGCTTTAGGGAATAGGTATATAGAGGATTGCCAAAATAACTATAGGTGTCAACGTTATCATCCCGTTTTGGTGTTGCAGTTAAACCTAGCTGAACAGCAGGGGCAAAATAATTCAAGATCTCACGCCAGTTACTATCACCCCTTGCACTACCACGATGACACTCATCAATGATGATCAAATCAAAAAAGTTACGACCATATTTCCTATACAGCCCCTCAATATTTTCATTACCCGCTAATGCTTGATAGATCGCAAAATAAATCTCTCGACTCTTGATCGCGCCCCCTTGGATTTTATGCAACACCCCATCACCAAAGGGCGCAAAATCCTTAAGCATTGGATCGTCTACTAATATGTTGCGATCGGCTAAAAACAAAATGCGTGGCTTACGATGCTCACCCGTTGCATTCCATCCCATTTGCCATAAAGTCTGACAAATTTGAAAAGCAACTGTAGTTTTGCCCGTCCCCGTTGCCATCGTTAGCAACATCCGCTTTGAGCCTGTCAGAGTCTGTTGGATCACCCTCTGGATCGCAATCCTTTGATAGTAACGGGGTACTTTCCCACCTGTTAAGTCAAACGGCGTTAACAGTTTTTCGGCAACGTCATCACTTAGATTTTGTGACTGGACAAATCTAACCCAAAGTTCACTAGGACTAGGAAAAGCGTCAAGTTCAGTAATTAAACCAGTTGTATAGTCAAACTCAACAATTCCCACCCCATTTGTAGAATAAGCAAACTTTAGCCCCAATAGTTCGGCATAGTCCTTAGCTTGCTGTAAGCCATCATGGGAAGATTTGTATTTTCGCTTTGCCTCAACCACAGCTAGGGGAAAGTCTCTGGTGTAACAAAGCAGGTAATCAGAGTATTTTTTGTCCCGTCGCCCCTTCCGCTTACCTTTAGCAATAATTGCACCAGCATCGATCGCATACTGCTCTGTAATTAAATGAGGCTGCGATCGCCATGCATCGAGTTTAGGTAAAACGTATTCACGGCAAGTATCCGCCTCATTCATAACAACCTGTCATCTGTTAAAGATTTTACAAACAGTTTTTTTTCACTATATCTAAGTTTAACGCTACTAATTAATTCCTTACCAAGTTCGTACCAAGTTTGTAACGGGGCATCCAAAGGTGTGTCCCCTTTTGGCAAGCGTCATGTTGCTGTCGGATAAAAATCAAACGTTAGTGCGATTTCTTGTCCGACAAGCAACATAGCTTGCCAAGATTTTTACACATACCGAAAACGGCGCAAACTCGTTGTTAGCGCGTTACCGAAAAATACAAGAACAGTGTAAAAACGCACAAACTTGTGATGGCAAAAATAAAAATACGTCACAAACATTTCACAAAAAAAAACTCAAATAATGGAAATTGTGAGGTCAAAGCCGTTTTAACTCAGTGCCTTTAGAGGTTGTTGGAGCTTATTGGCTTTGGCAGTCCTATCGTGGCACTAAAAAGCACTTATTACTATTATCGGATAGCTAAGGAGTCCTAGATACAGTTGAGTATAGATAAACCCCTATGGGTACGATTTTAAGACGTGAGGTTCGATGGGTGCGATCGCCCTAAGCTTTTAACTTTAGAAATAAGTTTGTGTGGCTGATGGTGTTGCCGAGTTCAAGAATATGAGTATAGGTGTAACGATATTAATCAAGCAGAAAAGTACAGCTACAAAAGTCAACAGTCCAATAGCTAATTTTAAATACCCTTGTCTAAGAACTAACAAAGATTCTAAAGAGTCAATATGCTCATACCATTGCTCAATAATTGTCTTTCTATAATCTTCTTCGGTGCAGTTATTCCACTCTGAATATTTAAGAAGCACTTTTGGATCTACAGCGCAACCAGAATTTCTAGGATATAGACCAGAAGCGCAGAATCCTATAGCTAGCAACAAAGATACACTTGCTAGAACGATAAACCAAAAAGGATAAGTGTGATCCTTGTTAGAAGCCATGTCGGAAACAAACTTTAATAAGACCCCACTAAACCCAAGTGTTGATATTAATTTACTCCCTAAAGCATCAATACTTTTATTGATACCCTCAATATGCTTTTCTGTATAAGTGTAAATCTCTTTTATATTTGTGCGTTCTGTCATGACCGATAAACCCTCTCAACAAACAAAACCAGTTCCTCAATCAGAGCCAAAACCTGCCCCAAAACCAATCGTAAGGGATGAAGATAAAACACATACAAGAGGTGATGACAACAAGTAACTCTTGGTAAGCAACTAGGGGAGATCGCGTAGTTTCCAAGTCGTGAGATCGCCTTTGTTATATCTAGTTTATCATAGGTTTATAAACGGTTTAGAAACCTATACAAAATCAATATTTGAGGCAACAATAATCATGATCGCGACAGCCCCTCATGTAATGACCACAAGCAAAGCACGGCTAACTATTTTGATTGATGCCGAAATTAAAGAAGATTTTGAAAAGTTGTGTGAACTTGAAAACCGTTCTATGTCTAATTTTGCAGAAACTTTATTAAAAAACTTTGTGGATAATGCCAAGCGTGAGGGCAAGTTAGGAGATCGCACCAAAGGTAAAAAGTCATGAGTGAGTCGATAAAAGCAACCCGCGCTACTGTGGCGATCGGGGCGTTAAATGTCGATGGCTATATGTTGCCTGACGGTAGTTACCGTATGTCTCAGACACAGGCGGCTGAAACTGTTGGCAAAGAAGAATTTAACGCACGGGATTTTTTAGCGTCTAAGACCTTCAAACGCTTAAGTGGTGAAGGTTATACGGACGGGAAATTTATCGAGATTGAGTCAGAATCTACTCAAGTTAGAGGGCAAAGTCGCTTTAGAGCTTTGCCTCTAGAGGTCGTGGTTATCTATTGGGTTTACCAATGCTATCGCGGAAATAAACAAGCTTTCTCGCTGTTGATTGCCCTTGCTACTGAATCTCTAGAGCGTAGGTTTGATGATGCTTTTGGTGTGGTTCGCACTGAACAAGAGCGTAACAATGCCACTACATCAAGAATCAAGGCTCTCGAAAGTGACCTTGCTAATTTGGGTGAAGGCTTTGCGATCGATGATGATATCCGCCGCGAGCGTGATTATTTTGAGTCACTGCTTAAACAGAACAGTATCGATCCTTATGGATTGCCAAGTGACGATCGCTGACAAACAAGTTGATCTCGTAAGGTTACTTAATAAGAATTAGGTATAAATATCACTGTTCACTTGTTATATAAAAAATAAGTAAAGACGGTAATTTTAGTGGTCTTTTAAATACTATTTTTTGCGTTAAAATCCATTTTTAAAAGGCTGTAAAAATGTTTAAAGTATTACTTAAGAAGTCTCAATTGCTTGACCTATAGTAGATTTTGCTATAAGTCGAGTGTCAGCAATCAAAAAAAATTTTTGTTTTTAGTGTATTAAAGCGATCGCAATCATATTTTAGGTATTAGAATGGTAATACTTCTTGCAATGAAACTTATGTCTGCAAAAAAAGTTCTTACCTTAAAAGTTGAATCACAAGTTTTAGACGGTTACACAGATTTAGCAAACTCGCTAAAGATGAATCGCTCTGAAATGATTCGTACTGCGGTCAATGAATTCGCTCAAAAGCAAAACCCACGAGCAGCATAGCCAATCGTGGGTTTTAATCTATTTTGTTCACGCCTTACTTAATCAATTCTTCGCACCCTGAGAAAGTCAAGAATTGCAAGCGGTTAGGCATTAACTGGTATTACCATCATGCCTCAAAAACTTACGGGTTTCAAGCCCTCTCTACATTTTAGCCTAAATTTGGCTAACTTAAAAGCCGAAACCTCTTTACTTTCGGCACTTTCGCACCTCTACTATTTAGATCGCCACGAGCCGTTAAACTTTGCAAGCCAATACTCTGGAACCCGCAAAGCGCTAGGTTATGTCATTGGTGAGTTTAAGGCAATCTACACCGCGTATGTGAAGCAACGGGGCGCGGTGTAATGGCTAAGGAACTATTTGAATTTAGTGATCGCTACCGTGAGGCAAAACCCGCACCACTGGCAACAAACCACACGTTAGAGCGTGGTAAAGCATTCTTAGAGCTAATCACCCGAATTAGTGTCAAAGACCGTGCGATCGCCCTAAGCATCGTTAACCAGTTCGATTTATACGACTACAACGACTACAAAACCTCACAGGATGGGGTACGCCGCCATGTTTACTGTCACTCTGTCAGGTACAAACAGGAAACGGATGAGACTTGGCAATTTATTGTACAGAGCGATAAAGACGGGCGCGGGTATAGGTATCTAGCACCATCACAAAATGGCAACAGAGCATTTTTCCCAGTTATCCCCCCAGATATCCGTAAACTCATCTCAGATCGCTACGGTGTCGATATTCCTATCGATGGTAGTTTCTGGGAATGGCTTAAAAATCATCCTGAAATACCGATTTTAATAACCGAGGGCGGCGGTAAGGCTCTATCAGGTTTATCACATGGCTTTGTCGCGATCGCCCTTTATGGCTGTAGTTGCCTAGCCTCACCTGATTTACTGCCATATCTAAAGGGGCGTGAGGTCTATGTAGCATTCGACAGCGACACAAAAGCCAGTGCAGTTAGAGCTGTCAACAATGCACTAAACAAGCACTTACCCACACTCTCACAACCTACCAAGTTAACTAAGGTTGTTAAATGGGATAGCCAATTTAAGGGACTTGATGACCTTTTGGCTAATTGCGGGGCTACTGCATTAGAGCAAGCGATTAACGGGGCTATCAGTGCTGATACTTGGCTATCTAATCGCAAAATTGCGATCGCAGATGAGAGACTGCAAGCCAACAAAATCAAAGCCGATCTCGAACTTGACAGACTGCCAACATTCAGAGAGTTAAAAAAACTACATCAAACTCATCGAGATATTTTCATCGTTGGAGCTAAAGGGCTTGGCAAGTCTGAGTTAGGCGGTGAATTTGTTCGCAGTGCTGACAATGCCTTGTTACCTGTGCCTCTCGAAAGCTTAGCTAGAAATAATGCACAACGATTCGGCATTGATTATCGAACCGATTGCGATCGCGTCAATGGTCAACTCATAGGCGGCGCGGGTTATGTCTCTCGCTTGGCTTTCTGTACTGAAGCAATCCACGGCTTAGAATCCCATATCAATTCGGGCTTACAGCGCGGTGCAGTTGTCTTTAACGATGAACTAGACCTACAGCTAAACTCACTGGCAACCAGTAGCACCCATGCTCAAAATGGCAAGCGTAAGCTTAACCAGACTCTCTACTGGGAGATGCAAACAAGGGCAAAACAAACCTTTTCAGTTAGTGCAGATTTAACCAAGTATGAAGCCGAATTATGGGAGCGAAAAACAGGACGTAAGCCCTTTGTTATTCGGGTAGAGACTCCTAAGAAGAACTACAAGGTTAGATTATTTGACGATAATCACGCCCTTGTCATGTATGAGATTAAGGCGGCTATAGCTGCGGGTGAACGTCTAATTATTTGCTGCTCTCGCAAGTCTGAAGCAAAATTTTTAGCTTGGCTTTTCCGTAACAATGGCGCGATCGCTATCCATCGCGACAATGCAAACGAGCCTATTTTTGATGGTTTTTTCGACAATCCTAACCAGTGGCTATCGGAAAATAAACCACAGATTTTAATTGTGTCGCCAGTCCTACGATCTGGTTTTTCGATTACAGGAAACTTTTTTGATAAAGTTTTTTGCTTATTCCACGCTGACTCGATTAATGCCTCTACAGCCTTACAGCTATCAGAGCGCTATCGTCCTGAAGTTCCTAGATATTTTTTTGCTGCTCAAAGCAGTGGAAAATATCGCCATACCACGCCCGAATCGATTCTAAAAACTAGCATAGGGAGAGCTAAGGCGGCTGGTAATGACGAGCTTAGTTTTGTTGATGAGAATGACAGCTACTACCATTACAAGGCGGCTGACAACTGGAGTAAAGCGCACTTCAGAGCAGATATCATCGCAAGGCTACAAGATGAGGTTAACTGCGATGATCTCAAACTTGAGGTCGGCGGACTAGCACCTGCGGATAAAGTAATTTATTCGCAGTGGCTTAAAGATTACAAAACCTATGAACAAGAAAAACTTCGAGATGCCCGTAACCTAACCAAAGCCGAATATGAGGCAATGAAGGATCGGCGCGATTTACTGGAAGCTGATTTATTAGCTCTTGAAAAATATCGCCTTGCTAATTGGAGTGATACCGCGCCCGAATCAGTCACCATTGCCCAGATCAAACGTGACGATAAAGGACGCAAGCGCAAAGCCTTAGAGCGATTAGAGAAACAGGCTTACCCCGTTTTAGCAATCAAACAGGATAAGTCTAGCAAGGAAGTACAGGCAAAATGGGGCGCGGGTTATGCCCATCAGGACGTTACTCATACGTCACTGACTCAAAAAGCCTTAGAACAAATTGGACTTCATGAATTTTTAGACTTTGCCCTCAGTGGCAATACTTGGCACATTGTCGAAAAGGACGATGAAATTAGTGGAACTACTGAAGCGATCTCCTTTGCTCAAAAGCTTAGAGATTTAAGAAATAGCAAGCAATCCCACATCGACAAAAACGGGAAGGAATACTTTACCCGTATCGACAAATTAGCCGAGATTGGCATACATCTATCCTGCGGGTTTGATGCAAGCCTAGCTTCATATATTGGGGCTTTGCTTGCTTGGCTTGGCTTAACTCGATCGGCAAAGCAAGAAACCATCGATAAAAAACGGGTGCGAGTGTACCAACTTCATGAACAAGACTTAGCTCTTACCCGCGCCGAATTATCGCGCCGCGCCGACCGTCTTATGGGTGAAGGTTTAGAGTTAGTACCGTCTCATCCTTTCGTAGAGAGGTTATCCAGCCTGCACACACCTTTTTATACTGAACCTATAGAAAGGTGTGTGCAGGTAGAAACAGAAGCAAAAACCACCAAAAAAAATCAGGTGAGCGGCGGCGGTTTTGTTGCCAAAATTGTCGAGAAAGTCGAAACTTTCGTTAATCATGTAGTGGACACAATCGAAAATTACCTCACACCTGAAGAAATAGCGGCGGGTTATTTCTAAACTTCGCGGCGGGACTAAGCTGTAATCGTGAGGCTTGAAAGTGTTGCGATGATTAGTTTTTAGCTTGCCAAGCTGGCTTATTCTCAGGACTGAATACAGCAACCAAACCAACGGCGGCTAGTTTCTGGCTATTGGCTAATCTGCTCTCATCAGATTTAGCATTGAGAGCCGACTTAGCCCAATCGTAGAGATTTTGACCTGTAACTTTTGGGTTGAAACTTTGAGTCATCGCTAAAGCTTCGTGACGGGTGAGTATAGGTTGTAATTTAGCCGATCGCTTAGTTGATTTTGGCTTTGCAGTCGCGGCGATCGCCTCACTCAAAGCCTCATCAGGCAAAGGATTTTCAATCGATGGAGCTGCGATATTAGCGATCGCCTCAATAATTGGCAGTACATCAGGCTCTATGCTGCGTCCTGTGATTCCATCAGTTTCAGGGGCGCTACTTCCTTCGCTTTCTGAAGTAGCGCTTGAGTAAAATTTGCGGGTGCTGTAGCCTCGCTGGTAAGGGCGGCGATCGCCTTGTTAGTTTCATCAAAACGGATATCTACATCAGCTTTGAGGGATGTATAGAGCAGTGAGTAAGTCTCTTGAGAGTGGACTTTTAACTCAAGATCTCGAACCTGATTTAGTACAGCTTCTAGACGGCTCTCAACAGCAATATTAACAATACTCTCAATATCCACATTGTCAGACACTTGTTTTACATTGTCAGACTGTCCAAAATGCTCTCTAAGGATTGCAATGATCGCGCCGCCTATATTTGCATCACCGCCTCTAACCATGCCTTTATCAGTGGCATAGGTGTTTAACTCATTTAGCAATTCGAGAGGCAACCGAACCGATACCGCCTTAGTGTCTACCATAATGTTTTACTTGTTCTTTACTTTATGTTTTACATTCTAGCACATTGTCATACTTTGTAAAGCAAAATGTAATACATAGAGTCTTGTCTATGTAAACCATAGAGTAATACAATATTTTACAAAACTGCTCCTTTTTGTAAAACTGTGTAAAACTTTTGTCAAACAAAATAAATATGTTTTACAAGTTGTCATACAAAACGCTTTACATCTGATTTAATGTATGACATATTATTTTACATAAAGTAAGACAAGGGTAAAAGACAAATGACTAAGGCAGTAGGTTACGTGAGGGTATCGACACAAGAGCAAGCCGATCATGGATATAGCATCGATGCTCAAATAAGCAAGATTAGAGCTTATGCAGATTTGTATGACATTGTTTTACTTGATGTAATCATTGACGCGGGTGTATCTGCCAAGTCCTTAAAACGTGATGGTCTTACAAATATTTTACAAATGTTAGACAGTGGTGAAGCAGACGCGGTGATTATTTTCAAGTTAGACCGATTAACTCGCGATGTGTCTGACTGGAATTACCTGATTAAAAATTACTTTACCGATAAGGCTTTGCTCTCAGTCAGTGACCAGATCGACACAAGAACGGCTGCGGGGCGGTTATGCCTAAATGTTTTGATGAGTGTCGCACAATGGGAGAGAGAGGCGATCGGAGAGCGTACATCTACAGCATTACGTCAAAAACAATCACAAGGCGAACACGTTGGATCACCCGCTTACGGTTACGAGATGGTTAATAAGCAATTGGTTAAGGTTTCCAGTGAGTTAGAGGTTATTGCCTTTGTAAAACAAATGTCTGACGATGGTTTTACATTGACTGCGATCGCTAATGAACTGAATGAACAAGGTATTAAAACCAAGCGCGGCGGTAAGTGGCAAGCGGTACAGGTAAGCCGTGTTATTAATCGTGAGGTTGCCTAATGATCGAGATTCTGGTTAAGGCGCTTGGTTGGCAGATGGTTAGCCAAGCATTAAGGGAGAGGGAGGGCGCAAAAGTCTACACTGCTCAAAATCCTATGCTTGTCAGACAAGCTTGTAAAACATTGTCTGACTATTGGCTAAATGGCAATCCTAGCGAGTATTTAGAGAACTTAGATACTGATTTAAGGAACTGTCTGATATGCAATCTGATAGGTGATATTAGTGCTGATGCGATCGCAGATATGGGTTTAATCGAAGTCTAACTATAATTCAGTTCAGAATCATGTCATGCCAATAGCTAAAACAGCAAAACTAGCTGTAGAAAAATATAACTAAGTTATGTGTAGGATGTCAGCTAGTGAATCTTGAGAAATATGAATTGGACAGTAAATTGGGAGCAACGGGTTACAGAAATCAGAAAAAGTTATAACTTACCATTCGGGCAAAACATCTTGACTCCGAAAAATGTTGGTATTGCAAGATGTTCGATCAATGGGGAAACTTTTGAGATTTTTGCTATTAGTGGGAAAAAAGATATTTATAAAGGTGCTGTTGGATTGCCGAAAGACCCACCAATATTTAAGCTTTTAGATCCACCGCCTATGCACGATCGCAAATACGACACCGAATATAAACTTTTAGAAGAAATTGCCTCAAGGTATACACAAAACAAAAACGTACAAGGTAAGATTGAGCTATTCACGGAACGTCCACCGTGTCTTTCGTGTCAAAACATCATCGGACAGTTTAGGCAAGTTTTTCCAAATATTGAGCTAAACGTCCATAGTGGGCAAGGTTAAAGTCATGATATGTAATTTTGAAGAACTACCTTCTTTAGTGAAGCAAGTGTTTAGTCGCAATAAACCTAAACCATGTTCTTGGTATGAAATGAGCGAACTTGAAAGGCAATTGGGCTTTAACCTTCCTAGAATGTATCGTGATATATTCTCGCGGATGGGACATGGCACTGAAGGTTTTTGGGCGGGTGAAGATTGTTTCTATAAGCATTTACCTTTAATACAAATATGGGCAAAAGAGCTTTTGACTGAGGATAGTTTCCCTCTATCTTTACCCAATGATGCTTTTGTGTTTTTTATGCACCAAGGTTATCAGTTTAATTTTTTTAAGTTGTCCGAAGGCGATAACCCTCCTGTTTATTCTTATTTAGAAGGACAATCAGAGAGAGAGTTTATTAAAACCTATGACAAATTTACTGATTTTTTCTGTGCAGAAGTTGAATATTTTAATAAGCATTCAACACAGCTTTTAGCAGCTTAGATTTATAGATTTGTCAAAAAGTAACCTTAACTGATTGGCTAGGGTTACTTTTTGTTTGAAAGGGCGATCGCCAAAATCATTTCTAGATATCCAGATATCTGAATATCTAGATTGCAGACTATCCAGAAACTTGGCTATGTGGCTATCTGATATGCAGTCTGATAGGAGATATCATCGCGGATATGGATTTAATCGAAGTTTAACTATGTTGGACTATGTTAAATAAAACAAGCTTAACCGATTGGTTCAATTGTTGAGTTTGCTTCAGTATTCAGATATCATTGTAATATCTAAAGGATTATCTATATTTTTGAGTTGACATCCCAAATGCGTAAATATTTACTTCCTATTGTTGCGATGTCTAGCTCAATAATAATTTCTTGCCAACAAGCACCGACATTACCAACACTAGAGTCAAAAGCTGTAGTCGAACAATTAATGGCGATTGAATCAAGTACTAAAATAGGCGTTGACCAGATTGAGTATACAAAATCAATAACAAATCTTCAAGTTGTAATTGACAAGTATAAGGGCAGTGCTTATGCAAAGCAAAATCCGTCTTTAAGTTCAGATCTTGATAGTATTCTCGGCGATCAAAATGCAATTTTAGCTGTATGGCAGGAGTGTAATCTCGTCATAGAAAATAGACTAAAAAAAGAAGCTCTTGATAGACAATCGGAATTTTTAGCTAACCAAAGTAAGAATCAAGACCGAGAAAATGAGAGAGACTTAGAACAATCAACTATTAATTTATTGGAGGCAAAGCAAGCGGAAATCGAACAGTTAGCAGCAACGGGGAATATATCTGAAATGTCGAGTCTTAAACAACAATCTGCACTCAAAAACCAAATTTTAGATATAAAAGCTGCCAGAATCCGAAAGGATAACAAAAGACTGCAAGAGCAAACCAACTTTGATAGAAAGCAAGCTTTAGATAAAGCGGAAAGAGAATTAGAAGTATTAAAGGAAGACTCTGCGGACGCAGCAAAAGCTAAGAAAGAAGGGATTGGAGTATTGCCAATTTCGGGGTCTTGTTTTGAAGGTAAAACAGATTCATTAAGCGTAATCTTTGCAAAGTATCCAGATATTGAAAATGATTTATCGATTCGCAAACAAGACGCTCTAAATAAAAGTTATTTATATGACCGTAAACAGCTTGTCTTAAAACTGCTAAATAAAAGCTCGGCAAACTTTCAGATGATTAAACAGAAGATGAAATCTTAGTTGTCCACATTTATTAAGCTTTAGAAATCCCAAAAATACACCATCCGCCGCGTTGCTTTCTTTCAGATTCAAGTTCAGCACGATCTTTGTCGGATATATTACTTCCAAGCCGAGCTTTCACCCTTTTTTCAAGAAGATTTTCAGCTTTTAGAATACGAAAATCCCAAGTCGCAGTAATTTGCGCTCCTCCTTTGTTACTTGAATCAATTCTCACGCTATATAAAGCTCTATCTCCAGAGTCATAACCCGATCCTAAAATAGTGGCATTTCTAGGAGAGAAAAAACTAACAACACTATTTTCTGAACTTGCACAAAAATATAACTCGCCACCATTTCCTTTTGTCGTAATTTCATTAAGATATTTTTCTAGAAATGCTCGTCCAGAAACTTCACTGACTTCTGGGGCTGAACTTTTTTGTACAGGAGTAACTGCGGGTGCTGCTGGTTTAACTTCTGGTACAACAGCTACTTTTTCTTGACATGACTTCAGAATTTCATCTATATCCTTTGGATATGGTTTACCCACGCTACTATCGTTATTTATTTGGATAAGCTTATCCAATGGGTAGATGTCTTGAGCTTTAGATATAAAACAATTACATGATTTTTTTGTGCCTCCCCCCTTCATACATACATCTACATAGTTATTGATTGCTTCTGGTGGATAAACATACTTTATTTTTGTAGCAGGGGGAGGTACGGTTTTTGTTGGTGCTACTACTGGCGGTGTTGGTGTTGGTTGCTGTACTTGTGTGGTTGATGGTTGCGACTGTTGGCACGAAATCATGACAGAAGTAGCGATCGCCACAACAGGGATAAAATATTTACGCATTTCAGCCTTTTTGATGAGAAAACAAACCCTCTGAAGTTTAGCTGACATCTAATGTCAAAGCAAATAAAATATTGAGTTTATGCGATCGCCTAAATCATTAGTAGATATCCAGATATCTGAATATCTAGCTTTCTGAATATCTAGATTGCAGACTATCCAGAAACTCAGCTATGCGACTATCTGAATTGTTGCCTTTCTGGATATCTAGATACAGCACAAGCAACTCAGCCACTAACTCACTAAAATCTATGTCGATGCCATTGCGTTGTAAATCTAGGATCTGTTGTTGCACATCTAGTCTTAGCTGCTTGGGTAAATAGGTCATTGAGGCGACATAGTTTTTATTAGATTTTTTACCCTTTACCCGCTCCGTTGTAGCTGGTGTCGATGGTAAAGAAACTTCTGTTGGTTCGGATGCAAATAAATTGTCAAATGGGTTTGGTTTACTTTTGCCCTTCATAGTTCATTCCCCACTGCTAGATAATCAGACCATGCAATACCGCTATTGCTGACTTTGCGCCCGTTGCTATCTCGCGCTTGATTGACTAGACAACCATTTGTAGCAGCAATTTCGTAGGCAGAATAAAGCCTGATTTGGTTTTTAAATATGGGGATACCCTGATTAGATAGGCTTTCTGTTGCCATTTCTCCGACTTTGCGCGATGGGGATACCATTGTTAGCAATACTTTAAAATTATTGGCTTTAGCATCCTTGAGAATTTTGATCGTTTTGATTAGGGCGCGTAGGCTGATTGCATCAGGTTTAGTGGGGAGTATCAGTAAATCTGTGTCTCTTGCCAATATTTTGAGGGAGTCATCGCTAGGGGCGGCGGCGGTATCGACAACTATATGATCGGGTTTGTGACTGGTTAAATATTTTCTAGCATCATCGATCGCCACGACTTCAAAGGGTAAACCGTCACCCGCCCTAGCCCAATCAAGACTAGATTGGTTCATATCTCCATCGATGAGGGCAGTTTTGCCACGCATCGCGAGACAAGCAGCTATATGAATACTCGAAACTGTTTTACCTACACCGCCTTTTAGTGAGGTTATGGTGACTCTCATTGCTTTGCTTAGATCGTAATTGATGCAAAGTTAGCAGATATCTGGTCTAACTGAATATTTAGATATCTGGATATCTAGCAATCTGAATATCTAGACATCTATTTTTGAAATATATACGGGGTAAGGGTTTTAAGGGTTTTGAGTTGTTACAATTCATCCTTAAAGGCGCGATCGAGTATTGATGGCAACATTGCATCAAGTTCTCTTAATGCCTCTTGTCGGATGTGTTTCATCTCATCAAACTTTGCTTTGAGCTTATCAAATTCTAATTGCTTCTCATAAGCAGGTACAGGAACCTGTATCTCCTCTAAAGCTTTTAATCCAAGAGTCCTATTTCTTCCAGCGCCCCCAGGGGATGCTTTGCCTAATTGTTCTAATCCTCTGGATGTTAAAAAGTGAAAACATAAAAATGTGGACGTTGCTAATCCTGTTTTTGGTACACAAGTCAAAAATCGATGTGAGCCAAAACGCCCATGATCTTTAGGTAGAGCTACAGCAACTGCACCTTCCCAAGCAAATACAATCTGAAATATTAAGTCATTTGTATGTATTTGAAAAAGCTTTTTTGTACCAACATCAACACCACTTAGAGGTGGTTTATGAAAAGAGCCTTTCCCAAACGATCTAATTCCTAATTCTGGGTAATTGCTAGTTAATTTAATTTCAACAGGTCTACGTTCTAATGGTGCAACAACTTTCATGGGTAAAAGTTCTGGGCTCAATCGCCTAGACTATGCTAACGTAACATAAAGCACAAAACAACAAATATGCAGCCACTCTTAAGCAAAATACTAAATCTGCCAGGAATCGAAGTAGAAAACTACGCAAACGTAGAAGAT
>Ga0316612_1000376_pt1 | contig 14382 bp, 14 predicted proteins | sample MIS2016226_MG_FD_207676 | JGI IMG/M metagenome (GOLD analysis project Ga0316612, IMG submission 207676) | Microbial mat bacterial communities from Middle Island sinkhole, Lake Huron, Michigan, United States - MIS.2016.226 | ecosystem: Environmental > Aquatic > Freshwater > Lake > Sediment... | reverse complement strand
TTTTTTTGCGTATCGAATTCTCAAAAGGACACTTAAAAACAAGCTGATCAAGGATAAAACTTCTCGAATGCTTGTAAAATATAGAAAAAATTAAACTCCGATAAGTTTTATCGGACAACAATGATTCAAAATAATTTTATAATGAATTTTACTCCAAATTTAAAGTTGTAAACAATTGCAATAAAACTCTAACAAATTAGTAACTTTTTAAACACAATTATATTATGAACAAATTACTCTTTTATACTAAATGCTTGCTTCTGTTTTGGCTTATTCCAACCCAATTTGTAACAGCACAAACGATAAGTAGCGACTATGCAACACAAATAAACAGCACATTTGCAAATCTTAACAAAACCAGAATTCCTCACAAACTGCTGGTAGATTATGCCATGGAATTTGAAGAACTATCCAATTACAATGGTGTGCTTACCAACAACAATATTGTAAACAAAGGTACATACACGGGTATTTATAATACGCTACTTATGGCTCGTGTACAGTCAAATGTTACTGGTTTAGTAAATCCAACATTATTCAAAACCAATTGGGACAATCTCCGTTTAGCTAACAAAATTGTATTAAGTGGGTTGTATTACAAGTATAACGAATTCAAACCAGACGCTCCTAACAAAACCATTACAATAACAAACGGAAAATTGTATGATAAGTTTGTTGGAGGCATTTGGCAAAATCCGTATGATGAAAAACGAGTATTTGCCGTAGCAGCACCTATTTTAAAATACAATAGTTTATCAATGCAGGTACAATTACCAACTTCTTTGTGGTACACCAATCAAGCCAGTAGCGTACAAAGTATTGCCATCGATTTTAATGATGGTTTAGGCTATCAAACTGTTACTTTAGGTCAGTTAAAAAATGTAACATATACTACAGCAGGCTTAAAAGAATGGAAATATAAACTAACACTTACTAACGCTCAAATACTTTATAGTCATAGTAAAATACAAATAGAGCAAGCTCCTGTTAGAAAGTCATTTGCAAATCGATTTAATCAAGAATAATATGAAAAATTTACTTTTAATATTTTTTGCATTAACTTTAAGTTGTTGCGACAAAGATAACGAACCACGACCTATTGCAGAAATAGACAAACTACCACCTGCAACACAAACTGGAGCTGACAAAATAGGTTGTCTTTTAGATGGAAAAGCTTTTTTACCAGGAAAATATAATAACGCTACAAATTGTTACTACCAATTTACTAATGGCGGGTATTATTTTCACGTTTCACTTTCTTACACGGTTTACGGTTCTACAAATAATATATTAACAGGACTTGCTGTAAATTCTGGTGGAGTGCCCATTTCAGAGGGAACTATTTTAATTTTAAAAGAAAACACTCAAAATAGTCCTTCGGGATTTTATCAATATCAGTATTATCCCACTTATACAACATCAACTGAAACAGGAGAATTGAAGATTACTAAATTAGACCCCGTCAATTATATTGTTTCAGGCACTTTTTGGTATAACATAAAAGATTATCAAGGTAATCTTCACAAAATTACAGACGGGAGATTCGATATGCATTACACTAACTAAAAATTAATAAAAATGAAAAATATATTTAAATTTATACTGATTTTATTGACAATACACAGTCAAGCACAAACCTTTTATACGGAAACTATAACGGGTTCAAGACAATATTTAGGGCAAACCAATCAAGCCATTCTTGAAATTAAATTTGCAGATAACAATTCAACTCTTCAAATTCAAAAACCTCTTATTGTGGTCGAAGGCTATGACAGTGGGTTATTAGGTTTTGAGAATGAGTTTGGAGAAGTTGATTTACAAAAATTTATAAATAGCACTTATCGTGAAATAAGTAATCTTCCATCCCAAATCAACACCTACGACATCATTTACATCAACTTCAAAAAAGGCAATGATTATATGCAACGCAACGCCTACTTGGTTGAAGATGTAATTAAATGGGTAAATTCTGTAAAACAAGGCACTCAACAAAATGTAGTTTTAGGGCAAAGTATGGGTGGAGTTATTGCTCGATATGCACTTCGAGATATGGAAAACCAATTAGCAAGTACAGGCAACCAAAATTGGAATCACAAAACCAACTTATATATAAGCCACGATGCCCCACATCAAGGAGCAAATATGCCTTTGGCAATTCAATATTTTGCTCGTCATTTAGTAGATCAATTTGTTAGTACACCACTTGGAGATATGAATATCAATTTGAGTGGTACGGGTGGTGCAGTATCAATTTCAGATTTGGAAACTTTATTAAATCAACCAGGTACAAAACAATTACTTAACAATTATGTTGCTTCAAATTTCAGCATAAATAATAGCGAAGGCGACTCTTGGAGAACAGAATTACGAAATATAGGCTATCCACAACAAACTCGAAACATTGCCCTAAGCAACGGTAGTCATTGTGCCAACCCACAAAACTTTAATCCAAGTGATAATCTATTTCTATTTAATGGAAGTGGTCAAACAAAGTTTCTTACTGATCTACTTTTATATATAATTCCATATGCTAATTTAATTTCTGGTGTAAGTATGGCTGTATTATTCAACGAACCAGGCTTACTTATTGGAATTTTACCTGGTAATAGTAAATTTCAATTAGATTTTTGGGGTAATGCATTGCCAACAGCAGGTTCGACAAATCAAATTTATCATGGTAATATTAAATTTACTAAAACACTTTTTAAACTATTCGGTTGGGCACCAAAAATTACTGTTACTTTAACCAACAGAAACTATTCAGCACCAGCTACTCTATCTTATGATTATTACCCGGGTGGAAAATACCAATCATTTATTACTGGTGGGGGTACATCTGCATCAACTATTTTTGGAAATTTTGGTATTCAAATGAGTGCAAGAGATAATTTTAATTTCATTCCAACACCAAGTGCATTAGATATTGGCAATGGTTCAGTAGCTTTAAACAATGCTGATTTTTTCGCAAAATATAATTCTAAAACACCACCAACTGCACCTAAGAACAGTCCGTTTATAAACTTCTCCACTTCTTATAACACCAGCGGAATAAATGAAAACCATATTTCATTTAACACTCGAAACGGTAATTGGTTGGCTTTAGAGTTAGACAATAACGCATCAAACAACGATAATTTTGACTGTTCCTATATTTGCACTAGTAATCAAATAACAGGCCCTAATACTGTTTGTTCATCAGCAACTTATTCCGCACCCAGTGGGGCTAATTATTATGACTGGACAATTACACAAGGGTCAAATCTTGTCAACCTTACTGGCAATTTTACAAATACCATTACATTGAGTCCCACAAACTCAAACTCTGCAGGGCAAGTCACTTTAAGTCTGTTTTTTGGGAGTGGCGATTGTGGCGATATAATACTGACCAAAACAATTTGGGTAGGAAAACCAAGCATTGAAATAAATTTAACATCCAATAGTAATTATGTCACTATTGATTTGGTGGGAGCAGAAGGAACAGACATAAACCAACAAGGAATTACTGCAACCACTTGGACTCAAACTGCCTCAACAAATGGTGGAAGTGCAGGCGGAAGTGGTTTTAGCGGTTTCGGCAATGGACCTAATTTTTATTGGACTGCCACTCTTGCAATCACGGCTACAAATGCTTGTGGAACAACTTCAATAACAAGAGATGTGACTTGTGCTCCTCCAGCTCCATGCGATACATCGTATAATTTGGTGGCAAAATCTACAAGTGGATATACTGTAAATAAGATAATTGAACCCTGTGCGAAAACTGCAAATCAAAAAACGGTTGCTGCATCTGCCAACGAAATTGTTTCGGCAAAACTATATGATATGAGCAATATCGAAATCAGGAACTATAGAACAAATGATTATTCTGTAGAGGGAGTAAAAAAAGGCATCTATATTCTAAAAGTCCAAGTAAAAGATATTATGCTTACCAAAAAAATCATCGTTAATTAAATCTATAAAAACGGGTTGTTGGATTTGCTAACAACCCATTTTTTATCTCTTTGCCATTTTCTGTCAAATTCAAAAATAAGCCCTCAATTGAACACTTCCTGTGTGAATGGCTTGGCTGGTTTCGCTTTTTCGACCTTGATAATTCAGGTTGATGTCCAGAAAGTTAGTCAATTTTTTTTGTATTAGCAGTCGCCAAGTCAGGTTTTGTCCCGTTTGCAATCCTTCCAACATTTGAAAACCTACCGAAGAAAATTCATTGCCCACAAATTTGTTTTGGTAAAAAGAAATCTCGCCATTCATCGTTATTTTTTTCTCGCCAGCATAATTAAAAGAAGTTCCGAAGCGACTTTGCAATAAAGTTTCAAAATGTCCAATTTGATTTTCCTTGTTTTGCCATTCATAAAACAAATCCCAACTGGTGCTTTTTGAAAATAAATAACTGATTTTTGGAGCTAGTTGATAGCCTTTGATTTCAAAATTTTTATCGGGATAATTTTCCGATGTCAAGCTGGTTTGAATGGTTTTGGCAAACATTCCGAACAACCAACTTTTTCGATACAAATGATTGTATTGCAATTGATTGGAACTGTTTTTGGCTTTTTGCGAACCAATAGAAAGCAGGTTTTTGTTCTCGTTTTGAACGAAGGTATAAGTCACGGAATGTTTTTGTTTTCCTCGATTATAGAACAAACTATTCCTTAAACTGGTGTTCAATCCCAAGACATTTTCTTCGGATTTATTAAATGGATTCAAATCGAAATTATCGCCTTTGTTTTCCACTTTTCGATCGATAATATAGGAAGTTTGGTTGTAAAAATAAGAAAGCATTTTTTTGATACCCGTCTCATTTTGCCACTGATTGGGGTTTAAAGTAATAGATTGTGAAAATTTATTTTGATGCGTTTTTTTGTAATCTCGGTTTGGCAAAAAGACTCTAATATATTTAGCTTGATCAATAAATGGTGCGATTTCAAACTCTTCTAATTGCTGAACTCCATCGGTGTTATAGTCATTCCAAGTGTAAACTCCTTGCCCAATGGGAACTTCTAAATAGGTAAATTCTTGCTGCGGAATGGAACCCGAATTGGTTTCAAAAACCGTGGTCGATTGAATCAATTGATTAAAAAAACGGTCGTTATAAATCATTCTGGAATTCAACGAAGGTTCTTTTTTATTAGCTTTATCCACAAAATCCAAAACCCGATAATTAACAAAAAGCGATAAATCGCTTTTGCTGGTTTGCATCAATTTCGACCGCAAAGCAAAGGTTTGAGAATTGTTTACCCGCTGAATAAGTCCGTTTTGTAGGCTGTCATTGGCCCTTTTAAAATAACCCAATTCCACAAAAACCTTGGTGCTGTCGCCACGACCCGCAAAAAATCCATATTCTGTAAATCGTTGGCTCAAAGCCGAAAATTGATGGGTAGTTTTATTTTTTTCTTGGTTGTCTTCCAGTTTCAGGCTACTGCCAATCCAGTTTTTCTTGAAATGATACTTCAGTTGGGTTTGATTTCGCAAAAATTTCGATGTCGAAATGGTTGCATCGCTATTCAAGAAACTTCCCAAACTTTGAATTTTCCAATGGTTCAAATTAAATGAAGCCTTCAAGAAATGCCGATTTCCAGAAAAATTCTCGGAGAAATCTAGCTTTTCAAATTGATAAATTAAGTTCCCTTTTTCGGGCAAAATCATTAGCAAGCCCGAAACCAAATAACTTTGATTGCCAATGGCAGTAGTTCCCAAATTCCAATCTCGACCAAATTCAATGCTGTACAACCGTTCGACAGAACTGAAATCTTTGGCAATAAACTGATAATTGGCAAAAGCATCTACATTCCATTTTTTTGAAAAGAGGCGTTGTTTGGCATTTATTTTCGTTGCCAATCCTTGATTATTCGAATCGTCTAGTGAAGAAAAAAGGTTTCTATCGTTGTTGCTTACGCCAATTTCAAAATCAATTGCTGTTTTTTCGCTAGGATTATATTTGCCCAAAAAAGTCGCCACTTGGGTTTTTATTGGGGCAACCAATTGAATATTGGGTTCATAATTCCCTTTTGGAATTCCATTTACAGGTTCGATATATTCGTAAATTCTGCCAATGGCTGCACTGTTTTTTAGAACATAATTTCCTTTATTTTCCCCAACTAGAGTAAACCTCACATTATACAAAACGTCGTCTGGATTATTTGAATTTTCAAAAATTTCGATGCCGTTGCTTAACAAAGTTTTTTTATACAAGATTTTGTTATCGGAATAGGAATCCTGATAAGCGGAAGGCGCCACCATCAAGTCGGGATTGTCACCTGCATCGACCAAAATCTGTGCTTGTTCAGCAGAAAGACTTTGGTGTAAAGGTTGGTTTTTCAGGTCATTTTCGGAATACAAATAACTGCCAAAACTCCATTTTTTGCTTTCGTGGCTTCCGCCAACGTAGGTAACAAGTCGGGTGTAATTCTGGTTGGAAAATTGGTATTCGACGGCAATTCGCATTTCGGAAGTGATGGTAAAAAGCGGTGTAAATAGGATTTCACCCGCGTTATAATCAATGGTATAATCGTTGTTTTCGCCCCGTTTCAAGAGGATTCCATTCACATAAACGCGCTCTGAACCCGAAATGACCAAAACATACAATTCGCCGCTGCGACCGATTAATTTATACGGACCTTGATTTCCCTCCTGGCCCACAAAATCACTTTTGGCATATTGACCTCGGACCAATGCTGCCGAGGCAAAAACATTGGTTTTGTTGTCTTCTTCTCCAAAATCAAAATTGGCTGTGATTCCTTGTGCTTTTTTGTTGAAATTCAGGAATTGGGTTTTGCGGTTTTCGAGGAAAACATCGCCGGCACGAATATTCCATTTCTCGCTGAAAAGCTCCATAAAAACATTGTCGAATTGATCTAGTTTTTGCGAATAACCTCCATCTTGTAGCGGAATATTATTGTCTTGCAAAGAAGCTCGCAAACTCACTTTTTCGGACAGTTTGCCGGTGATTTGCAAATCGAGATTGGAGGTTAAAACCGAATTTTGATTGTTTCCAATAGTCACGCCTCGAGTAATACTTCCCGAAGTATTAAGTCCTTCAAATGGTGTATTTTTTTTGGGATTATTTTCGCTCTCCATTTTATATAGACTTCCTTTTGAGGCTTCGTTGCTCACCACTCGGCTGCCGTCATAAATAGAATATTGCTTGGTTAAGCTCTCGGGAAGTTTCAGATAATTTACTGATATTGAATCGGAACTGGCAGGAAATTTTTCCTTCAAAATGAGTATTCCTTTTTCAAAATTGATTCGGTAAAATGTGGTGTCAATGGGTTTATTATTGGCATCAAGCAATTTAAAATTACTAGAATTAATACTGGTATTTTCAAGCCGAATCGTATCGCGAGTGATGGGGATTTTTTTTGTTTTGTACAACGAATTTCTATCCTGAGCCCGAAGTCCAGAAAAACAGAAAATTGCCAACAAAATCAAGATTTTTTTTGCCATAAATACTTTAACTCGAAAGTTTCAAAAGTAGTATTTATAATTGGGAAAATGTGATGTCATTGCTTCGTTCCTCGCAATAACAAAAAAATAGGATCTTCAAAGTGTTCTTAAAACTAAAAACCTGAGCTCGATTGTTAAATGATTGATTTATAAAGAGATTTGAATTCCTGCAAGGTTTTCAAAACCTTGTAGGTGTGTTTGTTTGGATATAAATACCTACAAGGTCTAAAAAAGACCTTGCAGGAGAATCAAAATAATAAGTAATTGAAAAACAATTGATTAAAATTCAATATTAATCGAACTCAGGTTAAAAGTATTTTCAAGCAGGGTGCTATTCGAATGTTTCCTGACCTTCGCACCCACAACAATAAGCAAAAACAAATCCAGAAACTACAACTCTAAAACAAGTGTAGTTTTATTGTCTTGCAATGAAAGGGTTATTTGCATAATTAAGTTAGCTTTGAAACGATTTTAACAATTGTAGTGGCATTTAGGATTAGGTACGAGTCGAGTGACTTCTCACGTTATAGTTAGTAGGTTCTACTATAAAAAAAGTCGTTTGCACTAAACAAACGACTTTTTTTAACAATGAATTGATTTAAAATTATTTACCAAAAAGTTTCCCGAATAGACCGCCAATCCCGCCACTTTTTTTGGTTACTGCAGCAATAGCATCGCTCATTCCAACTTGGCCATCGCCATCTTGGTCTAAGCCAAATTGTCCACCATATTTTGAAACAGCCTCCATTAGTCCTGAACTATTTCCGCCAGAAATTCCTTCAATCAATTCATTAATGTTAAATCCCGGTTGGTTTGGATCTTGGGCTTTGTTCACTAATCCGCTCAAAATTTGAGGAATTAATCCACTAGCAACTCCACCAGCATCTTCGTTTGATAGTCCAAACTTAGAGCCTAAATTTCCTGTTACTTTTTCAGATAACGCTGCAACAACAGGGTTGTTCATATCAATAGGTGTTTTTCCTGAGAGCATTCCTGCTAAATCTCCAAAATTACCGCTAGCGGCCATATCTTTTAGACCTGAAAAGATGCTGCTTCCGGCTACGTCTAATACGGCTTGGTTTTGCTCATTCGGAATGGCAGTGTTTTTTACAACAGCTTCGTTTCCATATTGTTGCACTAATTGAGTTAATTGTTCGAACATTGTTTTAAGATTTAAAATTGAGATTCAAATGTATAAAAAAAAGGTAAAGTAATATATTTACAATGAGATTTTTATAATTTATTAAACTATGTCGTTTCCGTAAGGATTTTTAATGTGGTTTATAATGTTGCGAATATCTCTTCTTGACCTTTTGATTTCTTTGAAAACTTCTATAAGATCTTATCAATTCTCGTGTTTTGTAAACAATTTAATCAAAAGCTGCTATCGTTTTGGCAATAGTTTTTTTAAAAAATCGTATAAGATTTCCCAGCTCCCGCCCGAATCTTTTCGGGTGGTTTGCTCACTCGAAAGTTTCAAAAGTAGTATTAATAATTGGTAATTCTTTGTCGTTGAATAAGCAAACTAAATGCCTTAAATAAAGAAATTTGTTGCTAAAGCAAAGAAATGTTAACTTTCATATTTTTTCGTAACTTTGTGTAGCATTTAATTTTTTTGAATATGACTCAACTTATTTTTAAAAACGATTTAGAAAAAAATAAATTAGAAGCTTTGCTTATTTTTTTAAAAACTTGGAATATTGAAGCAGAGCTGAAAACAAGTACTCGTAAAGCAGCTAAAAAGCAAAAATCTTTTTCGCTTTCAACTGGTTTATGGAGTGATTATTCTGTTGACTCAAAAGAACTTCGCAACAAAGCTTGGAGCAGATAATATGATACTGTGCGACACAAATATTTTTATAGAAATTTATAGGTGAAATGAAACTATAATTGAAATTTTTAAGAATATTGGCCAACAAAATGCCGCTATTTCTGATGTGAGTTGTGCCGAATTGCTGTATGGAGCAAGAAATAAAAAAGAATTACAAGCCATTCGGAATGATATTGATAGTTTAATTGTATTACCAATCGAAGCAAACATATCTGTACTATCAGTCGATTTAGTTGAAAAATATTCACTTTCTCATAAACTTTCACTTCCTGATGCCTTAATTGCTGCAACCGCTTTATTTCATAACATTCCGCTATACACCTTAAATTCTAAAGATTTTAAATTTATCCCAAAAATAAAATTATTTGAAGGAGAAAATTCTTAATATTTCCAAATTAACCTTCCTTAGTAACAACCTGCATTGTCTCACGGCTTACTTGTTTTAGCAAAACAGTTTTGTTGTGTTCTACGGTTTGTGCAGCTTTATCATTAAAATGGCGGATGGTGAAAAGCGTGACATCTTCATCAAAATCGACTTTGAATTTTTTGGAAAGAATAGGATTCAAATCCTTGAAATTACCAAATTTGTCTTCTACACAAACCGAAAAACTGATGGCCGAATTCTGAATTAAATTTACTTTCAGTTTGAATTGGTGAAATAAAGCAAAGATTTCGCTGATGTTTTCTTCCATAATAAAGGAAAAATCTATTGAGGAAAGCGAAATCAAAAGCTGATTTCTTTTGACAATAAAACTAGGAATTTGCCAGTCCGAATCCGAACCTTTAGACACGCAAGTTCCCGCCAACATAGGGTTTATAAATGACTTTACATACAAAGGAATTTCTTTTTTTTGCAAAGGTTGCAAGGTTTTTGGATGAATAACTGTTGCACCATAAAAAGCCATTTCAATAGCTTCGCGATAGGAAATATGACTGAGCAAACTTGCATTTTCAAAATATCTCGGGTCGGCATTCATCACGCCCGGAACGTCTTTCCAGATGGTTACACTTTCGGCATTAAGACAATAAGCAAAAATTCCAGCGGTGTAATCGGATCCCTCACGACCTAAGGTGGTGGTAAAGTTATTTTCGTCCGAACCCAAAAATCCTTGGGTAATGTTTAGCATTTTTTTCTTTACGTTTTTAGAAATATTGGCTTGGGTTAATTCCCAATCTACTTCGGCATCTCGGTAATTCGAATTGGTTTTGATGAAATTGCGCACGTCAAGCCACTGTGTTTTTATGCCCATATAATTCATAAAATGGCTCAAAATGGTGGTCGAAATTAATTCGCCATAACTCACAATTTGGTCATAAACAAAATTATAATTGGGTGATTTGTTGTGGGCTAAAAAATATTCTAAATCAGAAAATTGTGAATTTACAGCCGCAAAAACCTCGTTTTTTTCATCCTCGAACAAATCCAACAAAATTTGATTGTGGTATTTTTTTACTTCTTGAACCGAGGAACTCAATTCTTCTGATTTTTCGAAATAATTTTTGATTACCTCTTCGAGTGCATTTGTCGTTTTCCCCATAGCAGAAACCACCAGCAATACATCTTCGTAACCTACTTTTTGCAAAACGTCATATACGTTTTTTATTCCATCGGCGTCTTTCACAGAGGCGCCACCAAATTTGAATACTCTCATTTTAATTTTAGATTGCAGATTTCAGATTTCAGATTGATTGCTGAATCTTGAAACCCCTGTAATTAATATGTTTCTTGTTTCTTTTTCTAATTGTTTTTTGGATGCGACCACCAATGTTTTCCTGTTTCGGCTCCCTCTCCTTTGGAGAGGGCTGGGGTGAGGAACTTTATTTTATCTTATTGTCAACGAAATAATTGATGGCTTCTTCATCCATTTGAACCACTTTCCAGTCGTCCATTATTTTTGCGCCTGAATTTTTATAGAAATTTATTGCTGGTGTGTTCCAATCGAGAACGTTCCATTCTATTCTTCGCACTTTGTCTTTATTTCCTTGTTTTATGATTTCTGAATACAAAGCAAAACCTACTCCCGAACCTCGCCTATTTTCTTTTACCACCAAATCTTCTAAATGAATTGTTTTCCCTTTCCAAGTGGAATAACGGTAATAATAGAGTGCAATTCCTACTATTTGCGAATCTACTTCAGCCACAAAAATATGAAATAAAGGCGTTGATGAAAAACCATCACGAACTAAATCTTCGACGGTAATTACAACTGCGTTGGGTTCGTTTTCAAAAACTGCCAACTCCTTGATGAGACTTAAAACTGCCTCCATATCTTCAGGAATTCCTTTTCTGATATTCATTTAATGTAATAGAAATTAAATTTTACAAATAAAAGCAAATATACTATTCTAACAATTGATTGGAATATAATATTATTAATTTCACAAATAATTGGATAGTTGTGAATTCATATAAAATTATCGGTTCAACCACCAAATACTGGCATTCAAAATACTGGCAAAACTTACCCACATCAAGTAGGGAATCAACAAATAACCTGCAATTCTATTTATTTTCGAAAATTTGATATAAGTTTCAAAAATCATCAACCATAAGATTATTATTTCCAAACCTGCCAACATTGGGTTTTCCAATCCAAAAAACAAAAACGACCATAAAGCATTCAATGCCAATTGAATAGCGAAGAATAGCAAGGCATTTTTGACCGCCTCTTTTTGTTGCTCTATTCGATCCCAAACCAATCCTGCCGCAATTCCCATCATTATGTAAAGCATTGTCCAAACGGGTGCAAAAATCCAATTCGGCGGATTAAAACTAGGTTTGACCAAGGTGGGATACCAAGTGGTAATGGCAGAACGAGTTACCATCCCAGAGAAATAACCAATTACCAAACAAGTGGCAACAACAACGAGAATTTTAGAAATTTTGTTCATAATGTATTTTTTACAAATTTAATCAAAACTTTGACCATTCCCACAAATGAAAGAAATGAGTATCTTTGCCAAAATTTTAATTGATGTTTTCAACAAACGATTTTATTCCATCTCCATACACAAATTCCTTAGAAAGCGGCAATTTTCAATGGAGTTCGCCAAGCAACATTGCTTTAGTGAAATATTGGGGGAAAAAAGACCAGCAAATTCCAGCCAATCCTTCGGTGAGTTTTACCTTGAATAATTGCAAAACCATTACGAAATTGGCTTTCGCCAAAAAACCAAATAACGGAAATTTCTCTTTCGACTTGCTTTTTGAAGGAAAACCAAAAGAAGATTTCAAACCAAAAATCGAGCAATTTTTTGAAAGAGTTTTAGTTTATTTACCTTTTCTAAAAGACTATCATTTCACGATTGATACCCAAAATACTTTTCCGCACAGTTCAGGAATTGCCTCATCAGCTTCGGGAATGGCAGCTTTGGCAATGAACTTGATGGGTTTAGAAAAAGCATTAAACCCAGAAATGACCGAGGATTATTTTTATCAAAAAGCTTCTTTCTTGGCGCGTTTGGGTTCGGGAAGTGCTTGCCGAAGCGTAAAAGGAAAAGTGGTGGTTTGGGGCAATCACGTCAATATTCAAGGAAGTTCCGATTTGTTTGGTGTTGAATTTCCAAACGTAATTCACGAGAATTTCAATAATTTTCAAGACACTATTTTATTGGTGGACAAAGGCGAAAAACAAGTTTCGAGTTCCGTTGGACATAATTTAATGAACGGACATCCATTTGCCGAAAGGCGGTTTGAGCAAGCTCACGAAAATTTAGACAAATTAATCAGCGTATTCGAAAGTGGAAATTTGGAGGAATTCATTACCATTATCGAAAGTGAAGCCTTGACTTTACATTCGATGATGATGACATCGATTCCGTATTTTATTTTGATGAAGCCCAATACTTTGGAAATTATTAATCGAATTTGGAAATACAGAAACGAAACGAAAATCCCGGTTTGTTTCACGCTCGATGCCGGTGCCAATGTTCACGTTTTATACCCAGAAAACGCAAGAGAAAAAGTTTTGCAATTTATTAAGAACGAATTAGTTGGCTATTGTCAAAATGGTCAGTACATTTGTGACGAAATTGGAAATGGATCTGAGATAATTTAACATTAAAACTTTCAAAATGACATTAAAACAAGTCTATAATGTAAATAATAATCAATTGACAATCAATTTACCAGAAAATTTTCGTGGTAGAAAGCAAGTTATGGTTATAGTTGAAGATATTGAAGATGTCCAATTGGATAAATATATTTTAATGAAAAAAGCGGCAACCGATTTGCTTTTTTTATCGGATATTCAGGAAATAACTTCTGATTTCAGAAATATTGATTCAGAAAATATATGAGTTACAAAAAATGGGATATTTACAGAGCAAATTTAGACCCCGTTGTAGGGTCTGAACAAGGGAAATCAAGACCAGTTTTGATAATTAGCGAGGATAATATAAATGAGCTTTTAAATATTGTAAACATTTTACCCATTACAAGTCGCAAAACGGGAAGACAAATTTATCCAAATGAAGCTCTTATTGAATCAAATATATTTGGATTAGAAAAGGAATCTATAATTTTATGTCATCAAATAAGAACACTAGATAAAAGTCGTTTGTCTAATAAATTTGGAGTAATTAATATTATTGATAAACAAAATGAAATTATTGAATCATTATGTTTTCAATTAGGAATTGATAAAAATAAATACAAGTAATTTATAGTTTAAACAGATGAACATTGCATTAGAAAAATCAAAATTAATAAGATTGTTGGAAGAAACCAACGATGAATCTATTATTGCTTCTATTAAAGAAATATTCACAACCAAGAAAAAAGATTGGTGGGATGAATTGTCAGAGGAACAACAAGATATTTTAAACGAATCCATAGAGCAATACGAAAAAGGTGAATTTACTTCATTTGAGAAGTTTATCAAACCACATCTTTAAAGATGAAAAGAGAAGTCGTATTAACCCCAAGGGCTCAAGTTGAAATTGAAAATGTTTTTGCCTATTTGGAATTAAAATGGAATGAAAAACAAAGAAGCAATTTTCAAATAAAATCAATACTGTTTTAAGTTTAATTGTTGAGAATCCAGAATTATTTCCAGTTTCAAGTGTAAATAGAAAGATTAGAAAAGCTGTAATCAGCAAACAATCGACTT
>Ga0316612_1000375_pt1 | contig 14424 bp, 6 predicted proteins | sample MIS2016226_MG_FD_207676 | JGI IMG/M metagenome (GOLD analysis project Ga0316612, IMG submission 207676) | Microbial mat bacterial communities from Middle Island sinkhole, Lake Huron, Michigan, United States - MIS.2016.226 | ecosystem: Environmental > Aquatic > Freshwater > Lake > Sediment... | reverse complement strand
TTCGAAAGGAATTGAAATGGCATTGGAAAAAATACCTGATTTGATTATCAGTGATTTAATGATGCCCTTGGTTGATGGACTGACTTTATGCAATACCTTGAAAAAAGACAAGCACACATCGCATATCCCCATTATATTGCTTACCGCCAAAGGAACCGAGGAAACAAGGGCAGAAGGGTACGAAACAGGTGCCGACAGTTATATTTCAAAACCATTTAAAATGCCTGTATTAAAAGCCAGGATTATAAATTTGATGCAGGTGCGGAAAACACTCAGGCAGCGCTTTTCCAGCGAAATTGATATTGAGCCAAAGGATATTGTTTTTAATGCTGCCGACGAAAACCTTCTAAATAAAGCTATCGAACTTATTGAGTTGAATTCGAAAGATGAAAATTTTAATGTCGAAAGGTTAGCCGTCGGATTAGGGATACACAGGGTTCAGCTTTCGAGGAAGTTTTTGGCACTAACCAATGAAAATGTAAGCGATTTTATCCGCATAACACGACTGAAGAAGGCCGCTAAATTATTGCTGTCAAGAAAATTCTCCATTTCTGAAGTTTGCTACCAGGTAGGGTTTAAGGACCCAGCCCATTTTACCCGAATCTTCAGCAAGCAGTTTAAAATTACCCCAAGTAAATATATAGAAGAAAATACCAGATAGGTTCAATTGTTAAAATGTTCAATTGGCTTCGCCGTTCAAATGTTCAATTGCTCAATTGTTCGATTGTTCTACCGTTCTATTGTTCTATTGTTCTACTGTTCTATTGTTCAACTGTTCAACTGTTCTATTGTTCGATTGTTCTACTGTTCGATTGTTCTACTGTTCAAAAGTTCTAATGCTCATCTGCTCATCTGCTCAATTATCGAGTATGTATTATAATTCTACATTCCAAGCCTTTTACATTCCATATTGCTATTCAAATAAGTTGTAACTTCAATCATTTGAATCTGTTAACTCAAATTTTAGACTGCTAAATATATCAATCCCTGATCCAGAAATGCCCAATCAAGCTCAAAACCCAATTTGTCAATTTGTAACATTCTTTTGTCATAATGTAATTGTGCAGAATGTATATTGATGAATTTCAATACAATAACATAATGACAATTGGTATTAACAAAATGATAACATCTATTTTGATGGATTGTTTGAGATTTGCGGTTGGGAATTTAAAGCAGCAGTAAAAACAAATACATACTCCTTTACAAATGCCTGTGGAGCAAAACCCGCACCCAGAAGTTCAAATTCAAAAGCTAAAACATCGGCCACTAAAAATAATACCTCAAAACCAACCGAAAGTATGGAAAAAATCAACAAAGACTGGCTCCGTTTCCCGACTGAACGGGAAAACCTGCGAGACAAGTTTGTGAAAATTGCATTACTAATGAGTTTGTTGTTTGCAGTTAACACGTATTATGCTGCTTCCTTTGCCCAAACTGTTGTTACGGGTTTGATAAAGGATTCAAAAACAAACGAAACCATTCCTGGCGCAAATATCCTGATTGAAGGGGAAAACCAAGGCACAAGTACCGATATAGATGGGAAATTTTCGTTAAAAGTTACCAACCCTACATCCACACTTGTAATTTCTTTTGTAGGATACAAAACGCAGAAAATTGCTTTAGACAACCGCACCAAACTAGAAATTGCATTAGAAATAGATGCAACGGATTTGGAGGGATTGGTTGTAATTGGCTATGGAACAGTAAAAAAGTCGGATTTAACAGGTTCGGTGGCTGTAGTATCTACCAAAGAATTGACAAAGAACCCAAGTGCAAGTGCGGCACAGGCACTTCAGGGAAAAGCTCCCGGTGTAGTAGTTACCCAGAGCGGAAAGCCTGGAGGCGGATCAACCATACGTGTGCGCGGGGTAGGCTCCATAAATAATGGTTCCGACCCTATATATATATTGGATGGCGTTCAGGTAACCAATATTGACGGGATACAACCACAGGATATCGAAAGCATGCAGGTGCTCAAGGATGCTTCTGCCACCGCTATTTATGGCGCAAACGGATCGAACGGGGTAATTATCGTTACCACAAAAAGAGGGAAATCGGGCAAACCGCAAGTAAACTTTAATTCGTTTGTGAGCTACAATTTGGCACCCAAACAATATGATGTAATGAATGCCGATCAATATTCGACCTTTTACTCGGAATTGCGTGGGGCAAAACCTGAATATGAACAGGCTTTCCGCGAAAAATATTATGGCGGGGGCTGGCAGCAGGGCACAAACTGGCAAGATGAGATTTTTAAGAACGGGATGAGCCAAAACTATAACCTAAGCGTTGCCGGTGGTGGCGATAACAGCAACTTCAGTGTTACTTTTGGGTATAACAGTGATAATGGAACAGTTATAAAAAGCAATGCCGACCGTTACTCAATCAGGGCCAATTCCGATTTTAAGCTTAGCCGTTTAGTGAAAATTGGGGAAAACTTTAGCCTGAATTACAGTACTGGGGAAAATCCCATCACAGTGCAGTCCTCTATTTGGGATTTGAACGCTTCCCCTTTGATGAAAATATATAATCCATTTTACAAAGGTGGATTTGAAAGTTACCAGTCCTTGTATTGGGAAGATGCAAGTGGCAATTTGGTTCAAGGAAATATCCCTGCGGGTTATACGGGGCCAGTGTATTCCAATACTTTGGGAAACGACAAGCCAAACCCACTTGCTGCACCTTCGTTAGGTTCAAATATTAACTATGGATTGGGGACTAATGCCAGTGTGTATATGCAGCTCGATTTTACCGATTGGCTGATGTACAAAATTACCCCGGCGGCGGAAATTGTTTCTGGCAGGTACAAAACATGGTTGCCTGGGGCTGAGGGCAATCGTTTATCAGCACAAGCAAGCCTGGGCGAGGGGTATTACGAAAACATTACCCTCAACCTGGAACAGCAATTGTCGTTTAAAAAGAATTTCAACAACATCCATAACATACAAGCAACCGCTGTTTACCTAATGCGTGCCGGACGCAACAATTTGATTGCAGCCACGGTAAATGGGTTCGATTTTGAACAACTCAATACCTTGACCAACGGTGGCACAACATCAAAAAGCATAAGCGGAGCCACCTACGACTCACGCATGTTATCGTACCTTGGCCGGGTAATGTACGATTACAAGGGCACTTATTTTGCTACCGCTTCGTACCGTTCGGACGGGGTTGATGTATTTGCTCCCGAATTTAGGCGGGGAAATTTCTTTTCTGCTTCGGCTGCATGGAAAATAAACGAAGTATTCTTTAAGGAAGTTAAACAAATAGATGCGCTAAAACTGCGCGTGGGATGGGGACAAACAGGCAATTCGGCAATTGGGGGCGGATTTCAATATTTAGATCAGATATCGCAAACCACAAATTTTTCGCCTGTATTTGGTGCCGACCAATACATAGCCCGTGCCCAGTATGTATTCTATGGGTTCGCTTCCAAAGAAATACACTGGGAAGCTGCCGAGATGACCAACATAGGTATTGATGCCAGACTTTTTAAAAGCAAACTTCAAGCAAGTGTAGAATACTACATAAAAAACAACAAAGATTTATTGGTTGCTATACCAATATCGTCTGCATTTGGCCGTGTTGATGGGAATCCTTGGTTCAATACAGGCAATATACAGAACCGGGGTGTTGAAATGTCGCTGCAATGGCACGATAATTTGGGCGGGTTCAGTTATGGCATTGTATCCAATTTCACCACCATCAAAAATGAAGTGAAATACCTGCCTGTAACCGATATTACAAGCGGAAACAACAGGACTATCGAGGGCCATTCGATCGGAGCCTTGTACGGATATGTTTCCGACGGCATTATCCAACTCGATGAATCAAATTATGCCAAGGATGCTGAAGGCAATTGGCAAAAAGATGCTAACGGGCTATACACAGGCTATCTACATTCAACTCACCTGAACAACACACCACAACCGGGCGATATAAAATATAACGATTTGAATGCGGATGGTAACGTTGATGCCCTCGACAAAACCATTATCGGAAAAACTATCCCAAGTTTTACCTACACCATAGGATTTGATTGTGCCTACAAAAACTTCGACTTTAATTTATTCCTCTTCGGGGTAAGCAAATTCGACATTTACAACAGTCAGAGGGCCAGTTTGTCGAGTATGAACAGTCAGGATATGGACCATAACAAACTTAACGATTTTGTACAAAACCATTGGACTGAAGAAAATCCAACTTCATCGTACGTGCGGGTTGATCCTGCGAACAGGAATTTTAACGACCAGATGTCTTCATTTTGGGTAGAGGATGGTTCATTCCTCCGGATAAAAGATATACAACTGGGCTACAATATGCCTCAGAAAAATTGCAAACAAATGGGAATCCAAAATATTAGGCTGTATGCCAGCGCATCCAATTTGTATTGTTTTACCCAATATAAAGGGAGGGATCCTGAAGGGTTCATGTCGGGAAATCCTTTAAGTTCGGGGACTGATACCGGCGATTACACCATCCCACGTTCGTTTGTCGGCGGCTTGCAGATAGGATTCTAATTACAAACCCAAAAAGAAATTTACAACCATGAAAAAAATACTCTTTATTCTCATAACCATTATGGCATTTTCGGCTTGTTCGGATAAATTCCTGGATACTGAGAACAAGAACTCCTTAGATGTGGGATCATTCTGGAAAACCGAAAATGACCTTCAATTGGCTGTTAATACCGCCTATACCCCGTTAGCACACTATGGGATATTTGGTCTGGATTACTTTTTTAAACTCAACACATTGGATCCCTATATCTGGTTCGAAAACCCCAATGGCGGCCTGGATCAACTGATCATCAATACTTCCGATTTTCAATCCACCTGGGATGCACTTTATGTTGGTTTATTCAGGACATCCGACATCCTTGTCAATATAGATAGGGTGAAGGATATTGTTAAACCTGCTGATTTTGTTCAGTACAAAGCACAGGTAACCGCATTGCGTGGGATGTATTATTTTTATCTGGTTACCTGGTTCAACAGCCCGATTTATTATGACGAAACCAATGTACCAACCAATCCTTTGGTTGGACTGAAAAATGGAACTCCCGAGGAATTCTGGAATAAACTGGAGCAGGATTTAACCTTTGCAGCCGAGAATTTACCCAACACATGGGCTTCAACCGAAACAGGCAGGATAACTAAAGGTGCAGCCAATGCGCTATTAGGCAAAGCCCTGCTTTACAAGCACTATCATTATTATTTACGGTTCGGCAATGGGAGTTCGGCTGAGGCCAAAGAAAACTTGCGAAAGGCAAAAGCAGCCCTTAAAAGTGTTATAAGCAGCAATGTTTATAATTTGATTGAACCTAACAGCAAAACCAAAGCCAATTATCAGGCAGCACTGTTATCGAACTTCTCCTATCTCGATATTCCTGTTGGCAATCAATCGTATAAATCGGAGAATAACCAAGAATCAATCTGGGAAGTACAATACAACGATGACGACCGTGCCGCAGGAGGCTGGTTGCCCGGATGGCAGTGGGGCGGGAACCTACTATATATGTATTTCTCGCCTTTAGGCTACAGGAATCATGAAATTGATCCAAAATTATGGTATGAATATGAAACGGTGAGCAATCATCCGGGTGGGTACGAGCGGGATCCCCGTGCTTATGCTACCTGTTATTTAGATGGCGATACCTTGGATTGGAGACCTGAATCAGGGCAAAATATCCCTTTTAAGAGCGAGCAACACTCTAAGATGATTGTCTCCAAAAACAATCTTTATCAAGGGCCGGTCCCCAACAAAGCATTAGGGTTGAAAAAGTATAATTTCCCTCAGTTTGTCATAAAATCTTCACCTAAATCGGCTCCTTTCAATGTGCGGTTGATAAGATATGCCGATGTGCTGCTGATGTATGCCGAGGCTTCGTACCAGTTAGATGGCGATGATGGCACCGGGTTGGCTGCTTTGAACCAGGTAAGGGCGCGCGTGGACATGCCTGCAGTTGGAATCCTTACGCCAAAAGCTATTGTACATGAGCGCACCGTGGAATTAGCCACTGAGGGGCACACGTACAACGATTTAGTCCGCTGGACTTTTGATCCTGCATTTAAACAAGATATGGCTAAACTTTTCCGCAACAATTTCAGCATACCCAAAAACCTCTATTTCCCGATACCCCAATCGGAAATTGATGCCAATAAGGGTGCATTGGCGCAAAACCCCGGATGGTAATTAATTCAGGAATAAATATTTAATCCAAATTTGAAAATGAAAACCATATATAAAACAATTATAATCCTTCTAACATTGGTTGTTTCGGCATCCTGTGCAAAAGAAGAAATGGTAGCAGTGGATCCCGGATTTATCCTATCGTTCGAACGTGATGGGAAAACGGATGCGCTTGCAGGAAACACTTTTTATGTAATCCCAACAGGATCGGGCGAATTTCTTACACTTTTTGATGGAACCGAAGGCCGTGTGTGGGGCGAACCTGGTGCAAAAGGGGTTGATTTCAATAAAGCTGATTCGGTGGGCGTGCGATATAATGCAGCGGGAAAATACTTTTTAACACTGGTTTCAACAAGTACGGGCGATTTTGGCAAGCAAGTGTCGCGTGAAGTAAAAAGCGTTGAGATCAACACCGTTGACGACAGGAATTCATTTACCGTATTCAATATTAACGGTGTAGATGGCGTGTTTTCACCCAATAACGAAATCAGTTTCAGCGTACCTGATATTATTACCGATTTTAATTTCAAGGTAATTTTTGTTCTCGAATCAGAACTTGCGAAAACTTACGTGAACGGTGTTGAACAGACATCAGATGTTACCATAAATGATTTTTCACAACCCTTGGTATATATCGTTAAATCAGCCTTAGGATCCGAAAAACAATACACCGTAAAATTCACCACTTTCCCTTCGTCAACGGCCAAAATGCTTACAAAAATTGCTTTTGGGGTAGGCGGGAACGGCGAAATTGGAGTGGTTGACGAAGCAAACAAGACAATAAACATAACCGCAAATTATGCCACAAACTTAGCTTCAGTGCGCTTGGTATTGGAATCGTCGTATGCCAGTAAAATTTATCTGAACAATGCGATTTACTCGAACAAGAAAAACTACAACCTATCCAATTCAGGTTCAAACCAAGTAGCAGCCATAAAAGTTGTTGCGCAGGATAATTCGGAAGTAATTTATACCATAAATATTGTGATGGACAATCCTGTAAACAGTTTCACTTTCGTTGGCTTGGTTCCTGAGCCAAAAGGCTTGATTGATGTCGCTGCCAAAACAATTACGATAGATGTGCTGAAAAATACAGATATTACAAACCTGATAGCCCTCTGGAGCGGATCCATCGGAAAAGTAACCATTGGAACAGCCGTTCAAACCAATGGCGTAACACCCAACAATTTCGCCAACCCCCAAACTTATACTTTTTACAAAGGCACCTCTGCCGGGGATGCTTATGTAGTTACGGTAAACTTAAAATAAATATTTTGGGGAAATGCAGTATTGGATTCCCAAAAACCTGCACTTGCCCATAACATCCTGAATTACTTTTAAATTAAATCCATAGTTCAAACCTCAATTAAATTAACAATTAAAAACAAAAACCGCATGAAAAAACTAATTACCCTTTTGACGATCGCTTTTTTGAGCGTTGCAAACCTTTTCGCGCAGAATACCGATTCTGCTTATGTTGCTAACTGGCAATTGCCTATTGACTGGTGGTTTGCAGGTGCCCCAGCCCCTGCCGAAGGAATAGATGCCTATCCCAGGAGCGTTGCAACGGCTCAATCCTTAGCTACTTTTGATCCAGCAACTGCCGATTTTGATGCAACCTGGAACAGTTTAAATGGAACAGGTTATGTAATTGGAGCAACTGCCGCCAACATTTTGGGCGTTCCAGCATCAAACACAGGATCTGAAGACTTAAAAAATGCCGTATATAAAGTGGCTTACGACGAAAGCAATATGTATATTTTGCTGAAGTGGACCGATGACGATGTAACCGGCACCGAGTCCGTGGAACTTTGCCTTTCGCACTATTTCAAGCTGAATGTAACCGATCGCACCGATTTCCCGACTGCATGGTACACCCGTTGGTCGCAATTTGGAGCCAACAAAGTTTTATTTGACAAAAACGGGTTTAATGCAGCTATGATGGTAAACTTTGATGCAGCTGGGGTAGGAAGCATCAACTGGGGAGGAACAACACCAACTTTAACCGATAATCTGTTTTTAGATGACAAAACTGCTATTGGTTCGAAAACCGTAAAATGGATTTTCACCATTGGATATCCTGTGCTTACAGGTGAATACAGGCCTGAGTTCAACCCAACTATTTGGAAAGCATTAAATTCGACCAAAGGTATTTCCTTCGATTTGAAAATAAACGATGTAGATGGCGACGACGCTCTAAATACTGGAACACCTCCTGCACCTGCACCTGCCGAATACTGGTGGAATTCAACCAGTAACGATTGCTGGATGTCAACTATGTATGCCGGATATTTAAGCGCATTTTCAGGTGTGGGGATGGCTGAACCGGTAATAAAAACCAACATTTTCGGCAAAATAACCCACGACAAAATTGAACTAAACAAAATTGCCAATGTGGAAATATTCAACATGTTAGGCCAGCCTATTATGTCGAAGAAAAGTGTAAATCAAATTGATCTTAAAGGGTTGAAATCCGGCGCATATATCATCCGTGCCAATAATGAATCAATGAAATTTGTAAGATAGGTTTTAGGTTAGGTTAATTGGATTATAAGCAGTGAAGAAAAAGAGGTTGATTATTTTTTAACTAACCTCTTTTTTTTTAAAGTAAAAACCCGGCAGGTAGTTAGGCTAAAGGATGTAAGGGTATAAAAATGCTTCCCAAGTTCTGGTAAAACTTGGGGCAAAGTGTAAAAGGTTGGGGTTAACCATTCATTTTTTGGTTTCCTTGCAGCTAATAGCCTTACTGCCCGAAGGGTTTCAAAATAAAAAAAATGTCCACCCACAATGGCTTCTTTTAATAAAGGATCAGTTCAGCCAAGCCGCCAAATGGCAAACAGGAAAAAGCCACATATCGCGATTTAAAACTGATTTGCCATACAAACCGCGCTATTTGCCATTACTCTTCATCCTAAATAGTGCCGGCAATAAATATTGGGGATTACCTAAGCTACATTTCCCTTACGTACTTTTTATCACCGGATTTTGGGGGTAAAACAGGTAATCCTTTAAAATATGTTCTGCAAATAGCCCAAAACAATCATGAAATCCCTAAAAACCCACTAATAAAGTTTTCAAAAGTTTTAGCGGGTAAAGAAAGTAAACAGATATGTACCTCAAACGAATGATCATTAAGCATACCATCCTCTACATTCTGTTGATTTTCAGTTTTGCAACCGGTGCTGCCCAAACTGTTTGTAAAGCAAACTGGATATCATACCCATCGGCCAATATTACCGAATACGGTGTATATCATTTCCGTAAATCCTTTGAACTTAAAACTATACCAGAGCAACTTGTTATCCATGTTTCGGCTGATAACCGTTATAATCTTTTTGTAAATGGGGTCAGGGTTTGTTATGGCCCAGCAAAAGGGGATTTAAAAACCTATAAATACGATATTATTGATATTGCAAAATTCCTTAAACCGGGCGAAAACCTGCTTGCCGCGATAGTTTATAATGGTGGCGAAGATAAGCCCCTTGCTTTTATTTCGGCGCAAACAGCTTTTATGCTTCTCGCTGAAAATGATTCATTTAGCAGCTTAAACACCGATAAAACCTGGAAAGTATTTAAAAACGAAGCCTATAAAGTAATTTCATATAACGAAATGCTTTATAAAATCCCATGGTTTTGGGGATTCTATGCCTGTGGCGGTGGCGATGAGGTACAGGGAAATGAATATCCTTGGGGATGGGAAAAACCCGGCTTTAACGATAGCAACTGGCTTGCATCGGAACCATTATGTTTTGAAGGCAAAGCTCCATGGAACCTTGTGCCCCGGAATATCGCTTTCCTCGATAACCACAGGGAACAACCGGCATTCATCCGTCAGGTTACCGGTGCTGATATTCCTAGCGGTGCTTGGAATGGGAAAACCAAACTAACCATACCGGCCAATACCAAAGCTTCCATATTGATTGACTTTACAAATTTCACCATGGGTTACCCCGAATTAACGGTAAACAGGGGTGCAAACAGCTCCGTTAAAATAAAATATGCCGAAGCGCTCTATGATAAAGTTAATGAGAAAGCACACCGCGATTCGGTTACAGGCAAAACCATGAGCGGGGTTTGGGACGTATTTCATACCGATGGCGAAGCCGAACGGACCTTCAGGCCATTATGGCAACGTGCTTTCCGGTACGTTCAATTGGTAATAGAAACCAAAGACAGCCCGCTGGATATTATCTCACTTGAAAATGAATTTTCGGGTTATCCCTATCCTGAAATGGCAACATTTACAAGCAACGACCCTAAATTAAACAAGATATTCGAAATGTGCCAACGCACTTTCCGTATGTGTTCGTCAGAAACCTATTTCGACACACCTTATTACGAACAACTCAGTTATGGAGGCGATAACCGGCCCATATCTGCAATTTCAGCCTATAATTCAACCGACGACCGTTTGTTTCGCGAGGTAATGCGGCTCTATCCTCAATCAGCCAACAGGGAAACAGGATTATTTAAAGCAGCTTATCCTTCGCGTTTCGATTCCGATATGGGAAGCTATTCGCTTGCATGGATACAAAGTTTGCACGACTACTACTTTTTACGCGGCGATTCGGCTTTTGTGGCACAGTTTACCGGCAAGATGGAACGGATTATGGTGTATTTCGAGCGGCAAATAGATATAAAAACCGGATTAATCGGCACAGTTACCAACGAAAATTTCATTGACTGGAGCGTAAAGGATAATAGCTTGCCCCACGCTGGCAAAAACAGGGAAATGACCCAATCGGCCCTGCTAAGCTTATACTATGCCCATACTCTCGATTGTGCCGTAAATCTTTACTCAAAATTGGGGCAAACTGCAAAGGCTGTGAAATGGGGCAAAATTGCGAAAGGGATTAAAACCGGGGTTTATGCCAATTGCTGGGACAAAGAAAAACAGCTTTTCAGGGATTACCCTGACCAAGCCATATTTTCGCAACACACCAACATTATGGCTATACTATGCGATGTGGTGCCTGCCGACAAACAGGTTCAATTGCTACAACGTTTACTTAGCTATGATAAATTCGATGAAAAGGTAAGTGCTTATTATTCTTTTTTTCTGTTTAAAGCCATGCAAAAAACAGGGCAGGAGGATCTTTTCCTTAAGAACCTTGATTATTGGTACCACTTTATGGATTGGGGCTATACAACCTGTGGCGAAACAGGTTTTTCGATGCACGAACGCTCCGATTGTCATGCCTGGAGCGCCCATCCGGCCTACTTCCTGCTGAATTCAGTATGTGGGATCAAACCTGCCGATATTGGATTCACCACAGTAACTATCACCCCGCATTTGGGCAATTTAACCAACGTATCAGCTTCCATGCCTCATGCAAAAGGCCGCATTTCGGTAGCATATAAACGCGAAAACGAAAAATTACTTGCTACAATTGACCTGCCTGTTGGATTGAGTGGTTTTTGGGAAATGAACGGGCAAAAAATTGCATTGAAAGAAGGAAACAATAAAATTAATCAGGAAATAATCATAAGCTCGTTGAACTTGAAAAAACAGGAATAAAAAAGATGGATAAGCAACTTTTGAGAAGGATGTTTCCCGTAAAGGAAAAAATACCTGCACAACCCGATTCTTAAAAGAAACCTAAAATCAGCCAAAACTATCTCTGCCATTATTCCAGGTTTTAAAATGAAGAAAAGTAGCCTCTATTAAATAAAAACCATGGAATTAAATACAGGTAAGGTATCTATTTTAGAAAAATCAGCATTCGGTATGGGCGATTTGGCTTCAAATCTCTTTTACCAGACTTTTACCATGTTTTTGCTGTATTTTTATACGGATGTGTTTGGGATTTCGGCAGCCGCAGCAGGAACCATGTTTCTGGTTGTACGTATGCTGGATACATTTTACGATCCGCTGGTAGGTGTGCTGGCCGACCGTACAAATTCAAAATACGGCAAATTCCGCCCTTGGATTTTATATACCGTTGTACCCTTTGGGATTTTAGGATTTCTGACTTTTTACACCCCCGACCTGGTAACAAGCAGTAAATTGGTGTATGCCTATATAACTTACACGGCTATGATGTTCGTGTATTCAACCATCAATGTCCCTTATGGCGCGCTGATGGCCGTAATGACATCCAATTCATTGGAAAGAACCAGCCTGTCAGCCTTTCGGGCTATTTTTGCCTTCTCGGGCGGGATTATAGTTCAGGCATTTACACTTAAATTAGTTCACTATTTCGGGCTTCTCAACAGCAATACCGATGGTTCGGTTAACGAACAATTTGGCTTTTCGGCCGCTATGGGTATTTATTCTGTTTTGGCGGTTTTAATGTTCCTTACCACTTTTTTTATGTGCAAGGAAAGGGTTAAGCCCATTCAGGATGAAAATAATTCGATAAAGAAAGATATCAGGGATTTATTTACCAATGTTCCATGGTTAATACTTACCCTTGTCGGGATAATGACCTGCCTGTATGTGGCGGTGCGCAACGGATCCATCATCTATTATTTTAAATATTATGTAAACAGTGCTGGTACAGCCCATTTATTCGGGTTCCAGATTGGTGCCGATGCACTTGTCTCTACCTTTATGGTTGTTGGAACCGTATGCAGTATTTTGGGTACCATTATGTTAAAACCAATGGCTTCCCTTATCGGGAAAAAGAAAGTTTATATGGTTTCCATGGCTTTGGGTACAATACTAAGTGTTGCCTACTATTTTCTGGATAAAGACCAAATTACACTCATGTTTGTTTTTCAGGCATTATGCAATTTTGCGGTAGGACCGGCCATGGCCATGATGTGGAGTATGTATGCCGATACCGCCGATTATTCGGAACTGAAAACAGGCCGACGAGCCACAGGTTTGATTTATTCATCGGCAAATTTCGCCCAAAAGTTCGGATGGTCAATCGGCGGCGCTATTGCCGGGTATTTATTGGCCTCTTTTGGCTTTGTTGCCAATGCCACCGAATCGCCCGAAACCATTCACGGGGTTCGTGTTCTGTTTGGGCTTATGCCAGCTATTTGGAGTGCCATTGCTGTTATCGCCTTGTTTTTTTATCATCTGGATGAGAAAAAGGTGATAGAAATTAACCTGGAACTTGCTGATTTAAAGGCGAAAAAATCACATTGAGTGTCTAAAAACAGAATATGCAATACGGATTTTTCGACGACGAACATAAAGAATATATAATCACCTCACCCAATACCCCGCGCTCGTGGAGCAATTACCTGGGTTCAACGGAGTATGGGGCAATCATAACCAACAATGCCGGTGGGTACAGTTTCTATAAATCCGCCGGGCAAGGCCGTTTTACGCGTATCCGGTTCAACTCCGTGCCAATGGATCAGCCGGGCAGGTATATTTACCTCCGCGACAAAGAAACTGCAGATTATTGGTCGGCAAGCTGGCAGCCGGTTGGTAAGCCTTTAGATCAATACAAATCCACTTGCCGCCATGGTTCAGCTTATACTATAATTGAATCGGAATATGCCGGAATAAAAACTGAAACCCGCTATTTCGTTCCGCTGGATCAAACTTTCGAAGTCTGGCATCTGAAAATAACCAATAACAGCCCGAAAGTACGTGAGTTAAGCCTGTTTTCCTTTGTTGAATATGCCAACAACTGGAATGCTATGGATGATCTTCTGAATTTGCAATACACCCAATACACCGGCAAAATGGATGTGGTTGATGGAATCATCAGCCATGGAACCAATGTTCATATTCCAATGATGCCCGATAATTTCAACGAGAAAGATCAGGGAAGGTTTTCATTTCTGGCATTTCTTGGAGGCGAGGTTGTGGGTTTCGAAACCGACTTGGACCGCTTTTTAGGAAGCTACCGTACTTATGCAAATCCTGAAACTATCGAAAAAGGAAGTTGCTCTAATTTTAAAGCTGCCGGCGATAATATGTGTGGTGTATTGCAAATAGATACCATTCTTCAGCCGGGCGAAAGCAAAGATTTCTTTATCCTGATGGGCGTTGGCAAAGCAGAAATAGAAGGGAAAGAGGTGGTAGCCAAATATGGAAACATTTCGGCAATTGACAATGAATTTGAGAAACTACTAAATCATTGGCATAATCGTATTGATGGATTGACGGTAAAAACACCAGATCCTGAGTTTAACAGCATGCTCAATATGTGGAGTCCGTACAACTGCCTGATAACCTTTGCTTGGAGCCGTGCAGCAAGTTTGGTTTATACCGCCAGCGACCGCGACGGATTGGGTTACCGCGACAGCGTTCAGGATTTACTT
>Ga0316612_1000374_pt1 | contig 14444 bp, 3 predicted proteins | sample MIS2016226_MG_FD_207676 | JGI IMG/M metagenome (GOLD analysis project Ga0316612, IMG submission 207676) | Microbial mat bacterial communities from Middle Island sinkhole, Lake Huron, Michigan, United States - MIS.2016.226 | ecosystem: Environmental > Aquatic > Freshwater > Lake > Sediment... | reverse complement strand
CTCTGATGTTTCTGATTATCCTCTTGTTGCTGGATATTGCTTTGAATGAGCTGGTCAATTTTTTCAAGCAGGAAAACATTCATTTTCACAAGGTCAACTGTAGAATCGTTTTCGATGAAAGATTGTAAATCGGACGTTTTGATTATATCAAATTTGGCGGCTTTAACATCCGAATTATTTGATTGGTTTTCAATTGATTTTAGTATGTTCGAAAAGCCAAGGGATGAGGTTTTCATGTTGGTGGCATAAAAATCCCCATTTATCTTAAGTTTGTAAGTTCCGGGACTTATTGTTCCAATTCCCACATTTCCTGCATTGGTTACCGAGAGGCTTTTGCCTCCACCAACACTTGCAGTTTGAAACACAAAACTGGTATTTGAAACGCCACTGTTTTCGATAAATAAGCCTTGCAGATTGGTTGGATTTTGACCAGAACTCCCACCATATATTTTTACATTCCCGTCAAACCTGCCAGCCCATCTTTTTCCATCAACAGTGCCTCCGTCACTTACAGCACCATATATTCCAACCAAGTCGCCGGAAACATGCCCGGCATTTGCTCCCTGGCCGTACACTGAAACAGAATTCCCATTCACTGTTGCATTTGAACGGACATAACTTAACCCATAAATTCCATAAGAGTTTCCATAGACTGTTCCATAAATATCTGATTCACCGTAAAGAGCCTGCACATATCTATCATCGGTAACCGATCCTACCGAAACATTCTGATCAACAATGGTTCTTATTTCCAACCCTTTTGCATGTCCATAATAATGATCAACATCTATTAATCTTGTACGAATGAAATTTCTGTATGCGTCCTGTCCATTTGAAGAAATATAGCAGGTGTCCTGAAAGAAGATGTTCCCCTGCACACTTAAATCAGCATCAAAAATGGAATCACCAATTTGGACATTTCCATTTTTAAAGGCAATACCCTTTTCTGTTTTTTCCCATCCGCTTCCTTCCTCCGCATATTTGGCGTTTTCAGCATATTTAGCAAAAGGTACGGCCAGCAACTGGTGCGTAGTTATTATCTGATAGGCCGCTCCACCGTTAATGTCAACTTCAAGTTTAATGAACATTTTCCCGGCGCTCCAATCAATGGCATCAAAGGAGGCTGTTTCAACTGAACCGATTTGCAGTTCCATCTGGCCAAAGGCGTTGGTGGTGGCGGTGTGGGTTTCTTCAAAGATTGGATTTCCGGTGATACTTTCAGCAAGCAAAGTGATTCTTGCCCCGATTTGTTGGTTGGTTACAGGGTTTCCGTTGGCATCCCTTACCAAAGCCTGATAGGGGATGGTGAGGGTTTGCTGGGCAGAAGCGAAAAATCCTGCGAAAAATAAAATTGAGAGTAGAGTTAAATGTTTCATATTTTTTCTGTTAATAATGTTTACTAAAAAAGAAACCCCCTTGTTCCATAAAAAACGATTTTATTATGAAACAGAGGGGGTTTACTATAAAAAACTGACTACTCAATCCAGTTCATGAATTTGGTATTAATCACAATCAGGAAAAGTCAGTGTGCCAGGTGACCGCATCAGTATCAGATAAGCTTTCCCTGGTTTAAGACTTTCTAATGTATTGATCTGTTTCATCGGCCAAAAAAGATGAACCCCGGCAACTTCTTTAATCATTTCAAAATTACCCTGTATGATGATCTGATTAGTTGGAAATTCACAATCAGAAAATACCGGAATCAGATTCCATCCAGGGTGCAAAACTACCGTTTTATCCGTCATTTTGGTTCCAACCATTGACAATATACAATCTTCTTCAACTTTTATGAAATATCCTTTATTTTCATCCCATTCTGTTCCAGCCCTTTGAGGATAATAAATAAGGCCTTCAATGTCAGCAAGAAGAATGATATCCTCTTCAATATCACTCAGTATTGCTAATAAAGTTGGATCAACAGGAAGCAGGTTTGAAGACAATCCCTGCCATCCTTTTTTCAGAGGGATTTCCATGACAGTGTAGTTTGTATCAACGGAAGACAAATCAAGATATGCAAATCCGTTCGACGTGTAAGTCATATTGCCGTATCCCGGATAATGGGGTTTAACCGCGACAGGTTCCACGTAACCCGAATCTCGGAGATAAAACTTAAACAGAAAATCATTGCCTTCAACATAACCATTAATCTGATTACCAGGAGGACTACTGTTCATCGGTAAGGTGAACCAAATGGAATCGCCTGATTTAGGGTTGTTTTCGAGGTATGCATAGGTAGCTATGCAGACTTCTTCACCAGTAACCGGGTCTATGTCATAAGCACCAATTTCGTCACCAAATTGCAGATTTTCTGTATTGTGTTCAGCAGAATAAATAAGTATTTGCATATCATTAAATGGAGGTGCATTTGATGGAGCAAAATGATGCTGAAAATATTCCACCCATACCTCAGCCGGAGTTGTCATTTCTGATTCACCTTGTGGATAAAGGGCTTTAACAGTATAGACATAGTTTTGTGGCAGCAGGTAACTATCTGTGTAGTTTATGCCGTTAACAGTAGCAATTAACGAATAGTTACGATAAATATTAAATCCTAATAATTCACGGCCCTTATTTAATTTTGCCATTTTACTATCCGGACTTTTTTGAGATGCAAGTGATGGGATTTGCTCCAATTCATCCATCTTGAGATTTTCTGTTATTAATTCAGTACCGGGTTTTTTTGATGACACAGGACTTACATATACCTGGATATTCCAGTTGTAATTGTTACCTAAAGCCGATGCATTGTACCAGGTAGTACCATTGAGTGAAATTTTGTCACCATATCCGGCTACCGCAGGTCCAACATCGCAACCTGCCGGATAATCACCAGCAGGTTGACCAGTGCATTTGTAACCAACCCAAAGTTCTTCACCTGAATTAATTTGAACTGCCTGATCTAACACCACATGATTCCACTCGTACTGAACCAGGTTTGTAAGAAGTTCACTATACACTTGTGTTGAAGCATTAGCCCCTTTCCAGACTTTTAGAGTAAATGTGGTGTTGGCGTCAGTTCTTGGGAAAATGGCCACTTTGGTAATATACCAGCCCGTAAAATCATTAAGGTTGTTCCATCTCGCTGCTGCAAACCAGGAACCTCCATTCAACAATCCGATGCCGTGATCATTTATGCCATTATCCCAATTGATCCATTCACCTTGTGGATTACAATAATCGGGAGGATACCAGGACAAAATAACGTCATCTTCGATAACAATGGCTTCTAATTGACAAGGAGGATCCAATATTTCGTCCATATTTCGAACTACAACATTATCGATGGCCCACCACCAACCCCAGGCGCCAGTGTAGGTAAAACGTAACCAGATTTTAGGTTTGAATGCTGCGTATTGACTAATGTCAAGTGATGTCTTAACGGCAGGATTAGGATAGCCCATGTCAACTGTATTGTAATAAATAGTCTGCCAGGCTACACCATTTTCTGATAATTCAATACTACAATGTGATTCAGGGTATGATTTGAATGATTGGTCAAATATCAACTCAATGGCTGATGAATTACTGCAATTAATGGCTGGTGTAACCAAATAGGATTTCTGTTCACTACCACTACCGTAAAGGTCACTGTCGAGAATAGCGAAACTGTCATCAAAATTTGCACCCCAGATGTTGCGCTGCCCAGGATTGTCGAATTGCCAAAGTTGTGTGTTGTTGTTAGGGTCAATATTTTGCCAGTAGGATGGCAGTCCATGTCCTACAAATTCTTCAATAAAGGGCAAAGAGTATGTTGTGGTTGTAATCGAAATATCCACAGAATTTGTAGGTAGCGACTCTCCGTCAGAATAAAGAGCAGTTACTTTATATTCATGTGTTCCCATCGTGACATTGTAATTTGTGAAATGTTCTTCGGATACACCAGTAGCAATTTTTGACCCATTTCGGTAAATATTGTATCCAACAAAAACTCTATTATAAATAATTGGAGCTGTCCAGAATAAGTTCACATTGGTGCCAAATGAAGTCGCCTGTAGATTGTGGGGTGGATTAACATTATTACCCCAAACAACAAATGAAATTGTATTTCCCGCAACTGTAACATTTGAAATATCCAAACCACCATATCCTTCATTGGACAGAAAACAACTGGGATTGGTAAAATCATTGAAATCTGTTCTGCCATTTGAAACTGAAAATGCTGCATCATCAAGATCACCGTTTTCATTAAGGGTCCCATCAGGCCGGTAAACATAGATTTCATCCTTTCCTGGTATTGCTTGTGCATTACCTTCATAATTTGGATTAATTCTGTAAACAACTAATCCATCATCATAGACACCAGGAAGGTTATTGTCAAATAAGCCATCTTTTTTCCTGTATTCAAGTATGAAAAATTCATGTGGAGAGAACGGTGATTTGATTTTGTAACATGCATAAGGATCTGCTGATAGTGGTTGAAGGGTGTAGGTTCCGCTCTCCGTTATTTCCGGAATATAATTAAACCATTTTCCATACTTGTACTTCATATAAGCACTCATCTGTTGTGGACTATTACGATTGTCTTCTGCCATAATATCCCAGGCGCCAACAGGGTAAAGCAATTCCCAAGGATAATTATAATGATAGAGATCCGGGGCTCCAACAGAATGAAACATTTCATGGCACAATACTCCAACACCAGGGCCATTAAAAGTAAAATCAGACAACTGGACGTTGTAAGACCATACCATTCTCATATCAAGCCAATCACCGATAAATGCCCATTCGGAATAAAGAACCCAATTATGCGGCCATAATATTCCACCATCTAAATAGTCCCTTGGTCCCTGAATGATGAAATCAACATTATCCACAACCCAATCATTGTTAACATCAATGTTCAATCCACTATTGCTGATTTGAGAATCAACATGTTCTATCGCCCGTTCAAGCAATTTTTGTTCACGGCTGAGGAGCTGACCTTCGGTATTAAACCCAATAGGGTTATACAATTCATGATATTTACAATAATAGTCTCTCGGATGGATGTCCTGATAGGATTGGACAATTCCGGTTGTATGTGGAAAAAAATGAGATTCGATATCAAGTTGCCAATTACTCATTTGGAAAAAGTAATTTTGAAGTGTATTTGTTTGCCCCTTGCCATTGTACATTTGGTGGTATTCATTGATTGATTCAGTAAATTCTTCCTGGTCTGCAAAACGAATAAATATCACCAGATTGTTGATGTTTCCGGTATTGGGCACTCCTCCGTATGTGACGCTTTTTTGAATACTCTCCTTACGTATGGTTGTCCATTCTTCAATAGTTTCAGACGGCAGTTGATATCCTGGCTTTAGTCCATGTTCTGAGGGTATGTGAATTCCGGGAATCAAATTTGTGTAGGTAAACTTTCCGTTTACTATGTCGGCGTAAACAAAGTAACCTGTCTGGTCATTTATCGTAATTGTATATCCATCAACATCATGCAACCAATGGTGAAATTCATCACCAGATGTAAAACAATTAAGAATAGTGCCATCGGGTTGTTTTAATGTTTGCGGTAAATCTCTGAGAAATGCTGCCTGCAAGTTGATTGCTGTTATTATCAAAAAAGTAAGCGATAAAGCAACTTTAATTAGGTTTTGTATTATTCTATTCATGACATGTTTTATTTTATATTTTGATAATTAGGCTTTGCGGATCAACTCCGCAAAGCCTTTTTTTACTCTGTTAATTTTTAATGATCCTGTGGGTTATGGATTGTTCATTCCATTTAACAGTCATTAGGTAAACCCCTTTTTGCCAATTGCCGGTGCTGATCTGGTTGTTTCCTTCATAAAGGTTACCTTCAAATACTGCATTACCTTTCAGGTCTTTGAATGAGTATTGAATCAGAACCGGTAACGGATTGTTGATGTAAAGGATGTCCTTTACAGGATTCGGAAATATTTCGATTGATCTGAGCGAAAGTTCATCTATGATAAGCTCTCCAACTTTCAGGTTGGTGATTGCCGACAGACCATGGTTAGCGAAAACGCCATGATGTTCAGGTAGGTTTACATCATAGGTAGCTAAAAGCTTATAATTTAATCTGGATTCCTTGTCATAAAGCCGCAGGCTGAATGCCTCACCGTTCGAAAGCCCATCACTTTCGCTTGTCATGTGATCATCAGCAAAAGCAACCAATGTATTTCCCTCTCCAATTATCAGATGTCCGCAACATTTTTTATTGCTGTTGAATATGCCGATAGTATTCCCGTGTCCTAGCAAATTCAATTCTGAATTATGAATAGCCAAAGCAAAAACATGCGAAACCGGATGAGTGCAAACCACATTCCAGGGAGTGGTGCCATCGAAATGGTTTTCAACATCCACCGAAGTCTTGAATTGTTTACAAGAGCCATAGTGCAAGGTTGCTGTATCGTTCAGATACACAAAATAGGATTTCCCCGGATCAAGGTAGGGTAAGGTATTGATACCATATTCGGGCCAGTAAAGATTCGTTCCTGCCACCTCTTTCACTATTTTCAGGTTGGCATTTTGGAATAAGGCAGAAGTCTGCACATTGCAATCAGTTAATACGGGTATAAGTTTCCATCCTGAGTTTACAAACAGGCTACTATTAACCAATGGAATACCCGGGAAGGCCATCTGTCTGGCATTCTTCATTTTAATCATGTAACCACTGTTGATATTCCAATCCTGAATGGTGTTAACACCTTGCTCCGGCCAATAAACTGATTCAAGGTTTTGTAAAATGATCAGGTCGCCCGAAACTTGCGAAAAGATATCTTCAGCATCTTGCTGCACAGGATCAAGCCAGGATGAAATGCCTGCCCATCCTTGCGGTAAAGAATAGGAAACCATGTATTCCGAGGGAGGCTGAATGATCATCACCGAATCAACAAAGTTGAGCGATTCGTTGGCATAAACGAAAATCTTACCAGTTCGTGTCGTGTCAGAATTGTTTGTTGAAACTGTAAACGTCAGGTCGTAATCATTTACACCTACTTTATTATTAAGTATTGTAATCCATTCATTTTCATTTTCGGTAAACCATTCCATTTCGCCGGTGCCGATGTTTTTAATGTGGATTGTGTCTATCCCGGATTCAAAACTCTCGGTAATGGTATCAGGTGAAACGGAAAGTTTTGGTTGAAGGCGCTCGTAACATGAAACCAGTTCATAGTTATTATTAAGTGTTACCTGGATCGTAGAATTTTTTACGGTATCCATGTTTTTACCTTCAGTATTTTTGAGCCAGTACTGGAAAATGTAATTACCGTAATTTTCCGGCGCAGATACATTGAGTTTAGTTGTTGAACTGTTGTAAAAACGGAAAAAGTTTCCACGCCCATCCTGTCTGCCATTTTTATCCTCCTTATCAAGTATGAAATATGGATTGAGCGATTTGTTATTTGGTCGGATAGCAATGCTCTTAAAAGACCTGTCTGCATTTGGGTTTTCAAAATAGGAATACTGAATTATCAACCTTAAATTATCAAATACAATTTCATCACATCCATTGCACTGGTCAATTTTAGTAATTCGCAAATCTGAAAATGCACTAGGCCTTTCGTAGAATGTTGTATTTTCGTCTGCATCAAGCAGTTTAACAAGTAACGACTCTGTTGCTGACGAAGGATCATCATCATAAGCATTTCCTGAAGTTGGGTAAAATGTAGATCTCCAATTGTATCCGGAATATGCATTGCCAAATCCTTCAAATTGCTTGTTGTAATGCTTAAACAACATCAATTCTCCTTCGGTCGAGATAAATTTTGATACCCCGCTGTGTTGAACTTTAATTTGCGAGTAATATGTGTCCTTCGTTCCTTGTCCTTTGCTCATCACGCTGGTACCTGTGGGATCAATAAAAACATCAATTAACTTAATGTTTGATTTGTCCATCAGGAACTCCCCATCCTCAACAAGGTTAATGACAAGGGTATCATTCTGATTCAATTGATTCAGTTGTGCCTGTGTAAAATCATATTCAAGCGTTGATTCATATTCCATATACCCTCCAGTGGTTATGGTATCGATTATAAAACTGTTTACCTCGTCCAATTCTGACTTAAAAAATCCTTTTAAATACTTAAATTGTTCACCTTGTGGTTCATTACTATTGGCCATAACATAATCAGTCGCGTCTTTAAATAGTGTTATAATGTCATAGCTATCATAAGGTTTTAAGAACCGGTATTCAAACGCTTTGGTGAAGTAATAGTAATACTTGTCGAGCCGGCCTAACGCTCTTTCTTCCATTGTTTTTAAAAATTGTTTTGTTCGGGGATAAAGATATTCACCGCCATATTCATTGTTGTACTCCATATTGAGCCGGTTAAACATCAGGAAATTACGGGTTACAGAATTCTGTATTTCCTGTACTGTCCTCATGGATTGTACTAATTTACGCCCAAGAACCTCTTTGTCCTCAAGAATCTGTTCAATTTGTTCAGTTAAATCAATAAAGGTTGAATCATTGGCTTTTAGCCTTTCCAATTCTTCCTGAATTTTATTTTTAGGCGCCTCATTTTGCTTAATGATTTTTGTAAGGTTTGACAAGTTCTGATATACCGGTTTGGTATTGCTTGCCAGGGTATCAAGGTGTTTCCAGAAGATGCTGTTTGTTGCGGTCAGTTCCGACAGGGGCATATTTTGTGCGTAAGAAAAAAAGTTATCTGCTTTGTCAAAAAAAATATCCAGATCGTCAGCATAATTCATAGTATTTTGAAACTGGCTTATTAATGATGGTATTTGTGATAATGTTCCCAACGGATCATCGATATCAACATTACCCACAAAAGTCATAGCGGTACCTACAATTCCAACATAAGGCTGACCTACCGGAAATACCTGCAGGATTGGTCCCAATATACCAAGCGCTCTCCTCCAGAATGCCTTTTTATGTTTGTTTTGAGACAAAGAATAAAGATAAGCTTGTCGTGACTCTAACTGTTGTATCAATCCTGTGGTTTTAAGGTCAATGTTTTGTACTTCGCTTTCGATATCCAGAATATCATCTTTAATCCGGCTATACTGAAATGTTAATACACTGTCTATTTCATATTTAATTTCAGTAGCTATCTGTTCAAGTGCTGCCTTTTTCTCTACCTGGCCTTCGGCCATATTAAGCAGCCAACGTGACAAATACACCTGATCGACTGCCCGGTTAATCTCACGTTCATAAGCCAGGTAGTGGGTTTCAAAACTAAGCATAGGCACCCACCCAAATGGATTTCCAAAATAATCAAGATTGCTGTCGATGCTTTGCAACATTTGAAGCATTTCCTGGTAAATCTGGTTCACCTCCATTATTTCGATATCATCGTTAGATACCCATAAATGCTCAGCGAGATAGGCTTCGCAAATATTGACGTATTCAAAAAGAATGTTGCGCGTTTGCAGCAAATCATGATACCTATATCCATTTTTGCAGTAACTCAATATCTGATCAAGGGTGTATGGATTGATCCAGGAATCATCATTATCTAAAACAAATTGGCCATTTTGACCATGTGATGGAACCCTTATCGGACTTAACACTGGATTACCATAGTATGTAGAATCTGATTTTGGTTGCCCATTTTCGTCAATTCTTGGAGGATCATGACTCCACATATCAAAATTTACATGCCAGGCATATTGTGGTGAACTTGGAGGTCCTCCGGAATAATAACCCGCTGAATTACCAGCTTTTCCTCTCAATGCCTCATAATAGGACGAAAGATTTTTGTTGGCGTATAAATTTCCTGCATTACCAGCTGCTCCTGGCATTCCTCCTGCAATTGCGTCAGTTCCATCGCCTCGCATGGCCTCCCAATTAGGTGTGGGCGCTTGGTTATAATTATACCATCCTCCACTCCAGTTTCCTGCCCAGTATTTTTGTTTGCAATCATGCATATAACCAAGGAAATTTTCGCCATATCTGTAGTGAATTGATAATACAACTGCCTTATCTCTCCAAAATCGAGAAAGCGGATGATTGTTTAAGTAGCTTGAAAGATCACCACAGGTTGTGTTTGTATTATTACCAACAGGAATTAAGTCAGTCCCTGTTTTTTCGCCTTTTTTCCCTTTTCCACCAGTTTGTCCATTGCCTCCATTGGTGATAAATCTAATCCTGTTTCCCGGAATAACAATGCTATCAGTTATTATTGTTATATTTCCGGCGTTATGTCCATCAACACCATCAATAACCGGAATCACAAATTCAGGTTGTTCTGTTTTGCTTAATGGTTCAGTTTTTATCCTGGCTGGTGTCGCCCCTGCTTTATCTTCAAATATCAAATACCTTGCTTTTATGTTGATATTTGTTTGTGGCATCCATAATTCATCACGTATGATGAGTGATTCTGCATAAATATCGAGTTGTTTAACATTGGCATTAAATCCTGTTGCAGGATTGTAACTTAAATAGTTATCGTAAAAAGGATAATCCTCATTTCCAGCCTCAAGAATTATGGTTTTCCCTACCAGGGTATGTACAAATACTTCCCTTGTGGTTGTATTGAAAAATTGTGTACTATCACTTCTGAAAGTATGAATCACGAATTCACTTTCATCTGGCATGCTTTTCTTGCCATTATTATAAAAAATGACATCCTCTTCAGGTGGTAATAAAGGTTTTGGTAATATTTCAACCACTTGTTCATTGCTGCCATAAGTATTTTGAGCAATAACGGTTACTTCAAATTCACGTTTATCAGTAATGGCTGGTATGTAGGTAAAAATTCCTTCCTGCGGATCAATGTTTATGTAACCATCCAAAGTATCGGGAGGGATGATACTATATTCTGTAAGAAGGTTTCCGCAGTCTTTAACTTCGAACGTTAATGTATCATTATGCCACACACTCAGATCGGGAATAAAACCCACAAAGAAGTCACTTTTCTGCACATTAATATTAAAGGTGCAGTTCCCTGCCACCCCAAATTGATTGGTATAATGATATGTTATTGGAAAGATGCCATAAACATCCACTTCCGCTTCAAAATAGTATCCATTTTCGTCCTGGCCAATGTACTCGCCTTCAAAAACTCCTCCGGGTGGTTGTATAAAATTAAGGTATGTTCGTTCGTTAAAGCACACCACCGTATCCTTGTATTGAAATGGGATTGGAAGTACTTTAATATTGAAATTACAATTTCCTGTGTTGCCAGTGCTGTCAGTAAAAGTGTAACCAATTTCATGTAATCCATATCCTGTACTAATGCTGTTGAACACATAATGGCCATTTATCAATGACACCCCATTTCCGGAGTAAATACCTCCTTCAGGAAATGCTTTGTTTAGTGTAAGCACATCACCAATTCCAACTGTAGTATCGCTTGCACACAACATTCCGACATTTACATGAAAGGTGCACGAGCCAACCGTTCCTGTTACGGGATGCTCCACAGAATATTTCACCGGAAAACTACCAAATAATGTGGCTGGGGTATTGGCGTTAAAATAAAAGCTACCATTATTGGTAAATACTCCCGGGCCGGAATACCAATTTGTAATGTTATTTGGTTGTCCACCGGTTAAAAGTATTGTGTCGCCACGTTCAACTGTGAAATCTTCGGGGCATTGTAAATCAATATGTCCCGGAAATTCAATTTCTATTGTTTGGCTTACCATGACTTCGTATCCTCTGCCGGGAATCAATTGTTTTATGAAAAGTAAATCCTCGTTAAGCATACCAGTAACCGAATCAAACTGAGGATAGGTAGTGTTGCCCATAAAATCATCAATTCTGAATAGATATTCAATTGGTTCACCTATTGCATCACCAAAAATGTCGGTCAGGTTAACGGTGTCTTCAGTCAAAACTGGTAAGAAATATTTAACTCCTGGTTCAAAAACAAATTGACGGTTGAAAACCGGCTCTCCACTATAAATTCCAAGGCAGCAGGTGTCTTTTACTTTTAATCTGTATGCGGTTCGTGAGTTCCATAGGTTGTTTAAATCAACTGGTCCATTGGCGTCATGCACATCGTAAACCAAATCGCCAAGAGGGGCTAACACCTGTCCGATGGTTTTGTCAGAAAAATCGTAAAATGATGATACAGCCATCGTATTATATTCTATGGAATCATAACGCACCCAATTCCAAATTGTATCATAAATTGTTGTGTCACCAAGTATTGGTGGGTAATAAAAAGTTGTATCCCAAATTGAACTATAACCATTCACCGATTCAAGATAAATTTTAATTGGCTCCATCTTAATCAACTGTTTTGGGAAGAAGATTTTCAAATTGTCGGAAGCCGATGTTCCGTAATTCCCATACGCAGTTAAAGTTAGTGTTACGGCCTCGCTTTCGAGGTCTTCACTACCGAAATAATATTCGGTGTTAAGTGCAGTGGGATCGTAAAAATAGCCATCGCCGGTGGTTTCCCACATTACATAGAGATGACCATTAGCGCTGCCATTTAAAGCTATGCTTGTAAATGGCTCGTGTGTGCAGTTCAGATAAATGTCGTCGCCGGCATTTACTGTTACCAGTACTTCCGGGTTTTTTCCTTTAGAGGATGAGAGGATCAATGCTGATGTCATTACCAGCATGAAAGTCAAACCTATCATTCCTATCCTTTTGAGGATTGTCAGGTTTTTTTTCGTCTTTTGTAAAATTTTATCCATGAGAATTGGGTGTATTTATTAATAAAAAATTCAAGCGTTAAAGTTAAAAAATAATAAGAATTGAACAAATTATTGTTTGTTGCAGGTAATTCGATTTTTTTCGAAAATGTGCCAAATCTTGAAGGAACGTATGGTTATTTCGAAGGAACGTATGGTTATTTCGAAGGAACGTATTTTGAAAATAGCCTTAATTTATAATTCATTTAAATAAAATTGGCTATTAACTGGAAATTCCAAAAAGAAAGAAAATTGAATTATCCATTTCACTGTAAAGCTCAAGATTTGCTTTAGAAAGCATGGAAAGCCTAAAAAATGCCACGAAGTTTATTTTTATTACCGTTGATTTCCAACAGAAACATCTTCATTAATTGCTGATTCGACATAGCTTTAGAATCAACCTTTATTCAAGAATTAATTCAATAAGAGTAGGATTGGCTTTCTTAGCGTTTTCAAAAAAAAGAGACCGAAGCCTCCTTCAATTAACAATACCCCCGATTAAATTTATCTTCATCAATAGCTGAAGAAACGAAGTCGAGATAATCCTGTTCGCCGCAGAAATAGCAGAAAGTTTTTTTTCCGTTTGGGAAATAGACAATCCGGTCGGATTTGTTGACTTTCTTATTGCATTTTGGGCAAATAGAAGAAAATTTCGCAAACATGATTTTCGGGTCACCGACGTAAGATGTATGGCTCATAATGATTCCTCCTTGGTTAAGGTGGCAACTTCAACAGGAACCTGATTTAGGAAATAGTCGGCAGCAGTTTCAGCAGGTTTTGAAGCCCAGACAATCCATGAGGTGCTTTCCTTCAAGCGACTGCACCAACCTTTGAGATAAGCAGCCGAATTATCCAAATCATTGTTCAGGTTGGCTGCACAAGAGAGATAAGCAGCGCCGAGTTCCGCGACGAGTTCCTCTTTGGAATAATTATTGACCGTCATCAATACTTTCACCCGGATTGTTCTTGCCTGGGATTTGCAATACAGCATCCGGCACACACAAGTTGGCAGCATATTCGACCAGGCGATTAGTCAATGGCTCCAGCAACACAGGCCACCATACAGCGAAGAAATATCCGTGACCTTACGTTGCGACAATGACAGCAGGTTTGTTGCCCATGATCTTCAATGCTTTCTGTCCGCCAACTTTATTAATCAGGAATTCATTTTACCAGCCACCCCGCAACAAAACGCTCACATCGAAAGCTTTCATAGCGTTGTTGAAGAACTGGTTTGTAAAAAGTATGAATTCGACCATATCCATCACGCCAGATTGGTTCTACAAAGATTCTATAATATTTATAATGAGCGAAGGACAATCAGTTCTTTGATGTATCTACCGCCAAAGGTAATTCTTGAAGAATGTCAAAAAGGAAATATCGGGGTCAATATGAGAAAAAAAAGAGGAAGAGTTATTCAAAAATTTTTCTTCAGAGGACAGAGGCCAAGATTGCACTCTGTCCCTGCTTAAGACTTTTTTTGTTGTGAGTCTTGCAAAGATATAACAGAAAGTAATAATTTTGTTAAATCTTCACAAAATGAGTCCTTACAATATGGGGCCAAGCCGCCCATTTTTAATCCTAATTGTTAATAACTTTGCGTTTTGAAACTGATTGGTTACGTTTTTGGTAATTTCTGCCAAAAAAAAACATCAATTTCAAAAATAAGAGCCTACGGGACTTTCTGCTTTTTCGCATCCTGTTTTCTACCAACATTTTACTCCCCAGCTGGCGGATAGTCCCGTAAGGGTGGGGTGAATTAAATCTCACATTTAGAAAAATTATCTTCGCGCCTTTTAGTCTTAAAGATTTTATTTTTCTTCGCTAACATTGAATTACAGAGATTCTTTTTTTTCCATAACGCAATATCCTTT
>Ga0316612_1000371_pt1 | contig 14518 bp, 17 predicted proteins | sample MIS2016226_MG_FD_207676 | JGI IMG/M metagenome (GOLD analysis project Ga0316612, IMG submission 207676) | Microbial mat bacterial communities from Middle Island sinkhole, Lake Huron, Michigan, United States - MIS.2016.226 | ecosystem: Environmental > Aquatic > Freshwater > Lake > Sediment... | reverse complement strand
CCACAGAAACCATAGAACAATTAACCGAGCAAAAAGTTGCGGAATATTTCCAAACCGCAGAACCAGACATTAGAAAAATGAGATATAAAAGCCACGACATCCTTTTTGACGATTATATTTCCCTAGTCTTAAAAGTTGAAGTAATGGAAGAAATACTACAAACACTTTTTAAAATTCACATAAACTTATCAAAATAAAATATGCTAGAAAACCAAATCAGTAAAGTTTATGATAATCTAAAAAAAGATTTAAGTATTTCCTCACAAGGTTTTGAAATTGTAGTGGAAGAGGGATCTAAATATTTAAACATCAACAATTATCTTAAAAAGAATAAAACAAAATTATTGATCAGCGAGGAGACAATGAAAGAAACCCAAAAAACCAAAAACCAACTTGCCAGTAATTATTACAAGCTCAACCCAAATTTGCCAAATAATGAAAAAACCAACTCATCAATTTCTTTTACAACTTACGAGGATGTTTGGATTTTGTTAGGAGTGGCAGTCAAAGAAAATCACACTCCAGATTCAATTAGGACAAGGGAAAGGGTATTACTCAAAGAATTTACAGACCCAGAACTTGACCGTTTTGCTCAAATGAACTTTCAACAAAAGCGAGAACTTTTAGCTAGAAAATTCAACGGCAAAAATGGTGAAAGAATAAAAATAAATATAAAGCAAGCAGAAATCCTTGACCGTATAGACCGACTAGAAAAACTTTTAAACAAACTTTGTAAAAAACTTATTGACTAAAAATTATGAAAAAACAAACTGAAAATATTACAGAAGACCAAACAAAACCTAAGAGAGAGTTGACAATGAAACAAGAGAATTTCTGCCGAGAATATATCCTTTGTGGTAATGCCAGTGAGGCCTACAGGAGAGCTTATGACTCTGAGAATATGAAGCCAGAAACAATTCACAACAAGGCTAGTGCTTACCTGAAATATGATGAGATAAGGGCGAGGATTGAAGAATTGAAGAATAGTCTTGAAGAATTGCTTGGAATTAACAAAGCAACCGAGATAAAAGAGCTAATTAGAATTAGAGAACGCTGTATGAAACCTATGCCAAAAATGATTTGGGTCAAAGATGAAAGAGGCAAACCCGAACTTGTCCAAAAAGAAGATGAAAATGGCGACCTAGTTTTTGAGTTTGATTCAGCTGGGGCAAATTCCGCCCAAGATAAAATTTTCAAAGCAATGGGTTATTACGCTCCCCAAAAAGGAGAACTCTCAGGCCCTGACGGCAAGCCAATCCAAACTCAATCCACAATTTCCCAACTTGACAGCGAAAAACTAAAAAATCTTGATCCCGAAAAACTTTTGGCACTCAAAAAAGCAGTGGACATCCAAAACGAACTTTTAGCAAATGGCTAGATTTGGACAGTTCAAACGAGAAGACTTTTAGCTAAATAGTGTCTAACTTAAAGCTATTTTCACCAGAAGACATCAAAAATATTGATCGTGAATTTTACAAGCGGTCTTATTATGAATTTTTTAAAAAAGCAGCGACCGTGCTAGAACCCGAAACTGATTGGAGTTTTAACTGGCACATCAAATATGTTTGCGACATTTTACAAGAAGAGATTTTTAGAATAAAAGACAAAAAGCCAAAAGAACACGACCTTGTTGTCAACATCCCCCCTGGAAGTTCCAAATCTTACATTTTTTCAGTTTGCCTTACTGGCTGGGCTTGGCTTCACGCTCCGCACTTAAAAATAGCTAGCAATTCCTTTAACGCCGACCTTTCCACCGACCACACAATGAAGTCAAGAAATTTAATTGAAAGCACTTGGTATCAAGATTTATGGAGTGATTTATTCCAGCTCAAAAAAGATAATAACAAAAAAACTGAATTTGAAAATAATAAAGGCGGTATCCGTCGCTCGTCCGCTCAAACTGGACGACATTTTGACATCATTATTGGCGATGACTTGCTAAACCCCAAACTGGCAAGCAGTGAAACAGAGCGAGAAAATGCTAATGATTTCTGGTTTAAAACAATTCCAAGCCGTTTTCGCAACCTAAAAACTGGTTTAAAAGTTGTAGTAATGCAAAGACTCCACGAAAGCGATGTTTGTGGCAAAATCAAAGAAAAAGATTTAAATTACAAATGGGTAGTGATTCCAGCCGAGCTACAAGGCAACCTTTGCCCAAAAGAATTAGCAGAAAATTACAAAGAGGGTTTATTTTGGCCAGAAAGATTTCCACAAGAGGCACTAAACGAGCAAAAAAAAGCACTAAGCCCGAGAGAATACGCCGGACAATATCTCCAAAAACCAGCACCAGACGACGGCATAATTTTCAAAAAAGACTGGTTCGGCAGATTCAGGTCAGCAGATTTACCAGAAAATATCCCAAAACAATTTTATACAGACTCGGCTAATGGAACTGAAAAATCAGACAATACAGCCACAATTTGCTGGAGTTTATTCAAAGGCAATATCTACATTTGGTCGGTGGAGGCAATAAAAAAGCCCTTACCTGAATGGTGCGATTGGTATATAGAATTTACCAAATTACTCGGAGCAACAAACAATTCTCATCATTTTGTAGAAAACAAAGCGAATGGATTTGCGATTGAACAAACTTTGAGACAAGCCACAAACTTAAACATTTTACTAGATAAAACCCCTCCTGATCAATCTAAAATTATGAGAGCCGAAACAAGTGCAATTACTGCACGTGTTGGACGTGTCTTTTTGCTTGAAAATGCTCACTGGATTGATGATTTCCTTTATGAATTAGCAGTTTTCCCCGCTGGTAAATTTGACGACCGTGTGGACTGTTTTAGTGGGTTAATTAGAAACTCTGATTTAGATTGGACTGAAACTTTGGAAAAAGATGATGTAGTTGTTTTTTAGTAATTTTGACAGTTCAATTTGGAAAAGGTAATTTATAGAGTATTATACTTTATGTTTGGCTTTGAGAAAATTAACAACGCAGTCTCAAATTTCTTTGGTAAAAATGAAACCAAGGATAACGAAACTTTAATAAGAGGTTTTTTAGACCATTTAGGCTATAATGGCGGAGAAACTAACTTTTTACAACCACAAATAAATATTCACGGCTATAATGGAAATAGTGGTGTAAGCGACTATACTATTAACCCTTTGGATGTGTTTCAAATGTGTTCCCAAGACAGTTATTTTAGCAGTCTAGTCAAAACCGCTGAGGAACAAATCTTTGTCAATGGTGGTTATTTTGACGCCCAAATACGCCGTTTGCCAGAACTACAATCAATTTACAAAAAATATAAAATTGAAGAACTTTTAAGAAAGATTTTTAAATACGAATTTGCTGAAGGTGGTGGCAACTGGATTTTATACCCAAAAAATAGAAAATTAGTCGTTGACCCTTTTTGGGCTGAAGGTTCTCACCGTGTCAAAATTTATGGTGATAATGATGAGCGTGAGATTTTTAAAGCTGATATTTTAAGCTATTCGCGAGGTCAAACAGCTATTCGTTCAATCGCAATTAACCAAGACAACCGCTTTATTAAAATAGGTAGATATGAGGACGGCGGAAGTTATATGTTCAGCTCCAACCCAGCTAAAAGGGCAGTTTTCTGGTGGATAATCAAAAAATATATTGGTGGAGCAAACTTAATGGTTTTTAAAAATGGACTGCAAGAGCCGTTAATTGTTGACCCAGCTTACGACAAATTAGCCGCAATGGCTCAAGTCTTCACAGGGGGTAAAGTTAGTAGTGAGGGAGGTGTGAATACTACCAAAGAATTTCTAAAAGACCCTTTGAAATCTTTTGCCAAAAATGCTGATTTGACAATAGAAATGCTACGACAAGCACAAGGCGTCCAGAATACAAATAAAATTCTTTATGCCAAAACTCCGATCAATGTTACCAAAATTGGACGAGATAATAAATCAATGGAAACAATTCGTTTGAGAGATATCTGTAATCAAGAAATCAGTTTTGCTTGTGGAATTGGTCGTGGAGTTCTGGACGCTGAAAATGCTAAATTTAACAACGCCGAGCAGATGAAAGATAATTTGATGAATTTTGTAGTCAAACCTTATCAAAGAAAATTTGAGCAATTAATTAACGAAATCTTTTTGCCTTTTTACTCACCAGAATTTGAAGCAAGGAGTGAAAAATACATTTTTGGTAAAGAAATCAATGAGGAAGACATCGCGGTTTTTAAAGCAAATACTGAACGAACTGGTATTCAAGCCGAGATTATACCCAAACTCATCGGCACTGGCTACGAATTAGATTTGGATAAAATGGTATTAGTCAAAGTTTCAACTCCGATCACCCCAAAAACTGAAAATACTGAAATCAAAAATAATGAAAAAATTGTTGAGAAAAAAATTGAAGCCAAAGCAGAAATCCAAAGCCAAAGAAGTCAAGAGCCAACTGAAAAAAAAACTTTGATTGAAAATATCCTTGACGGCACAAAATTCCAAAAATTCAATTCTTCTGTGGAAAATATTCTAACAAAACAATTAACAAACTATAACGAAAAATTAGCCAAATACGAAAATACCCAAGAGGCAATAGATAATTTTGACAAAGATTTTAAACCAATCAGCAATTTTGGTTTTGGAGTTCAGCAAGCTAAAACTCAACTTTTAATGTTTGGCAGGTTTGGAGTGGAAAGTGTCCAAAATGAACTTGGCAAGACTAAACGAGCAAATACAGACGGTTTTGACTTTCCTATGGAAGTTTTGGAAGTAATTGACATTCAAAGTCAAATTTTAGTCAAAGGCTGGGAAAGTCTAGGCACAAATCAACTGGAAATCGCAAGGCAATTTTTCCCTAAACTAGAAAATACTGCCAACGGCTCGCCATACAAAGGGCTTGACAATCAAACTGGTCAACAAGTTTTAAACATTCTCAAAAATGGACTAGAGCAAGGAATTGGCACAAAAGAAATTGCTAAAAATTTAAGTGAAAAAATTCCCGAAATTTCCAAAAGTAGAGCAACTTTGATTACTGAAACTGAAACATCAAAAGCCTTTCAAACTGCCAGATTTGTGGAGTATAAAAACGAAGGGGCAAAATGGAAAAAATGGTCAACTGCGCGGGATAAATTAGTTCGTGATTCGCATACCAAAAATATGAATCAAGGTTGGATACCTTTTGACAATTATTTTAGTAGTGGTGAGGTAACTTCTGGAACTGCCCCGCGATGTCGTTGTGATGTCTTATTTTCAACCGCAGAAGATAAGCCAAACTAAACATTGATTTTGACAGTTCAAACTCCAAACTATACTATTAAAATATCAAAATAACAATTATGGACAAAGAAAATATAATTCACAATCAAGAACCAAATAGCCTAATTTATCGGGCTTATGTTCCTTTACATCGTGAAAATTTATCAAAACTCCACACTGAAAAAGATGGTCGCAAATTTCGTTATGTTGAGGGTGCAGTTGTCTTAGACAGGCGAGATGTCCAAGAAAAAATGGGCTGGACTGATCAAGAAGTAAGTGACCACTATACAACTTTTTTTGAAATTAATGGATTTTTAACAGATGTTCGCAAAATAAATTATGATTTTAGACATCAAGGAATTTCCACTGGAGCAGTTGGTTATCGTTCTTGGGTCGTGGACGACTACGAAATTGAAATTGATGACAAAATACTTTTAGTTCGTGCGAGAATGCTTTCAGTCAAAGTCTATGAAGACAGTATGATAAGAATTAAGGGCAGAAATGGCGAAACTATAGAAGACGGCAACTTATTGGAAAACATTGAAAATGGACGGGTTTATACTTGGTCAATTGAATTTAAACCAGTTACCCAAGGCACGACCAAATCTGGAGTAACAATTTATAGAACTTACCACACGCCCAGAATTTCTTTTTTGGATGTTACACAAGGCATTCCTGACGCTGGAGGTTTTACTTTGAGAAACTATTTAGAAACTAATATAATCAATAATAACGAAAATAAGCAACTTAATTCAACTCTTAGTCTTCTAAGAAAATTTACTAACCAAAAATCTATGTCTATCTACAAAAAAGGCGATGAACTATCCCGCCAAATCAAATGCCGTGTAATGTCTGATTTTACCGAAAAGGACAGTAAAATACTTTATACTGTAATCATTGACGAGGGCGAAGAAACCGAAATGGATGAAACTGAGCTTGAGAGAATGTTTGGCAAACCAACCGCTGAAACTACCCCAAAATCAACCGAAACTAAACGCAGTGAAGAAAATCAAAGAGCTTGGGTCAATCAAACAGTTAAAAATAAAATTGGAGAATTTGGCTTGGTAACTGCTAAAACTTCAACCGTTGGAGCTGATAGTATAGAAACCTCTACTTATACAATCCAAAAGCTAAACGGCGAGCAAGTAATAGTTGATAAAATTGGCAATAATTACCAAATAACCGAGGGAAATGCTGAAAAAGAAGATTTTGAGTGGATGACAGCCGAGCCAGGTCAAATCATCTTTGAGTTAATGAAAAAACTTACCACTGCCCAAACCGTGCGTTCCAATCCTGAAAATGAAAAAGAAAAAGCTGAGCTTGAAGCTAAACTAACCGAAGCAGAAAGTCAGTTGAGAATTTACAAAGACAAAGAAACCGCTACAAATTCAGTTCAAAATTTAATCAAACCTACGGACTCTGTCAACATCCACTCTAGTGTGGATCAAAACGAGAGTGCCAATAAACCAGCCGAAATGAGTTATGAAGACTTATTACGTAAATATCCAACAACAACTAACTAAACACTTTTTTACAATACTATACTACAACCTATTATGGACAACTCACAAATCATCAAATTTCTTAAAGACCGAGAGGCTTTATCAAAATCAAACGCAACAAGGGAAGAAAGAATGGAAGTTTTTTCAAATCTAAGAGAATTAAGCGGTGGAAATTTAGTCAGCTTAATGGACACAGTTTTGATTTTATACCCAGATGCTCGTAAAGAGTTTAACATCACAATGGAAGACTGGACAGCTAAACAAGGCGTTAGATTTATGCCAGTCAACTATACTCAAATGGTTACTGATTTAAGGTCTGCCAACATTATTGACAATGAAACCTTAGAAAGAAGTGCTACAGCTATTGATACTGTAACTACCGCGGGTTTTGCAGGTTCAGTTCAAACAACCGTTGCTGATTTTATCCTACGAACTGTTGGACAACTAGGTAATATTTGGGGAGAAGTCAAAAAAGTTGATTTGAGAAATCGTGGTAGTTATCGCCTTACTGTCAACAATTCTAATGGAAAATCCCAATGGAGGTCTAGCCAAACTGCCAATTATTCCAGTGCAAATAGTGAAATTGAGGGCGGTTCAGCTGTTGTTGATCTCGTGCCAATCAGTTTTGGAAAAGTAATTAAAACAACCCTTGAATTTGAAAATGTTTTATCTGGTAATTTTATAGCTGAAGTTATCCAAATGTTGCTTGAACAACACACTAGGGCAAAAGATGACGCTGTAATTAATGGAACTGGAAGTAATCAACCTACTGGAATGAACTTAAACGCTTTGTCTGGAACTACTGGCAATCCATCCGCTAGCCAATTCAAATTAGGAGGCACTTTGGTTGAAACTGTTTTAAACGCTTCCGCAAAACTTTCCACTCTTAGAAAAGTTGGTAAAAACAAACAAGTTTTGTTTGCGAACTCAACCTTTGAAAGTAATCTTTTAACTGAAAGACTTCAACTGACAAACGATGATATGGCTAACCTAATCACTATCAAAGACGGCTCTGTAGTCAAAGTTGGAGGAATTAGAGTTGTTATTAACGACGAGGTAATCACTACTGACGCCAATAATAATTCAGTTGCTACTTTGGCAATTCCTGCGATGTATTTCTGGGGTGTGTCAGTTCCTGACAAAATGAATGAAGATCGTTCTGCTGGTTTTGAATCAAGCACTATGATTAGTAAAATTGAAGGTATTGCAGACGGCAAGCCAGGATTTAACAACGCTTTTGCAAAAATTAACTCTAACAATAACTAGTCCTTATGAAATCTTTTAAACTTTTAACCAGTATTACTCTTGATAAAGAATACAAAAAAGATGAGATTATAACCGAAAAACAACTCGGTTCATATCTAAATTATTTTGATTCTATTGGAGTTTTAGAATTTGTCAAAGAAGAGGTCAAAGAAGAGGTGATTTTACCCGAAGAAGTGGTGGATGAAAAAACACCAGAAGTTTTTCAAAAAGCTAAAAAATCAAACTAATTATGGCAATTTCTATTTTCACAGCTTTCAATCTTACCGCAGCCGCTCAACAGTCAACACCAGTAAATACCAGTAGGACTATAAATACTAGTTTTAACATCACTGTAGCCAGTATTGGCACAAATGTTGTTTTACGAGCTGAATATAGCCTTGACGGTGGCACAACCTGGACAAACTGTAATTCAGTTGATACTACTATTACCGCAAATGGTCAATATACAATTCCAGTTATGGCAAGTAATATCCAAGTGCCTTTAGTTCGCTTAAACTGGGTTTCTACCAGCACAGGCACTCCAACCGTTACTGGAGGTCTAAGAATGACTAGATAATAACCTTATGCCAAATTTCCCCTCTACTTATTTAACCAAAGACAATTTTTTAGCTTATATTGGACTTACTACTGACGATGTCAACATTGCCTTGTTAGATAGGATTATTTTAAGCTCAAACAAAATCTTATTTAAAGAGCTGGGGGGTCTTTTTTCATTGGAAACTAATAAAAGTCTAACTTTCCAACCCAACAAATCCAATAACATTTTTTCAATCGGTCTATGGCAAAAAACAAATCTAGTTGTTAGTATAATTCAAAATGGAACGGAACAAATCCAAAATGCTGAAAATTATATTTTATATCGCGTTGAGAACAATCCAGAAGTAATTTATGCGGTAGTTTTGAATACTAATCTTTGCCCAACCGACGAACTCAAAATAACTGGAACTTTTGGCTATTCTGCGGGCTTGCCAGACGAGCTAGATATGTTTGACGTGAATTTATACAAAATAATCAAACAAGCTATTCTGGAAGAACAAAACGATACTGACAGTGGCGGTCGTGGCGAAATAACCCAAGCTAGAATTGGCGAGATTTCCACTAGTTATGGCAACTCAAATACTAGTTCAAACAGTTCAAATAACAAGCCAAAAATCACTACTGAAACTTTACAGGGTGCTATTTTGACCGAGTGTTTGAGAATCAAATCAGATTTTAAATATGAGCTTGACATCGTAATTATCTAATATGAAAATCAAAATTAAATCACTTTTTCCAAAAAATTTTAGAGTTTCTGCTATTTTACAACAACCATCTGATAGGTCAAAAAAGACGGATGGTTATCAAGTGGCAGGCACTTTAATTGATTGTTATTTACAAGACAAAACTGGCGAATTAGTGGACGATGAGGGTCGTTTATTTATCGTTTGGGACATTTGGATACCTAGAAGTAGTTTTGGAATTAAAGAGCCTTTTATTGGTGATAAACTGGAAATTAACAGCCAAAAATTCACTATTCATTCTTTTCAAAAACAATTCAATTCACAAATTGAAGACCACTATAAATTTGGTTTAAAATTAGCAAATTAAAATCTTTACTAAAATCTCTTATGGCAAAATTCATCTGTTTAAATAAGTACAAAAAACTATTAAAAAAAGACAATTCTTGGGAGAGTTATCTCGGGCTTGGGATAAAAATATTAGTCAAATATTATACATATTTTGATTGCACCATAGTAATTGGAAAAATGGATAAAGGAGGCTCTCCTGTTATCTGCTCTTCTGGAAATAATATTTGGTCAGGAGTGATTTTTATTGACCCTGAGGCTGGTTTTAAAGAACAGTATGACGAAGAAACTAAAAATAGAAAAACCATAGCTAGAGATCATATGACCAATTTGAAAAAAGCAGATATTCCTTTAAAGCAAAAAAAACTAATAGATTTTGTTTTGGGAGTGGCTCACGAAATTGGACATTTAAGGCTAGCACAAGGTAGAACTGAGTCTAACCTAGGAAAACTAGGAAAATATGATAAAGAAGCTGACTTAGAATTAACCCAAACGCTCGAATACGAAGCCGAAAGAGAAGTTTATTTTTTGGCGAATGAGTTAAAATATAAAGATAAAACTTGGCTAGATATTATTGAACCTGAACCAATTAAATTTGAACATAATCTTAAAGACACTCTTTTTTATGTTAAAAATAAATTAAAATTATGAATATAAGTATTGATTTAACTGGTTTAGAAGACACTTTGAAAGCTCTGGATACTGATTTTGATGATATTTCTAAACAAATTGTCTCTAGAATTTCAAACGAAATGGAAATAACTGCCAAAGAAAACATTGACCAAAGAATTTATTCACAAGCACCAAGCCCAAGATATGTGCGAACTGGAAAAGCCAAAAAAGGAATTGTAAAATTTAACAAAGGAACTCAAGGGCAAGTTGTCGCAGATAGCAGAAAAGCTGGGGCAAGTAAAAATTACACTCCATTTTTAAATAAAAATAGTAAAATCAAAAAGCTAAACACTTTGTTTTGGGACGACGCAGTGAAAACTACAAAGAAAAATACAGGTAAAATTGCTGAAGAAATTATCAAAAAACATCTTAAAAAATAAATTATTATGAATAATCTACACTACTACACTTTTTTAGTTCAAAATGTTCTAGACACAAAAGGTCAAATAATGGATTTTGGGTTGGAAATAATTCAAATAGACTTGGCAAATGTCAAGGCTGGGATTTTGTCCGATATCTTAAAAACAAAAGAAGAGGAATTACTTAATCACTTAGAAGCTGTTTGTGAACTTTATTTTAGTTTGGAGGAAAATGACCAAATCTTAAAAAATCGTATTATAAATCTGCATAAAATAGAGGTTGAACAAATTGCTGAAATTCACAAAGATAAACTTTCTAAAGAGCAATCTGCTTATGTTTTTATTCACAAATTTTTAGGATTATAAGATTATGCTTATCAATTCAATTATTACCGCACTTGCAGATTTACTCAAAACAATTTCTTACGACAGCTCAACTCTCAGTGACTTGGGACTGGTCAAAACTTACGAAGATTTTGAATTAGATAAATATGGTAGTGAAATTCAAGTTTATTTTGACACCTTAGAAAGCAGAATTGCCGATAACGCCACAAATCAAAGGAATTTATCAATAAATATAGATATTTGGTGTGATTTGGTAGGCAAACAAGAGCAAGGAGTGGCAAACTCAAACGAATTAACCGAGAAAGTTTTAGAAAAATTAGAAAAGTTTTTGCCAAAAGTTGGGTCAAGTATTCCAAATCCAAATAATATCCATGTTAATAATAATCTAATCAAAGCTAGTAAATTACGAGTAGCCGACGGTAAAGCACTCAGAAGAATTACATTTGAAGTTTTTGAGTTTGTCTCTACGATATAGCTTTGACAGTTCAAACCAGAAATAGCACTTTTAGAGTGTATAATTTTGATATGTCAAAAACCACACCGCAACCACCGCAACTCTTTGGCTTCAGTTTTCCACTTTTTGGGTTTTCTTGCGAAGCCACAAGCCTAGAAGAAGCTCAAACACTTTTACAATCTTTTATAAATAATCAATAAATATGTCTTTACAATTAGGAAGTCAACAATTCGCCGCTTTTAAGTTTGAAACTGTTCGCAATACCGCTGAACTTGTGCCAGATATTGTCTTTAAAATTAGTGAAGATAGTGTAAAACTGGAAAAAGAAAATGTCAATGACGCTATTATTTACGGCAATCGTGATAATAATTATGAAAATAGATTTACTAAAAAATCAGTCAAAGGTAAAATCAAAGGTATAATAAATACAAAAGATTTGGGCTATTTACTAAAAATGGCAATGGCTCAACCTACCAGCTCAACTACTCTTGGGGCATCTACTCACACTTTTAGACCACTAAATTTGACCGCTGGAGTTGCTAACTTAAATTTACCAAGTTTTACTTTCTTTCATTCTCGTGGGGCTTTTGGTATTCATAAAGCTAGGGGTTGTGCGATTGACGCTTTGACTTTGACGGTTGGCGAAACTGAAACCACTTTTGAGGCTGATATTATGGGGCTTGATGAAACTGAAGTAACCAATGGAACTGAAATTACAAACATTAGAGCGGCGATTAGTTATTCCATTCCTGATCCAAAATTAAACTTTGGAAATGTAGTTGTAAAACACGCCAGCTCTTTTGCAGGTCTTGTAGCGGGAACTGTTTTAAATGTCCGTCCAGATATTAAAATTTCAATCAAAAATAATATTGCTTTTGATTTGTCCAGTTCGTCAGCACCTTACGCTGAGGCTACAAACTTTAACACCTACGCACAAAAATTTGAAGCCAGTGTTGAATTATCTTTTTTTGCTAAAACCTCAAGCAAGGCACTTTTTGACGCTTTTATGTCAAACACTCCGTCAGCTCAAAACAGGGCTTTTGAAATCAAATTGGAAAATCAAAGTTATGGAGTTTTGGGAACATCTACCCTTTTCAATTCAATCACTTTTCAAATTCCACAAGCTCTACCAATCTGCGAGATTGAACAACCAATGGATGGGGCAATTTCAGTTAATCTAAAACTAGAAAATCTAATCAATACACCAGCACAAGGCTACTCAATTCAAGCTATTCTTACAAATCTAACCGCTAATTACTAATCTATTTTATGTCTACCGAAAATATCACTCCCGCAAAATTTGTTTTAAAAAAAGGTTTTACAATTCTTCCAGAACAAAGGCGAAAAATTCTGCAAATGCCACTTAAAGGCTTTGTTGCTAATCTAAATCAAACTACAAACGAGATGAAAATTCCAGTTGATTTGCTAAACAATAACCAGCAAGAACTTGTAGATTATTTGATTTGTCTAATTTGTGAGCAGGAAGACAGCGCGACTATTACAGAGGCAGATTTGTGTAATATATCAATAGAAGATTACAATAGCCTTAAAAATCTAATCAAAGAAGTCAACCCGTTTGGAGTTTTTGACATTAAAGCTGTCTAATATGGAATGGCGAAACATCTTATATCTTGGAATTTACAATTTTGGTAAAACTGGCGAGTGGAAAGAATCAATTTATCTTGGCAACGAATGCTTTGATATGAGACTAACCATAGACCAAAGAGACCTGATTGAAGATGTTTTGCTAAGCCTTGAAAATTGGACTTTTAGCGAACTCCAAAAAGTGAAAAAAGAAAGTGAAAAACAACCTATTTATTGTGAAATAATCAATGATAATGGCAAGTATGAAATGTATGAACACACCAAATACCAAATTATCAAAAAAATAATTAGTCGTTTTAAAGCTGGGCAAGCCGAAAGCCAAAACTCTAAAAAATAATATGAACAATTATGTTTTAAACCTTATTATTCAAGCCAAAAACTTGAGCCAAAACACCCTTAATCAAGTCAAGGGTCAAATTGGTGATTTGACAAAAGCAAGTCAAAGTTTGGCTAAAGACGGCTTTGATAAAATTGGAAGTGCGATAGATAACACGACTAATTTAATGAAAGTGGCAGTTGTTGGTGGTGGAATTTTGGCCGCAACCTTTGCTGGAATTGGATTTAATAACGCCGTCCAAATTCAAAGTGGAATGGCAGATGTCCAAAAATCAGCAGGCTTGGTTGGCTCTGAAATTAGCGAACTTAGAGATAAAATTTTAGATTTGTCCACAACCACCCAAACAAAGGCTTTTGATTTAATTGGAATTGCGAAAATTGGAGGAGCTATTGGCGTTGCCAAAGATGATTTATTGGCTTTTACAGCGTCAATTGACAAAGTTTCTACCGCACTTGGTGATGAATTTACTGGCGGTGCTGAGGAAGTAAGCTCAAAACTTGGAACTTTGAGAAATCTTTTTAAAGACACATCTGGAATAGCTTATAGTGATGCTATGATGAGAATTGGCTCGTCAATTAATTCTTTGGGGGCAAGTGGCACAGCAACGGGTCCAGTGGTTTCAGAGTTTGCTGCAAGAATTGGTCAACTTGGTCCAGCTTTATCGCCTACAATAACTGAAACTTTGGGTTTGGGTGCAGCTTTCCAAGAAATGGGTTTGAGTGCTGAAATATCTTCTGGTGGCTTGTCAAATATCCTTTTAACAGCTGGAAATAAAGCTCCAAAATTTGCTGAACAAATGGGAATTAGCACTCAGGCTTTTGACGAAATGATTAAAAAAAGCCCGAACGAAATGCTTTTGCAATTAGCTAAAAGTTTTGAAAATATCGCAGACGATCCGATAAAATTAGCTCAAACAATGACTACTTTGGGTATTGGCTCTCAAGAAGCCACCAAGGTAATGAGTTTGCTTTCGAGTAAAACTGATTTAGTTCGTGGAAAACAAAAATTAGCTAGTGAAGAATTTGCCAAAGGGACTTCAATTTTGGATGAATATAATATCAAAAATAACACAATGTCGGCTTTGTTTGGAAAAGCTCAAAATGTTTTTACCAAATTTTCAAGTGCTTTGTGGAACGCAAATCTAGGTGCGATTGGCGACCAATTCCAAAGGTTGATTGATTATGTTGCAAAGTTTGATTTTAACCCAATTATTCAGCAAGTTAGCGAATTAG
>Ga0316612_1000370_pt1 | contig 14530 bp, 11 predicted proteins | sample MIS2016226_MG_FD_207676 | JGI IMG/M metagenome (GOLD analysis project Ga0316612, IMG submission 207676) | Microbial mat bacterial communities from Middle Island sinkhole, Lake Huron, Michigan, United States - MIS.2016.226 | ecosystem: Environmental > Aquatic > Freshwater > Lake > Sediment... | reverse complement strand
TAAAAACTAAATTGATACTGAATACTGTACTTAAAAAAGTTTTTTTAGTAGGTGTTTTTTAGTTTTTTGGAAGTTATTTTTATTGTGTCCACACGAAAGGATTCGTGCGGTAGCGGGGGAGCAATAAAGTTTTGATAGATTATTTTTATTACAATGCTTTAGGCAGAAAGTTAAAGTCCAATAATCCCAAAGGGTTAGGATTATTGGACTTTTTATATATTGCTAATCGGAATTATTTTATCAAATACTCCTGCATAAATCGAATTACAGACAATCGCTGAAAATCGACATTGGCTTTTTTTCTAAAACCGTGACCTTCATCTTTGGCTTCCAGATACCAAACCACATTGCCATTGGCTTTGAGTTTGTCGCGCATTTGGGTTGCCTCGGTAACGGGAACTCTTGGGTCGTTCGTGCCTTGAATAATAAACATCGGTTTTTTGATTTTGTCGATATTATTCAAAGGCGCCATTTTTTCGAAAAAAGCCGCCATTTCTGGAATTCTTTCGTCGCCATATTCCACACGTCTTAGATCTCTACGGTATTCTTCGGTGTTTTTCAAAAAGGTATTGAAGTTGGAAATCCCAACAATATCAACCGAGCATTTGATTTTATCCGCATAATGATAGGCTGTTGCCAAAGTCATATAACCACCATAACTGCCACCCATTATCATAATTTTGTCTTTGTCTAATTCGGGTTGTTGAGCAATCCAATCCAATAAAGCACCAATATCTTTTACGGAATCTTCTCTTAAAAAACCATTGTCTTTGGCAATAAATGTTTTTCCAAAACCAGACGAGCCACGAACATTTGGAAAAATGATGGCAACACCCATTTCGTTGGTATAATAATTATTGGAACCCAAGAAAGAAGCCATTGATTGTCCTTCTGGCCCACCGTGAATATTGATTAAAACGGGTCTTTTTCCTGTGAATTTTGCCGCGGCAGGATAATAAAATCCCGAAATTTTAAGATTGTCAAAGCTTTTCCATTCGATAAATTTTGGAACAGACATATCCGATTGTTGCATTTCGCCCAATTCGCTTTCGGTCCAACGTTCGATAGTTCCGGTTGCAAGGTTCAGTTTATAAACATCCGATGCGGTTTGTGCGGTCGATTGTGTGAAGAAAAGACTTTGATTGTTTTTTGTAAAACTAACTCCACCAATTAATCCTATGGGAATATTTTTTACAGCCGTATAGGATTTATCACTGGCTTTCATCAAATACATTTTGTTCAGACCCGCTTCATTGGTGATAAAAACAATCGTTTTTTTGTCTTCGGATAAAGTGTAGTTTTCAACATTCCAAGGGATATTAGAGGTGAGATAAGCAACTTTTTTTGTGATTAAATTCAATGTGGCAAGGCGTTCAAACTCATTGTCTTTGTCGGTTACAAACCATATTTCATCTTTTGAATTTGAAAAACTGGCACCAGATTGTATGATGCCTTTAGATTTTCTGTCTGTAACTTCGGATAATTTTCCAGTTGCGGTTTCCAACATCCAAATATGCGATTCATTGGCCGAAACATATTCGCTAATTAAAAGTTTTTGACCATCAGTCGAAATATCCGATATTCCCCAGCCACCGCCTTTTACTTGCAAAATTAGTTTATCCGATTTTGGATTATTGGGATCCATATAATAAATATCTCGGTCGCCTCCATTTCTTTTGGTTGAAGAATAATAGAAACCTTTTCCGTCTTTAAGCCAAGTTACCCCACCGTTTTGCGAACGACCTCCGTCTGTTAAGAGTGTGGATTGTAGCGTTTTCAAATCGAGTTTGTATAATTGTCCAAATTCGTTACCCCCAATATCTTTAGAATAAATAAGATATTCGCCTTTTACAGGTTCGTAAGAAGCACCACTAACTGGTTCGTCAAAAAAGGTAATTTGTGTTCTAGCACCCATATTTTGTTTGATTCGGTGCAATTGCGAGGTCGAACTAAAACGGGTATTGATAATAATTTCGTTTTTGGTGGGATGAATTTCAGCCAAGGAAGCACCACGTGATTCGGCGTATTTTTTTACCTGATTTGCCAATTCTTTGGGAATTTCGGCAATATTTTCGGTAATCAAATTTTCGTTGGGAACCACAAGATTTTTCTTTTCTTGAGCATAAAAGGTTAAGAATGAAAACAGGACTGGAATCAAAACAATTTTTTTCATTTTAAAAATTTAAAGATTAGTGAAAAGTTTTAGGGGTCTTCAGTAAATACTTCGGTACATTTAGTAAAAGTAAATAAATTTTAATAATGAAGTGATTTAAACTTTTTCCATTTGCTAAAAAATTTGTCTTTTGCATCCACTTTTTGCCTTTTTTTCGTTCCGTAGCCCAGCTATGCTCCCGATATCTATCGGGATAAAAAAGACTTCAATTGGCTACAAAATCCTAAATTTTAGCTTCGCTCAGTTCGGCAAATGCCTCGGGTCGCTAAAATGCAAAAAGTTTAAATCACTTCAATGTGAATCAAGGGTTGAAACAAAATATTATTATTCATAGGGTTAGACCTAACAGGTTTTTAAAACCTGTTAGGTCTTATTTAATAGTTTGCTTATTTTATTGAACTATAAATTTTTTAACAATGGATTTTTCGCCCGAATTTATTTTGGCAAAATAGATTCCAGCAGGAAAATCAATGTTGAATTGGGTTTCGCCAATGAATTTTTTCTCAAATATCTTTGCACCGATGTTATTGTAAATTTCGATAATTGCTTTTTCGGTCAAACCAGAAACCGTAATTGATTTTTGAGCCGGATTGGGATATAGGTTTATTTTTAAATTGGTAAAATCATTAGTTGACAAATTGAAATGCCAAGCTTGACCTAGTTTTGTGCCCCAAATATAATTAGCCAAATCGGGATAATCAATAAACGGATTTCTGTTCACTTGCCAAGTATAAATGTAATTATTTCGGTTCATTTCAAAATCATCCGAAGGGTCCAGAGTATTCCAAGTTAATAAGGAAGCCAAATCGCCCAATTGTCCCACGGTGGTGTCAGCAATATCGCCGTTGACAACATTTAATCCATTGTAACGAACCGCCATATAAAAAACGGAACGAGCCACATCGCCTTTCCACGAGCCATTAGTTCCGCTTGGCCCGTTGTAAGCTGTTAACCCAAAATCGTTATTACCACGCAAACTGTTTTCGGCTCCGTCTTCGGAACGAAGGTGATGGGCGTCTGCGTGACCAGCAAGAATATCGTCAGCATTTGTGGGCAACCAAACATTTATTCCATCGGGAATGCTTAAAGTTCCATCAGTAAATCCGCCACGCGATTGTGGGTAAATGTGTTCCCGATTCCATTTTCCGGTATTGATTCCGGTGTATTGAAATTCTAATTTTGAGCGAGATTGTTCGACATACATCAACCAAACTTCGTTGCTATTCAAAGGGTTTTGATCGGCAGTTTTTAGAATTTCGATAATATCGCCATAATTGTGGGCGTGAACAACAGCAGGATTGGCAATAATATCCTGAACGGCTTGCTTTAAAGCCGCACCAGAAAGCCCTTCGAGAGTTGCATAATATCCCGTTGGAGCAGTGCTGGAAACGTTTCCATAAGTTGGGTTTAAAGGAGTTCCAAACGGAGCAACGGTATAATCATTGTCGATAACTCGAATTTCGATATTGTCATTGAGTCGTTTATATTGAGGTGGAATTGCACCAATTTTTATTTTTAAAACCTCATCGCCTTCGTCCAAAACATCGTCTGTCAGTAAAATATTGGTTGTAAAACTTTTGGTGCCCGAAGGAATAAATACGGTGGTAATACCAGTAAAATCAGTAGTTGTGAAAGAAGCATTATTTAAAGTGAAATTGAATGTCAAATCGCTACTTACATTGTTTTGGGTTGTGAATGTGATGGAAAAACTATCGCCTTCATTTTTATCGATGGTGCTGGTTGTAATGGTTATTCCATTGAAAATGATGCCACTTCCATCATTATTGGCACCGGGTGTTGGGTTTTTGGTTTCATAAGTTCCATCGGTTTTTCTTTGAACGGATTGTGTGGTTTGAAGGTTGTTTTGACCTTCGTCATATTGCACACTAACGCCCAATAAATTCATCAAAGCGGTAGCATCGGCATCTTTGGTGTCATACATCAGGGCGTCGATGAGGTTTGTGGTTGTTGCCAAAGTGAATTCAGGAAAATCGGATGCATTTCCTATATAAAGTCCAACGCCATCGGCTCCGTTTTGGATCATATTATCGGGTAATATTTTGTCAGGAGCAGGAGAAATCAGCGAATTTCCTAGAAGAATTATTCCATTAACATCGGTAGTCAATCCGTCTAAATCTAGGGTATAATAACTTTGATTTGCCGCCGAAGAAGAAGCATTCCCGTTGAAAAAAACCAAAACATAACCATCAAGGGGAAAGTTTGGAACAGTAGATTTTAGTTCGATAAATTCTCGATCGTCGGTACTTGGTGTGTCGGAATCGAGTTCGTTGATGACCACTTGTGCAGAAGTTGTTGCACTAAAAATATAAAGCAGCAAGACGAAGATATTTTTCATATTTAGATAATATTTGTTTTTTAAAGGAATATGTAATTCGCATATCTTCGTTGGTGTTTGCGACCAATTTTAGGTCATGCTCATTTCATTAGAATTTAATTTTGAGAATAAAAAAGGCTCCCGATGTTAGGAAGCCTTTTTAGATAGTATTCAAGAATTATTAATTTACTGTGATATTGTCTATTTGCAAAGTTGTGGTCAATGCAGGAAAAGCATTTGCGTTTCCAGCATATTCAAACACAAAATAACCATTACCTGTTACAGTTTCAGGGATTGCATAATTTCCACTTGCCGTAAAGGAAGTCCCATAACCAGAACTAGGCGTTTTAGGAATAGTGAAATTGGAGGTTATATTAACCATTTTGCTTGTGTCTATTGTTCCGCCTGGAATATAATTTGTTGCTAAAACATAATAAACATTTAAAACAGCTCCGTTCCAATATCCCATATTGGTTCTGAATGACATTGTGTTGGCAGCGGTCATATTTACTGGAACAAATAAATACGTATTATTAACACCACCTGAACCAAACGAAGTCATTTGGATGTATTTATTGGAACTAAAAGTTTTTACTTCCCAATATCTAGAACCAATTGCGGCTTCATTGATATAATTTGGAAAATTAGTTTGTGAAGGGGAAGAGGTGTAACTTTCAAAAGTTTCGCTTATTGTTGCTGGAAAAACGGTAGAATTTGAACCAATAAGTGCAGGAGTATAATCTACTCTTGGATTTGGCATATTAACGTCACGTTCAGTTCTCAAAATAATTTGATATGTGGTGTTGTATTTGGTCAACACTCCTCTTATTTTTCCTTTACCTGAAGAAACAATTCGTCCAGCAAAATTAGCAAATCGGCTAGTTCTAATAGTAAGATTTTTTGCCCCGTCTGTTATATAAATACTGGAGTCGTATTCATCAGTTCTATTGGAATCATAAGTTCCTCCTGCAGCTTCATCGGTAAACTGCACATTGTCAATTTCGACCAAAGTATTCAAATAAGTGTCGCTGAAGGCTTGAGTTAAAGTGATTTTATGAACTATGTCTTCCTCACTCACTATATCACAAGAAGCGATAAGATGTTTTGGGTATTGTAAAGTTGGAAGTCTATCTACATCATATTGATCTGTTGGAGGTGCGCCAAAAACCAATCCTCTTGCAAAGCGGTTATTAGGATTTCCATAAGCCAAACCTTTAAGTTTTAAAAACACTTTTTTTCCAGGTTTAAAGTTTTTTACATACATATTTGCTTCGTCTATAGAAAGATTAAATCCTTTTGAACCATCCACAGGTTGAAAATACATACTTTTATAAAAATTTCCTCCTTCGTCGCTTGAAATTACATAGGCTTCAATAATATCGTCAGCCGCATAAGTTGGTGTATTTGGAATTCCAGTTGTTGTATTTGGCACTGGATTTATTGCCACTGCATAGATATCGGTAACTTCTTTTGTTTTGGTTAAACCTGGATTTACACAATCTCCGAATTGTGGAGTGTCGTAAGTATCATTCACACAACCAGAAAACAATCCGATTGATAATATAATGACGCAACTATTTTTAAATATATTTTTCATAAGGCTAATTCTTAAAAGTTTAAATAAATATTTACCATAAATGTTCTTCCATATCCGTAGAAATATTTAGGCCCAAAAGAACGAGTTGGCCCCTGATGGTCTTTATATAATTCGCTATACGAGGCGTTTCTAGCTTGCTCGAAGCCGCCCGTTTTGTATTGAATGTCAAATACATTGTTGATATTAGCAAACAGACCCAAGGTTTTTCCTTTTATTCTCCATGATTTCCCTCCCACAAGATTGACAAGGGAAAAAGAGTCAAATTTTTCTTGAGCTAAATAACCAGCTGCCAATTCAGCATCGTATGGAAAATTAGCTTCATCTGAATTTGTGATAAACTGTGATGTTCTGAGTAGTGGAGCAACATCCAAATAATTATTTGACAAAAAATTGATATTGGCACTTACCCACCAAAATTTTGGATCACGATATTCCAATCCAGCTGAATAAGCTTGCTGTGGCATTCCAGCTTGTCTATATCCTTCCATATTGGTTTTCCCATTAAAAACATCTCCTACTGCTCCATCCGCTTTTATCACTAAATTTGGGTTGTTGGTATAAGTGTATTCGCCAAAAGCAGCTGCTGCAGTGGCTTTGATAGTAGAAGTTAATTGGTATTCTAAACCAGCTTCTAATCCTTTATTTCTTTTATTTTGACCAGAAACTACTTCCGAAACAAATTCGCCATTTCCTACGCTGATATTATCAGCATAATAAAATGAAATGTCAGTAGTGTTTTCGGTTTCGTTAAAATAAGCGGTAAAACGAGCTTTTAAACTTGGCATTCTGATGATATAACTTGCATCAACACTTTTTATAGTTTCGTTTTTAATCCCTTCAGTTATAGCATTATTCAAACGAGCGTTTGGAAAAACATCTTTGTGATTCGGGGCTTTTGTCATATATACTCCATTAAAATCTAGGAAATGTTGCCCCGTCAATTTATAAGTGGCTCCTCCTTTGAAACCAAAGTTGTCAAAGTTTAATTTTTCGCTTTTTCCAAATGAGTTGTTTGGATAATACCCATTTTTGTATAAACCTTCTCTTTGATAACTGCTTCTAGAAAAAGTTTGTCCAAGGTAAAAATCTACCTTATCATAGGTAAATTTAAACTGGGTAAAAGCATCAATTCTAGCTGCATTTACTTCATAATTATACCCGTATTTATCTCCTTCGACAATTGTTCGGTCTGTGTTATTCAAATCAGATTGTTCTTCTCCTGGCAGAGCGCCAAAAGTGTTAATATCATTATAATAAGTTCCTCCTAATAAATCGATTAGGTTTTTGAAGTTGGATGATTTTAATTTGGTAAAACTTCCACCTGCATTCATCACGATATTATCAGCCAATTGCGAAGAAAGGATAGTATTGGCTACCATAGTTTTATCATCTGTTCTGTCTTCGTATAAAACATAACGACTTCCGTTAGTTAGGTTTTCATTATTGATTCGATACATAGCTCTCCAATCCATTTGTGGATTGGCAAGGAAATTTGCTTTTGTCTCCTCTGCAGCAGCAAAATCTGGAGTGTAGGTTGCTACATCATTACTATAAGTATATAGGGTTGTGTAATAACTTGGCAATTTTCTGTAATAATTAGGATCTGGATTATCGGTTTTTTGAAAATCAATACGACTGTTTCCTATTTTTCCAAATTGATAGGAAAGATTTGTATTAAGTTTAGTTTTCGAATTAACTTTCCAGTAATGGCTTAATGTAAAAATAGGCTCTTCTACATCTTTCACTCTAGAATTTCTTTTCTCGCCTTCTTGGTAACCCCAATACGAATTGTATTTAAAGTCAACTAAATCTGTAACTTCCTGAGTGTTTGGCGAATTTTTACCTCTTCGGTTTTGAGCGTAAATCGAGGTAAAGTTGATGCTGTGATGGTCGTTTAATTTCTTTTCGATACTTGCAAATAAAGAGTTTGCAGCATAATCAGTTCCGTCAAAATAACCTTCCTGAGCCCATCTTCTTCCACCAGAAACCACATAAGCCCAACCGTTTTTGTTCATACCTGAGGCATGAGTTGCCATTGCTCTGTAACTGTAATTCGTATTTGTCCCTAAAAACGAAATTCGTGACCCTGGTCTATAAATCGATGCTCTTGTACTAATTGTTTGTGTCCCCGCAATTCCTCCAAATGTATAATCGGAAGGTGCAGAACCATTGGTAAATTCCTGATTTCGGGTGGCATCATTTAATCCGCCCCAGTTGCTGTATTGAGGTCTTCCGTCTGATAATCGATTCATCGAAACACCATTGATTAGAATATTTGAATATTCATTATCTATACCACGAACACTAAATCTGGCTTGTCCAAAATTGTAGGCTGCTGCCTGTAAAAAAACATCTTTCGAGGCTTGGAGTAATCCCGCAGTACTTTCGGAACCACTATTGTCGTCGCTCAAATCATTATCAGTTATAGTGATCAACGATAATTGTTGCTCTGTAGTAATGTCTTCCTCTAAGGCTACTGTACCTATATCTACTAATTGTCCTTCTGTAATTTCTACTTGAAGTAATTGATCTTTGTAGCCGTTGGTTCTAATGCGAACCATTTGATTTCCAACTTCTACTTTGTCAAACGAGAACTTTCCATTGGCATCTGTAAGTTGTGTCAAATTGGTGTTTTGAACGGATACAATAACACTTTGCATTGGTTTTTGTGTTTTTGAATCAACAACTTTACCGGTAAACCCAGCATTTGATTGCCCAAAAACGAACACTATTTGTAAGACAAATAATGCACTCAGAATAATTTTTTTCATAAATAGTAATGGTTAATTCATAAATGAAAAGAAATACTATTTCTTAACGGTACAAAGCTACATTTATAATTTTTATTATCTACATTTGTTCTTAAGTTTTTGTTAAACTTTACACATTAATAATATATAAAGATGAGAATTAAAAGTCTAATTGCCATTTTGTTTGTTTTATCTTCAATTTTTGTAGCCAATGCACAACAGAAAAAATATCTACTTCGTACTGTTGCGTTCTATAATTTCGAAAATTTATTCGACACCATCAACAATCCAAATAATGACGAAGAATGGCTTCCAAAAGGCCTACAACGCTGGACATCAGAAAAATACAAACAAAAATTAGAAAACCTTTCGACGGTTTTAGTGCAAATTGGCACAAACGACAAACAAAAAGAAGCTCCTACTTTGATAGGTGGTTCAGAAATTGAAAACCGAAATGTCTTAGAAGATTTGGTAAAACATCCCAATATGTCTAAATATGATTACGGAATCGTACATTTTGATTCACCAGACAAAAGAGGGATCGATGTAGCGCTGTTGTATCAAAAAAAACATTTCAAACCCTCGAGTTTCATCAACATTCCTTTGATTATATACAAAGGAAATTCTAACGAAAAAGACAAAGAAACCGAAGAAGATAAAATTGATAAAGACAAAATAGAAATTGCCAATGACAACCGAATTTATACTAGAGATATTCTTTTAGTTACTGGTTTTCTCGACGGAGAGGAAATTAATGTTTTGGTCAATCACTGGCCATCACGTTCGGGTGGCGAGAAAAAAAGCAGCCCGTTTCGTGAAGCTGCTGGACGATTAGCCAAAAAAACGATGGATTCTATTTATAAAGTAAATCCAAATGCCAAAGTTATTTTGATGGGAGATTTGAATGACGGAACCTACAACAAAAGCGTTAAAGTGGGAATTGGTGCCAAATTAAAAAAATCGGAAGTGCAACCATTTGGTGTTTTCAATCCTTTTGAGCAAATGTTTAAAGACGGGAATTCTACCCTTTTTTACCGAGATTCAGGAGATATTTTCGACCAAATTATGGTTTCAGAAACCTTGATAAAAGAGGATCGTTCCACCTATCAATATTGGAAAGCAGGAATTTATAACAAGCCGTTTATGATTCAAAAATTTGGACGATATGCAGGTTATCCTTTGCGACATTCAGAGAACGAAATTGGCTATAGCGATCACTTTCCAGTGTATATTTATTTAATTAAAGAAGTGAAATAGTTGCTAAATTTTATTTTTCATTCATCCATTAATTTTCAAGAAACGTTTCGAACTGTTGATATCCAAAACAAATAGGATTAAAGAATTATGATGAAAATAGTCCAATTGTTTTTCCTCTTCATTTCTTACACTCTATTCCCCCAAACCAAACTCCTTTCTTGGAACCTCGAAAACTTGGGAAAATCTAAATCAGAAACAACAATTACTTTCATTGCCAACACTTTGAAAGATTATGATATTGTTGCCATTCAGGAAGTTGTGGCAGGTGATGGCGGTGCTCAAACGGTGGCGAAACTCGCTGACGAACTCAACCGCAAAGGAGCCAAATGGGATTATGTCATCAGCAATCCAACGAGTAGTAGTGCTTATAAAACCGAGCGGTATGCTTTTCTTTGGAAAACTAGCAAAATCAAGAAAATAGGGAAGGCCTGGCTCGAAAAAAAATACCATTTAGAAATAGACAGAGAACCATTTTTTTGTACGTTTCAATATGAGAACAAGCAATTTACGGTTGCCAATTTTCACGCCATAACCAAAAGCCGACAACCCGAAACTGAGATAAAATATTTCAAATTCCTGCCCGAGGAATATCCCAATCTGAATTTGATTTTTGTGGGCGATTTCAATTGTCCGCAATCGCATTCGGTTTTCAATCCTTTGAAAAAAATGGGATATCAATCTGTTTTAATCAATCAGAAAACCTCTTTGAAAAAAGAATGTAAAAACGGCAATTGCCTCGCTTCGGAATTCGACAATATTTTTTATAATACTATGAAGATTAAGGTTTTAAATTTAGGAGTTGTTTCTTTTTACAAAAATTTCAATTCCTTGCAAGAAGCCAGAACAATTTCGGATCATATTCCTATTTGGCTGGAATTTTCTGTAAACTGACAACAAATAAAACAGCAAATTGTACCATTGCTATTTCAAACAATTTGTAAGCTTAACCCTAATGCGTTAATAATTTGCGTAAAATTAGAAATTTGCATATCAGTTTTTCCTTGCTCAATTTTGGCAATATACGCTCGTTCTTTGCCTATTTGGTCTGCCAGTTGCTGTTGGGTCAAATGTTTTTCTTTGCGTGTTTCTTTTATCAATTCGCCGTAATAGTAGGCAGTTGCCTTTGTGTTAAGTTCTGCACGTTCGGGCGTTCCTACTTTGCCGTAATTATCGTTAATATAGTCGTTCATTGTAGGTAATTCCCTTTTTATTTTTTCTAAATCAAGTTTTGGTCTTGCCATTTTTCTAAAATTTTTATTGCTATTTTTATTTGTTTGTCGTAATCCTTTGTAGATTTTTTCATAAATCCGTTTAAGAACAAAATATTTCTACTTTGTGTTATATTGTCGTGGTCTATTGCAAAAACAATAATTCTGTATTCGTTATTTACCTGTATTCGCACCTCATAAAAATCGGTATTAACCAATTTTTTAGCAACTTTGGTGTTGATTACGGGTTGCATTGCAATTATTTCGGACAAATAAACAATTTTATCTTTCGTTGTTTGGTCGGCATTTTCTAAAAAAAGTGAAAATTCATTTGTTCGAAATATTGTCCTCATAAATTACTATTAATTTACAAACGTAATTAATTCGTTACCAATATACAAATATTAGTTAGCATTTCATATAAATTCCATTTGTGGGAATGTTTTTTCTTTTGGTACTAACTTGCTAAATCATATCCCTAATAAACCACCCTTTTTTGAAAATTATAATGCTCTAAACGAAAAGGCCTTGATTTTTGATAAAATAAAGAAATTTGAAAAAGAAAAAATAGCTTTTTAGCTTTAAAAAACTATTCATTTTCAAACTATTAGTTAAGTATGTTGGTTATAAATTTCTAATAAATTAACTTACAAAACATCAACAAACACTTAATTTACAACCACTTATCCAATGTTGTATTTATAGCTTTTTGGAATCATCCTCACTTTTCTTCATTGCATAAAAATAAGCCGCACGACTCAAAGGTTCGTATTCTTCGGTTTCGCCTAGCATCACGAGTTTGTCGTTGTCGGTTTTTCTAAAACTGTAATTGGCTAAATTTCCTGTTCGGGTACAAACGGCGTGAACTTTGGTCACATATTCAGCAGTGGCCATCAGGGAAGGCATTGGTCCAAAAGGATTCCCTTTGAAATCCATATCCAATCCGGCAACAATCACTCGAATACCTTGATTGGCCAAATCGTTGCAAATTTTAACGATTTCGTCATCAAAAAACTGTGCTTCATCAATACCAACCACATCGCAACCTTGTGCCAAAATAGCAATGTTGGCAGCAGCAGGAACTGGCGTTGAGCGAATTTCATTGGCATCGTGAGATACCACCATTTCGTCATGATAACGGGTGTCAATTGCAGGTTTGAAGATTTCCACTTTTTGTTTGGCAAATTGGGCTCTTTTGAGTCTTCGAATCAGTTCTTCGGTTTTGCCCGAGAACATCGAACCGCAAATAACTTCGATCCAACCAAATTGTTCTTTATGATTTACTGTATTTTCGAGAAACATTTTGTATTTTTCGGACTTAAATAAAGATTAGTTTTTATTACTTTGTATTTAACAAATTTATTAAAAAAGACACACCTTACTCACTATAATTTCAAAAGTTATGAAGAAAAAATTGGAAGCCGACTTGATGAGCATTGCCCACAGGGTTTTGCAAATGAAAAATAAATCCGATGTCAATCAATTGTGTATTGAAACTAGAAAATTGTATGAAAAATTGAGTATTTTACAATTTGTCGAGGAATATTTTGAGGGAGCGAAACCCACAATTGGTCAAGCCGAAGTTGTGGAAAAAATGAAACAATTTTTCGAGGAAAATCATTTATCCGAGGTTAAGCCAGCAATGACAAAAATTGAAATTGCTACAAAAGGAGTGGCTTTAAATGAAATTGCAATCGAAGAAAAAACTATATTACCCGAAATTGAATTCAACAATATTGAAGACGAGGAAGAATATGACGAAAAAAGTGGCGACATTCCTTCAGAAGAAGAGTCAACACAAGTAGAAGAAATAGTATTTCAACCTGCTTTTGAATTGGATGAAGAAATTGAAGAAATAAAAGATTCTCCGAAAAAAGGAGAGGATATCAAAATTATATTTGATGATTTTTTAGGCAGTGATTATTCTAACACTCAATTTGTGAAATTGGATAATGAGGAGGAAACATCAAAAACTCCCATTGATTTTGAGCTTCCAAAAGTGAATCTTGTTGAAGAAAAAACCACCAAGAAACAGATTTCCAAAAATAATGAAGCCAAAACAGTTTCCCTTAACGAAAAATTATCCAAAGGAATTAGCATCGATTTGAATGATAGAATTGCTTTTGTCAAACATCTTTTTGGCAATAGTGAGGCCGATTACAATCGTGTTTTAAACCAATTGATTACTTACGATAATTTTGAAGAAGCCCAAAATTTCATCGAAGATATGGTAAAACCCGATTATGATGGTTGGGAAGGAAAAGAGGATTATGCACAGCGATTTGTAGAAATCATCGAGAAAAAATTCGCTTAAATGGGCAAATTATTCATAGTCCCAACGCCCATTGGCAATCTTGAAGACATGACTTTTCGAGCCATTCGAATTCTCAAAGAAGTCGATTTAATCCTTGCCGAAGATACCCGAACCAGTGGAAAATTGTTGAAACATTTCGAGATTGGCACGCACATGCACAGCCACCACATGCACAACGAGCACAAAACGGTCGAGAATTTAATTTCGCGATTGAAAGCTGGAGAAACCATCGCCCTGATTTCGGATGCAGGAACGCCAGCCATTTCCGATCCTGGATTTTTGCTCACTCGGGCTTGTGTCGAAAATAAAATTGAGGTGGAATGTTTACCTGGTGCCACGGCTTTTGTACCGGCTTTGGTCAATAGTGGTTTGCCCAATGACAAATTCGTTTTTGAAGGATTTTTGCCCGAAAAAAAAGGACGACAAACCCGATATTTGGCTCTCGCCGAAGAAACTCGCACGATGATTTTGTATGTTTCGCCCCATAAATTAGTCAAAACTTTGGTCGAATTTATGACATATTTTGGCGAAGACCGCCAAATTTGTGTTTCAAGAGAATTATCAAAATTACACGAAGAGAATTTGCGTGGAACGGTAAGAGAAGTGTTGACTCATTTTGAAAACAAACCACCAAAAGGAGAAATTGTGGTGGTGGTTGGGGGAAAATCTACAAAATAATGGATAAATCTTTTAATCGTGAAATTTTCATTAATTTAATGAATAATTTTTTGATATTACAAATTGTAGTTTCAATAATTTGGTTTTTTATTTATAGGTAATCTCTAAAAACTCAATATTCTAATTCTATTCATTTTTCTTGATTTTTTGAAAATTTGACTATTGAGTTTTATTAATCATAATATTTATTTTAACTTATAAATTATTGATAATTAGAT
>Ga0316612_1000369_pt1 | contig 14534 bp, 6 predicted proteins | sample MIS2016226_MG_FD_207676 | JGI IMG/M metagenome (GOLD analysis project Ga0316612, IMG submission 207676) | Microbial mat bacterial communities from Middle Island sinkhole, Lake Huron, Michigan, United States - MIS.2016.226 | ecosystem: Environmental > Aquatic > Freshwater > Lake > Sediment... | reverse complement strand
TTCGCATAAATAGGTTCCATTCCCGCGTGAAGTTGCGAACAATCCACTCAGCTTGTTGCTGAATTACCTGGACAAGTTCTTGTTGATTCTTCTGGATTACCTGAAGCGTATAACGTTGCCCTTGCTTCAAATCCTCAATTCCCTGCTCAATTCGTGCCGTTACTTGTGGTTCTGTACTTGGATGAATCCCATACAGTAAGGTCAGGACAGAAACCTCTTCAAAGCTATCGGGGCATTCTATCTTCTGCTTGCCCTTCTCCATTCTTTTCACCAGATCGCTATAAAGGTAGAAACGGTTACACGGTTTAGCTCCCTCCTGCCCCCAATGGCAAATACAAGGGACATCCTTTTGCACTTTGAGACCCTCGAACCTTCCCAAGATCAGGTCAAAGGTGTGCATTAGAATGGAAAAGAAGTTTTGCGGTTGGGGCCCCCAGACCACGAGGGAAATTTCCCGCCGCGCAGGGTTAAGTTCGACCCGTGCGCTATGACCTTCATAGGCCAGCATCACCCCTTCCCGCCAATGCTTATTGATTGTATAGCGATGCGTGCGTACAATAAACCAACTGAAGATCCCTGCGGGCACAAAGTCTAAGTGATAGACCATTGAGACTTGCGTCTGGTCAAGGGGTGGCGTTTGGGGCCAAGGGGGAAGGTCAGCAGGCGGTTCAAAGGGCAACAATTGCGGGACTAAGCTATGCGTTGTGGGCGTGTTGGGAAGCTCCTGCGTGATCTGGTAACTCAGGTCAAATCGTTCCATCAAGCGCAAGAAGATCGGGTAGAGATGCGGATCATACTTCTGCCTCTGCTCGTCCTCAGCCCAAAGCTGGGGCAAATCTTGGTGGGCTAAAATCCCATCGGCCCGTGCTACCTTCTCATTGGCTAAAACCAAACTTATCGCTTTGGTAATCCAATTGGGCTTTAAGACCACCAGATCATGTAGAACGGGGTCGTCGCGGAAGTAGAGAATTTTGCCCAAATCATGCAAGTAGCTCCCCAAAGTTCCTCGCGCCAGGTCGGTCTCAACCTTATTAGCTTCGCAACAAGCGATATACTCCTGCTCCGTAATGTGATGCTCAGGATGAGCTAACAGAGCTTCCTCGACCTTTACCCATTTCCCTGGCCACGGTTGCCCCGTCAACGGGAGCTTGACCGCTTCCTCCGCCAGCTTCTCTTTGAGCCTTGCGATCCCTTCCCCTGTCTTATTGCTAATGCTGATCTGCCCCACCAATTGGGGATAGTTCTGTTTGAAAAGTTGATAATTCAGGTCGGGAGGGCGCTCATCAATATGGGTGGCAACCAAAAGGACGGGCGCAGCGGGCGCAAGGGTTTGAATGGTCTTTAGCCAATAGTCGAGCTTCCCTTGCTCCACCCCCAAACGGGCATTCCAAGCCACGAGGTAAAGGGAACGCTGCGTAAGGAAAAACTGATGCGTTGCGTGGTAAATCTCCTGGCCCCCAAAATCCCAGGTATGCAAAGTAAGCGTGGTCTCAGGTGCAGAAGGATGGCAACAACGATAAGGTGCTACTTCAATCCCGTGCGTTGTTGAAAGGTCTGATTCAAACCCTTCGCTCCGCATTGCACGGAGCAAAGAAGATTTACCAGTCCCGCCCTCGCCGACCACTAGCAACTTAGCTTCATGGCGGATAACTTTATCGCTATGCAGTTCCCGCAAGAAGGAGAGGGTAGCTTCTGTACCTTGTTCAACAACTTCTGGGGGAGGAGAAAGAAGATTGGGATTATTTCCTAAGAAAAAATCCTTCAGATTAGCCAACTGCCCAATTTCTGAAGGGAGAATACTGAGTTGTGTACCGTACAAATCTAGCGATTGCAAGTTAGTCAGCTGCCCAATTTCAGGTGGGAGGCTGCTGATTTGTGCAAACATCAAATCTAGCGATTGCAAGTTAGTCAACTGCCCAATTTCAGGTGGGAAGCTGCTGAGTTGGGTATTGATCAAGTATAGCGATTGCAAGTTAGTCAACTGCCCAATTTCAGGTGGGAGGCTGCTGAGTTGGGTACATCTCAACCATAGTTTTTGCAAATTAGTCATTTGCCAAACCTCTATTGGTACTACCTCCATGTTGTCATCTTCCAAACTTAGATGTTCCAGCCTCGTCAATACATCTGGTCTTGGTAATAGACTTTTGAATTGCTCAACATTTAAACCTAGCATTTGTAAGTTAGTCAGCTGCCCAATTTCGGGCGGGAGGCTACTAAGTTGCGTACCTCCCAAATCTAGCGATTCCAAGTTGGTCAGTTGCCCAATTTTAGGCGGGAGGTTGCTGAGTTGGGTATCACTCAAATCTAGCCAACGCAAGTTAGTCAACTGCCAAATCTCTGAAGGGAGGCTGCTGATTGGTGTACTTGATAACCATAGCACTTGCAAGTTAGTCAATTGCCCAATTTCGGGCGGGAGGCTGCTAAGTTGTGTATCACTCAAAGATAGCGATTGCAAGTTAGTCAACTGCCAAATTTCTGAAGGGAGAATGCTGAGTTTCGTCCTCCACAAATTTAGCGATTGCAAGTTAGTCAACAGCCCAATTTCAGGTGGGAGGCTGCTGAGTTGTGTACCGTACAAATTTAGCGATTGCAAGTTAGTCAACAGCCCAATTTCAGGAGGGAGGCTGCTGATTTGTGTACCGTTCAAATTTAGCGATTGCAAGTTAGCCAACTGTCCAATTTCTGAAGGGAGATAACTTAGTGGTGTATTAAAGAACATTAGCTCGATGAGTCGTCCTTCATCATCGTACTCTGTTTCCATTGGAGCAACTCCCGTCTTCTCAACGATAGTTGCCAAAATTTCCTTGTCTAGCATTGCTACTCCTGTTCTGTTAAAGCCAAATCATTGAGCAACTGCTCGACGGTCTCCAGGGGAAGGTCGGTTAAAGCAGCAATTTTGGCTGCGGCCATACCTTTCTGGGCCATCCGCGCCACGATCTCAGTATATCCTTCGGCCTTTCCTTCGGCCTTTCCTTCGGCCTTTCCTTCGGCCTTTCCTTCGGTCCTCCCTATGAGCAACCCCCGCTCGTATTCCTCAACTTCTTTCATTTGCTGCGCGGCTTCCTCTTTCATTTGGGCCCGCTCCTGCCGCGTCGTTTTGTCCTTCTCAATCCGCTTGAAGACTTCTTGAATCGTAGCCCGATAGCGAGTTTCGTCGACCTCTTCATCAAAGGTATCTTCCACCGCTTCCAACCATTCCCGAATCAAGGGGGGAGTTTTAGGATTGAGATACTTAGGGCAAAGGTAGAAGACCTTATGCTTGATCTCACCCAAAGGTCGCCCTTCCAAGTCCTTAGGGTCAAAATCAATGATTGATACGTCCCGCTTATGCCGATCTCCTGAGGTCAAGACCACAATCGTAAAAACGCTCAGGTTGGGGCGATAGGTCGTTGAACGGGCCGCCTGTTCCAACAAAGCTACACACTGATAATACAAGAACTTATCATAGTGGTCAGGCAAGCGTTTCTGTTGAATGTCTACAACGACGCGATTCTTAGGGTCTTCCCCATACAAGTCAAACCGTGACTCGATGGGCCCGACGGGGATTTCAAACCGCTTTTCAGTCTCGACCTTTGTAATTTCAAGCTCAATTTGCAAGACATCTTTAGCGAAGGCCGTGAAGATGACGGGGTCGGAAAAGGCCTTCTTAAAGATTACGTCATAGCGTAAAGGGGCAACGGATTTCATCGCACTTCCTCCTATAGAAACCAACTTTATCCAGCCATTACCTAGATTATAAGCCTAGGGAAGTATAAAAGTCAAGGAGCAGGACGCTCGTTGGTTGAGCTTGCCGAAACCAGCGCTTTGCTTAGGTTGGTTGAGCTTGCCGAAACCAACGCTTTGCAAAGGTCAGTTAAGCTTGCCGAAACCAGCGTTCCCTTCGGCAACTTCGGCAAGCTCAGTTACCGCTCAGGGAACAATTCGGTGGTTGAGCTTGCCGAAACCAGCGTTCCCTTCGGCATGCTCAGGGAACGAATCCCACAATTAGATCTAGCCGCACCTTGCGGTTGATCAAGGGGCGGAGCTTGCGACCAAGGGAGAAGCTCCGCCGCAAGCTGGGAACTTAGGGCAAACCGTTCCTGCAAGCGCCGCAAGAAGGGATAAATCTGCGAGTCAGCTTGCGCTCCCTGCTCATTGGTTAGAAGTAAGTTCATTGCTTTGGTAAGCCAAGTGGGCTTTAAGATCACCAAGTCCGCGAGCAAGGGGTCAGCGAGAAAGTAGATAAGTTTGCCCAAATCGTGTAAGTAGCTGCCCAACGTACCCCTTGCCAGGTCGATTTCAATCCCTCTGGCTTCGCAAAACGCGACATAATCCCGTTCGGTGATGTGCAGTTGCGAGTGAGCTAAAAGGTCTGCTTCGACCTTCACCCACTTCCCTGGCCAAGGTAGCCCCATCAAAGGGAGCTTGGCCGCTTCCTCCGCCAACCTCTTTTTGAGTTTGGTGATTCCCATTCCCGTCTTATTACTAACACTGATCTGCCCCACCAATTGCGGATAGTTCTGTTTGAGGAGTTGAACATTCAGGTCGGGGGAACGTTCCTCAATCTGAGTCGCTACCAGAAGGATCGGGGCAGCGGGAGCAAGGGTTTGAATGGTCTTCAACCAATAGTCTAACTTCCCTTGCTCTATCCCCAAACGAGCATTCCAAACTAAGAGGTAGAGGGAACGCGGCGTGAGGAAAACCTGCTGCGTTGCGTGGTCTATCTCTTGGCTTCCAAAGTCCCAAGTATGCAAGGTAAGGGTGGTGTCGGGCGCAGAAGGGTGCGGCGTACAATATTGCGCTACTTCAATCCCTTCTGTTGATGAAAGCTGCGGGTCAAAAGCTTCTCCCCGCAACACCCGTAGCAGAGAAGATTTACCCGTCCCGCTTTCGCCGACCACCAGCAATTTGGCTTCATAGCGGATAACCTTATCGCTATGCAATTCGCGGAGGAAGGAAAGCGTAGCTTCCATCCCTTGGCTTACAATTTCTGGAGGAGGCGAAAGAAGGTTAGGATTATCCTTCAAATCTAGTACCAACAAATTGGTCAACCTTCCAATTTCAGAAGGAAGGCTGTTGATTTGCGTCTGGGCTAACCATAGTCCTCTCAAATTGGTCAACCTTCCAATTTCAGAAGGGAGGCTGCTGATTTGCGTCTGAGCTAACCACAGCCAACGCAAGTTAGTCAACTGCCATACTTCTGGTGGAAGGGTGGTAATCTGCGTCCCCATTAAGTTTAAGGTTTGCAAATTGGGCAACCTTCCAATCTCGGAAGGGATGCTGCTGATTTGCGTCTGAGCTAACCAAAGGATTTGCAAGTTGGTAAGCTGCCAGACTTCTGGGGGGAGCGAACTTAATGGTTTATCCGCGAAGTTTAACCCAATAAGTCGCTCCGCGCTATCGTACTTTACATCGTTTGGAATAAAGCCTGTCTTTTCAACGATGAGTGCCAAAATTTCCTTGTCGCGCATGGTTGGATCCTTTCAGTTGTTGCCCTTGCCTTTTAACGCCCAAAGTTCCCTTCCCTCAAAGAGTAATCTGTTCCTTACTCTCCAGCTTCCGGGAGGCAAAGTTTGGTACTTCAGCCCGCAAAAGGCTTCCTTCAATCATTTTCTCAAAGGTACGGCGATCTGCGGAACGCACGACGGCTTGCTCGTGGGCCCGTGCCAAAGCGACGGGATAACCTTGCCCCTTTGTGCATTGGTCAAAAATCAGGCTTTGAACTAAGCTAATGTGTTTAGCGTTCTTAGCCACCCATTGGGGGACTTCTATCCTTGCAATTTCCCTCCCAATCCGCATGTAAAAGAAGTGAATCCTTTGGCGCTCTTCATCGTCGCTCACGTTCATGGGGTTGAGGGAGATAAATAAGGGCCCCCTTTGACCATCCTCTTGCAATTGCTTCCCCAAAAGTTGCCCATCGGTCAGACCTTCACAGATAAAGCAGGACGGATTACTCTGGGTTCCTTTAGGGCTGCATTTCCCCCTTTGACACCTTGGCTCCTGCCCCACTTGCACATCATGGCAGTAGATAAAGCGCAACATTCCCATTATTTCCCGCGACCTGGAGCGGCTAATGTAGGAAGCAATCGGCAACTGCTCTTGGCAAAAGTAGTCCAGGCTTTGCCGATAAGGTTCTAAAAAATGTTCTTTGATGATACTTTCTTCGCTGGCTAAAACCCAACGGATTAAAGTTCCATCTTGCAAGGCCAAGGTGGGAATGTTAGGGGCCGTAAATTCGGCGGCCAGATCGGTCAGGAATTTGATCTCTTGCACATCGCGCTTAAAATTGACGTATCTCCCTGCGACGGGAATCCTTTGCATTCCCTCTTTCTGAAGGTACAAATCCTCTTCTTCATAAGCCAGCAGCGGGTGGGAAGAGAGCTTGGCCCTTGATTCGGGGCCGTAGTGTAAGTAGACCTTCCCAATGTTGATTAAGTAGCAGAGCGCGTTCCCATGATGATTTACATCAATTTGAGAACCGTCAGTGGCCAAAATAATATGCTCGGTGGGCGAAGGAAGAGCATCTTCTACGGTATCAAAAGGTTCAAGAGGTTTGGCCAAAGGCCAGGGAAAGAGTTTACGGCTTTTGATCGCCTGATCTATGATTTTCCCCCACGCATCTTCTTTCCCCGTTTCACTCAGGTAACGTTCAGCTACTTCATTCAACCGTGCATACTTTTCGTTCACATCCTGGGCTAGAGAATTCCCCATTTGCCGAATCTGTGGGCTGAGAGCCGCAAGGTCTAAAGCCATAAATTTTCCTCTTTCTTAGCTTCCAAAAGGTCTTGCTAGAGCGTAAAGGATTTGCTTTGCGTTGGCAAAAGGTCTGAAAAAAAGCGAAAGGGACGTTCAAACGAACGCCCCTTCTTTAAGCTTGTAGAGAGAAGTGAGGAAAAATTCCCTACTGCTTGAGGAATGGGGCAAATTGGGGAAGCAAAGCACGGGGAAGCCGGCCCCGAATTCGGGTCCCTTCTTCTTCGTGCTGCTCCTCTTCAATGTAGCCCCGTTCGTGCCAAAGGGCGACCAAATTCCCCTTTTGGTAAGGGATACAAGCTTCTATCAGCAGCATTACGTTGGCGAGACTAGCTTCAATACGGGCCCTTAAAGCTTCCAGGCCCCAACCTTGCTGGGCCGAAACCGCTAGATAATCCTTTGGCATCCCCAATTCTGCGGCCAAATTCCCAACCGTAGCTTCATTCATCGGCTCCATCTTATCTACTTTGTTGAGAACGGTCAGCATCGGTTTTCCCTCAACCCCTAATTTCTTCAGCGTTTCGTCTACCGTTTGCGTTTGTTCTTGGGCATTAGGATGCGTAATATCCAGAACGTGGAGCAGAAGGTCAGCGAGGTTTATCTCTTCCAGCGTTGCGTGAAAAGCAGCGACTAACTGCGTCGGCAACTTCTGAATAAAGCCAACGGTATCCGTAAGTAACACTTGTTGCCCGTTAGGTAAGGTCATTTGCCGAGTCGTCGGGTCAAGGGTCGCAAATAGCTGATCCGCAACATGGACGGTTGCATCGGTCAAGGCATTGAGCAAGGTTGATTTTCCCGCATTGGTATAGCCGACCAGCGCGACCACCGGAAGCCCACTTTCGCGCCGCTGCTGGCGGTAAAGTTCCCGATGCCGATGCACCGCTTCCAATTGCTCCTTTAACCACGCGATTCGGCGGTCAATGTTTCGCCGGTCTAACTCTAGTTGGGTTTCCCCTGGCCCCCGCAACCCGACCACCCCTCCCGCTGAAGTTCCCCCTTGGCCCGCTTGCCGCTCTAAGTGAGTCCATTGGCGACGCAAACGCGGCAACAAGTATTGATATTGGGCCAACTCAACTTGGATCCTTCCCTCATGCGTGCGAGCGTGTTGGGCAAAAATATCCAAGATCAGCGCGGTACGGTCTAAGACGGCGGTTTGAAGTTCCTTCTCCAAGTTGCGCGTCTGCGCGGGGGAAAGCTCATCATCAAAGATGAGAAGGTCATACTTCAATTCCTCCCGCAAAGCCGCAACTTCCCTTACCTTCCCAGGCCGAATGAAGAATTTGGGCGAAGGCGTGCTTAATTTTTGCGAAAGCTGCCCCACGACCTCTAAGCCTGCGGTATCCGCAAGCAAAGCCAATTCTTGCAGCGAATCCTCCACGCCCCACGGGCTGGCCGCCGTGAAAACCTCCGCCCCGACCAGAAAGGCCCGTTTGCGTGGCGGTTCAGTTTCGTGCAGGTGTTTGCCACCTTTGGTTTGTTCTTCGATGGTCTTTGTCCTTTGCTTAAATAGAACGAATGCCAATTTTTATCGTAACATTACGCTTAAACCATGTCAAATGCAATTTGCCCTTGCCTGACCTTATTATAAGTTAAAATTTCGTTGGCTTGTAAGAAAAGCAAGTTTGTGTATAATTAGGAATAAGGAAGTTCTCTGTGTTCTTTCTTGCTTATTAAAGAAATGCCAAACAAATTTGCGATTGGAAGCCGAGTTTGGGCTTTTGAGGCTGCTTCACAGGCTTCCAGCCCGTAAATTCCTTCCTTTTATGAGGTATCAAAGATGAATAGTGTCTATCTAGGCATTGATATTGGCTCTACAACGGTGAAAGTCGTTGTGATAGATCGCCAACGAAATCTGCTTCACCAGCGCTACTTGCGTTCCAATGGGCAACCGCGCCAGACTTTGCTCCGCGCTATCGCCGATTTGCAAGCTGATTTAGCGTCAAAGCAGATTCTTGGCGTGGGGCTTACAGGTTCAGGCGGGGATCAAATTGCTCAATTGATTGGTGGGCAACATTGTAATGAACTTATCGCTCAGACTCGTGCGGTTGGTGAGTTTCACCCTGAAGCTCGCACCGTAATTGAGATTGGGGGACAAGACAGCAAGTTTTTGGCGGTTGAATGGGATGCGCGAAGTGAAAAGATGGTGCTAGTTGATTTTGCGATGAATGCGCTTTGCGCGGCGGGAACTGGCTCTTTCCTCGATCAACAAGCCGAACGGTTAGGCATTTCTATCGAAGAAGAATTTGCGAATTTGGCTTTGCAATCAACTAATCCTGCCCGAATCGCGGGACGGTGTACAGTTTTTGCCAAATCCGACATGATTCACTTGCAACAAAAAGGCATTCCCTTAGCGGATATTTTAGCAGGTTTGTGTTTGGCGCTGGCCCGCAATTTCAAAGGCGTGATTGGCAAAGGCAAGGCTTTTACGCCCCCGATTCTTTTTCAAGGCGGGGTCGCTTACAATCAAGGCGTGGTAAGGGCTTTTGAACGGTTGCTGAAATTAAAGCCCGGCCAACTGATTGTGCCCGAAAACCACCCGATGATGGCCGCTTTAGGCACAGCTTTTGTCGCTATGGACGAGGATGCGCTCGGCAAATTATCAAAATTCATTGGTTTTGAACCACTCGAAGCACAGATCAAAACGCAAAAAAATCTTCCCACCAACATGGAGCCGCTAAAGAGTCACGAAATTCAGCCAGCGCGTTGCGAATTAACTACAATTAGCCAAGCCAAAAAGGCTAATTCAGACCTTCTCTCTGTCTATTTGGGCATTGATGTGGGGTCGATTAGCACTAACGTCGTTTTGCTAGACGAAGAAACAAATGTTATTGCCCGGCGGTATCTCCAGACTGCGGGCCGGCCAATAGAGGCGGTGCGCCAGGCGCTCCACGAAATTGGGCTGGAGGTCGGGGAAAAAGTGCTTGTCCAAGGCGTGGGCACGACAGGCTCTGGCCGCCACCTGACCGCAGATTTTGTCGGCGGCGACGTGATTCGCAACGAAATTACCGCGCAGGCGCGAGCCGCGATTGCCCTCGACCCCACCGTTGATACCGTTTTTGAAATTGGCGGCCAGGATAGCAAATATATCAGTCTCAAGCACGGAGCCGTTGTCAATTTTGCGATGAATAGCGCGTGCGCGGCGGGCACGGGTTCCTTTTTGGAAGAGCAAGCTGACCGCTTGAAAATTGATATTAAGAGCGATTTTAGTGATTTAGCCTTAGCTGCTGAACATCCAACTTGTCTTGGCGAGCGTTGTACGGTCTTTATGGAGTCAGATATTGTGCATCATCAGCAACAAGGCGCTCAAGTTGCGGAATTAACGGCTGGTTTGGCTTACGCAATTGCCCAAAACTATCTCAATCGAGTAGTCAATGGGCGACTTGTTGGGAAAAATGTCTTTTTTCAAGGTGGAGTTGCTTGGAATCAAGGAGTAGTTGCAGCTTTTCAACAATTGCTGGGGCGCAAAATAACTGTTCCACCGCATCATGATGTAACAGGAGCGATTGGCTCGGCGATCTTAGCGATGGAAGAGCTTACCAGCCAGCGCGAGCAGGGGCAAAAGTGCCCAACGCGGTTTCGGGGCTTTGACCTCTCGGACCGCCATTATGAAACCACAACTTTTGAATGCAAATCGTGCCCCAATCTCTGTGAAATCAGTAAGATTTTCATCGCAAAGGAAGCCCCAATCTACTATGGAGCGCGCTGCGACATCTTTGAAGACCTTGGCCACAATAGCCCCCAGCACAAAAAGTTGGTCAACACAGAAGTCCCTGACCTTTTTGGCGAACGGGTTAAACTTCTCTTAGGCGATTATACCCCGCCAGACCCAAGGCGCAATGGAAAACCCCGTATTGGAATCCCGCGCTCCCTGATTTTCTATGATCTATTTCCTTTTTGGCGCACATTTTTTGGTCAATTGGGCCTTGAAATTGTCCTTTCAGATGCCACAAACCCCAAAATCACTCATCAAACCGTCGAACATGCCAATGCAGAAGCCTGTTTTCCGGTAAAGTTAGCCTATGGCCACGTAGTTGATCTCCTGGAAAAGCAAGTTGATTTTGTTTTCCTCCCCAGCGTCATCAACCGTGAAAATATTGCTTCTGGGCAAAGCGAGAACAATTACTGCCCCTTCATTCCCGCTTCCTCCTATATGGTCGCGGCTCAAATTGACTTTCGCGCTCATGGCGTGCAGCCCATTAACTTTCCATTACATATGTTTTGGCAGAAAGCCTATCAAAAGGAACTAAAAGCTTTGGGCAAACAGCTTGAGGTTTCAAGTAAACGCTTAACTCAAGCGATTAGCGCGGCTGAAGCGGCTCAAAAAGATTTTTACTTGGCGATTCGGCAGCGCGGACGTGAGATTTTGCACGATTTGGGCCCCACCCAACAAGCTGCCGTCCTTGTCGGGCGACCTTACAACACCTCGGATTTGGGCGTTTGCCATGATTTGCCCTTTAAGTTGCGGAAACGCGGCATCTTACCGATTCCAATGGATTTCTTACCTCTTGAAACGGTGAATCTTTCTGAACGCTATGGCAAAATGTTTTGGCGCAGTGGCCAAGATATTTTGGCCGCTGCCACCATCATCAAAGATGATCCCCGTTTACAAGCGATCTACGTTACCAGTTTCAACTGTGGCCCAGACTCGTTTATTAGCAGTTTCTTCACGCGCATTCTGGATGATAAACCTTTCCTAGAATTAGAAATGGATGATCATACAGCGGATGCAGGCGTTATTACCCGCTGTGAAGCCTTTTTCGATAGCCTTAAAATGGGCCTTCACCGTAAACAACCAATACTTGGAGGAGTTCAATGCTGAAAAAGAGACTAAAGAAGCCTGTAAAGACGATCTATGTGCCCTATATGTGCGATCATTGCTATGCTTTAGCCGCAGCCTATCGGGCCCAGGGCATTCCCGCCATTACGCTGCCCCCGCCGAATAAAGAAACTTTAGCGCTGGGGCAAGATTTGTGCAAGGGGCAAGAATGTTTGCCTTGCTTTACCACGACGGGCGATATTGTCCACTTAGTGCGCCAAGAAGAGTTTGACCCTGAAAAGGCGGCGATCTTTATGCCCACGACCACGGGTTCTTGTCGCTTTGGGCAATATGACATCCTGCAAAAAGAGCTTTTGCGCGAGCAAGGCTTAGGCCAGATCGAGTTTATTACCCCTTCCGCCAGTAATTCCTACTTGGGTTTGGGCGATAATCCCGTGCGAATGCGCCAGCTGATCTGGCAAGGCGCGATTGCGGTTGACCTTTTGCAACGTTTGACCCATGAATATCGGCCTTATGAATGCCAAAAAGGGGAAACCGACAAGGTTTATCAACTTTGTTTAGATCACATCTGCGGGGCGATTGAAGCGGGAGCCGATAAGCGGCTGGTGGAAGCGATGGCCTGGGCGGCCAAACAATATGAGGCTTTAGCGGTTGACCGCCGCGAACGTCGCCCGTTGATTGGCTTGGTCGGCGAGATTTATGTGCGCCTTAATGCCTTTAGCAACCAGGAGATTATTCGGCAAGTCGAGGCGGCAGGCGGCGAGATCGTCTTTGCATCACTGGGCGAGTGGTTTCACTTCACCACTTGGGATTACAAGCATTACACCGCGTTGATGGATTTATACGTGGATTTTTTCAAATCTACGGTCTCTGAATTTTATCAAAACTACACGGAGCGCAAGCTGGTCGAGCCTGTAGCGCATTTGCTGCGCTTTCCCCACGAAACGCCGATTGGGAAATTGATGGAAAACCTCAAACCCTACTATCATTCCGATCTCAATTCGGAAGCTACGCTTAGTATGGGCAAGGCAATTGATATGTTTAAGCATGATGGGGCTTGCGGAATCATCAATGTAATGCCTTTCTCGTGCATGCCAGGGATCATTACAGCGGCCATGGCTCCTCGGCTTAGGGCGGATTTAGAGAATATCCCGTGGTTAGATTTGATCTTTGATGGGCAAGAGGGCACCAATCTCAAGACGCGGTTGGAAGCCTTTATCTATCAGGCGGTTCAATTTCAGCGCCGCAAAAAGGCGAGCTAGGCATCCTGCAAATTAGATTTCGCACTTACGGCAAGCTCGTAGCCATGTTCATTTTCCAAACAACTCAGAATCTTTTCGAGACTCTGGCGGACCAACTTAAACTCGGTCTGGGCTTGAAGTAGATCGTTTTCCGCCTCAGTTAAATCTTTGTTTTGGCCCTTTAATTCCATTTCTCGACACAAGTTGGCCAATGTTTTCGCGCCCAATAAAGCACTACTGGCTTTAAAGGAATGGGCAGCACGGCAAAAAAGCATTGTATCGTTGTGAATCAAGGCTTTGTCTAATTCACTCAATAAACGCACGGAATCATCCAGGAAAAGTTCAATAAATTCTTGCACGATAGTAGGCGAATCATCGCCAAGTGTCGAATACAAAGCTTCCAAAGCAATAGGGTTAGGGATCGGAAGCAGGGGAGGCAGCAAAGCCGGGGGAGTCAAAATTTCGGAGGAAGCTCGCAGATTAAGCGCCGCAATCAATTCGTGAACTTGAACAGGTTTACTGATATAGTCATCCATTCCGGCCCGGATGCACCGCTCCCGATCCCCACGCAGGGCATTGGCCGTCATTGCGATGATGCGGGGGCGTTGGTAGGGCCAGCGTTGACAGATGTAGCGCGTGGTTTCGAGGCCATCCATTTCAGGCATCTGAACATCCATTAAAATCACATCGTAGCTTTGGCGGCTCAAAGCATCTAGCACTTCCAACCCGTTGGCCGCCACATCCGCCCGATAACCGATGCGCTCCAGGATTCGCAGCGCAACTTTTTGATTGACCGCATTGTCTTCGGCCAGCAAAATCCGCAAAGAATGGCGCTGCACGGAGCGAATCTCTTGCCGCAACTGCTCAACGGGTTGCTTTTCCCAAGTTGGTCTGATTTGCTCCGTAAAGATCGCTAAAAGGATGTTATGAAGCGAGGTTTGTTTGACGGGTTTGAAGAGAAAAGCGGCAAAGTTGACCGCCGCGATTTGTTCCCCTTCCAGCCGCTGGCCAATGGAAGTTAGCATCACAAGGGGCAAAGTGCCCAAATTTTGGTGGAGGCGGATTTCAGTGGCTAGACTAAGCCCATCCATTTCAGGCATATAAAAATCTAAGAGGCCCAGGTCAAAGGTCTCCCCCGCGCTAATCCAAGCCAAAGCTTCGGGGCCCGAATTGGCAGCACGGGGCAACATACCCCACGATTCAACTTGGCGCGTCAAAATCAAGCGATTGGTTTGATTATCATCCACAATCAAGACGCGCTTGCCTTGCAACAAGGGTTGCTCCGGAGACTCAGAGGGCCGAACTTGGCTGGCCGCCGCCGCCGCCAAAAAGCTAAAATGAAAGGTTGAACCTTTCCCTTCCTCACTTTCGACCCACATCGTCCCGCCCATGGCTTCCGCCAACCGCTTGCTAATCACCAAACCCAAACCGGTCCCCCCATATTTGCGCGTGGTCGAGCTATCCGCCTGACTAAAGGGTTGGAAAAGCCGATTCTGGCGGTTTGCCGGGATGCCGATCCCCGTATCCCACACGCTAATCAGGATTTCATACTCGGCTTTGGCCCCAGGTAAAGCTGCTTGAGCAACGAGCGGCTCAACCTCGGCTGGAGCCTCTTGCGCTTCAGAAAGCGTAAGTTTGCGGGAAGTAACCGCAATGACGGCCTCGCCCTCTGGGGTAAACTTGACCGCGTTGCTCAAGAGGTTGACCAAAATCTGGCGCAGCCGGGCAACATCGCCAATCAACATGCACGGCGTTTGATCATCAACGATGTAACCCAAATCAAG
>Ga0316612_1000367_pt1 | contig 14619 bp, 14 predicted proteins | sample MIS2016226_MG_FD_207676 | JGI IMG/M metagenome (GOLD analysis project Ga0316612, IMG submission 207676) | Microbial mat bacterial communities from Middle Island sinkhole, Lake Huron, Michigan, United States - MIS.2016.226 | ecosystem: Environmental > Aquatic > Freshwater > Lake > Sediment... | reverse complement strand
CAACAGCGTTGGACATAATTAAGTCGCTAAAATTTCAATTAAACCAACAGCTTGCGCGATTCGTTGTAATTGTGAAGGAGGATTAGAAAAGTGAATAACTTGTTGCTTTTGATGCGCTAATCGCATGATTTCAATTAATAAAGCAAGTCCAGCACTATCAGCACGAGAAACTTGCTCTAAATTAATGATTTTTGGGAAACCATGCTGACAATTCAAAGTGATCTCTTTTAGCAATACAGTAACGGTTTGAAAATTCAAATCACCGCTTAATTGCCATATTTCTGGAGAAATCACTTGTAATTGTGAAGAGGATTTCATTTTGCACCAGATTTCATTGCATCAGCACTTTTATTTTTGAGTTGGTCAATTAAACCATCTAAACCGCTTTTACGAATTTCTTCCGCATAAGAACTACGATAATTCATTACCAAACTCACTCCATCAACTTTCACATCATAAACTTTCCATTGAGCCTTTGGTAAATACATATCATAATCGATAGGAATTGCTTTGCTTGTACCTGGTTTTACAACTTCAGTGCGAACAGTTGCTCTACGATCATCTTCACTGCGAGAGGGTAAGAACTTTACTTCTTGATCGGTATAATCCAATAAAGAACGGGCATAGGTACGGACAATTAATGCTCTAAATTCTTTAATGAAACGTGATTTCTGATCATCATTTGCTGCATTCCAATTTTGTGCTAACACTAATTTCGCCATTCTTTCAAAATCAAAGTTAGGTAAAACGACATTATCAACTAATGCGTATAATTTTGAAGGATCGGCTTCAAATGCAGATTTCTCCGCACGAATAACTTGCAATACTTTATCAACGGTAGATTTTGCTAAATTTTCTGCATCTGGATTTGCTTGTGCAGGTGAAAAACTGATTAAACTAAAACATATTAAAAAAAATTGAAAAAGGCGTTTCATGAAATAACTCCAAAAGGTTAAAAATTACTTGCTTTTCTCAGCAAACTGATAAAGCACACGCGAAATAAGTTGCTCTAAAATAACCGCCGATTGTGTTAAACTCACGCGGCTACCATTTTTGAGAAACTGCTCATCTCCTCCTGGTTCAAGACCAATGTATTGCTCCCCTAACAAACCCGCCGTGTAAATAACCGCGCTGGTATCTTGAGGAATCTTCGTATAACGGGCGTTAATTTTCATTTTAACTAAGGCTTGGTATTTGCTATCGTCATAGTTTATTTCACTAATTGATCCAACTTTAACCCCACCTAGTTTCACCGGCGATTTCACTTTCAAACCGCCTACATTTGAAAAATAAGCCGATACTTCATATTCGTTGCTACCCCACAAACTACTTAAATTGCTCACTTTTAGAGAAAGCATTAATAACGCCATAATCCCTAATGCGACAAATAAACCTACCATTAATTCTAATGTTCTTGAGTTGTGCATTTTTTAGTCCTTTTGTTCACGATGTTTCTTCAAATAAACTAACAACAATGAAATCGCCGCGGGCGTTACACCAGAAATCCTCGATGCTTGTCCAATGCTCGTCGGACGATGGCGATTTAATTTCTGACAAACCTCCGCCGACAAACCTTTTAGTTGATTATAATCAAAATCCTCTGGGACTTGGGTTTCTTCATAACGTCGTTGTCGTGTAATTTCAACCTGTTGTCTTTCAATATAACCACTATATTTAATTTGAGTTTCAATTTGTTCAATCACCTGTGGATCGCTAACTGATTGATCCATTTGAGGTAATTGTTTTAAAAGTTCATAATTCATTTCAGGGCGACGTAACAAATCTAAATAGGTATTTTCTTTTCTTAACGGTTGTCCTAAAATGCTTTCTATTGTTTCATCATTTGGCAATGCCCATAAAGATTTTAAACGGTTTTTCTCAATTTCAATGGCTTCACGTTTTTCATTAAAAATTGCCCAACGTTGCTCATCAATTAAACCTAAGTTTCTACCCATTTCAGTTAAACGCAAATCCGCATTATCTTCTCTCAATAATAAACGATATTCTGCTCGACTGGTGAACATTCGATACGGTTCATTTGTTCCTAAGGTAATTAAATCATCAACTAAAACACCCAAATACGCTTCGTTTCTTAAAGGAGTCCATGATGATTTCTCTTGCACAAACAAACCCGCATTCAAACCCGCTAATAAACCTTGCGCGGCGGCTTCTTCATAGCCCGTTGTTCCATTAATTTGACCCGCAAAAAATAATCCAGAAATCGCTTTTGTTTCTAAAGATGGTTTCAAATCACGCGGATCAAAGAAATCATATTCAATCGCATAACCTGGGCGAGTGATGTAAGCATTTTCAAATCCTTTCATTGAACGCACTAATCGCAATTGTATATCAAATGGCAAACTCGTAGAAATCCCGTTTGGATAAATTTCGTTGCTCGTTAAACCTTCGGGTTCTACAAAGATTTGATGCGAGTTCTTATCCGCAAAACGCATGATTTTGTCTTCAATTGACGGGCAATAACGCGGTCCTATCCCTTCAATAACACCCGTATAAAGCGGCGAACGGTCTAATCCCGTGCGAATAATGTTATGGGTTTCTTCATTGGTGTGCGTAATGTAACAAGGGATTTGTTGCGGATGCTGTTTTTCATTACCTAGAAATGAGAAAATTGGCACAGGTTGATCACCCGCTTGCTCAGTTAAAATTTCAAAATTAATGCTTCGTTTATCAATACGCGGTGGCGTACCTGTTTTCAAACGATCAACTCTTAAATTTAATTCACGCAGTTTCTTTGATAAAGTTATCGAGGTGGGATCACCTAATCTTCCCGCTTGATAATTTGATAATCCAATATGAATTTTACCGTCAAGAAATGTCCCAACCGTCAAAACAACTGCTCGACTTTCAAATCGCAAACCCATTTGAGTGATTACGCCTGCAATTTGATTATTTTCAAGAATAATATCATCGACAGCTTGTTGAAATATTTGAAGATTTTGTTGCGTTTCTAATTTAGTTCTTATATATGCTTTGTATAAAGCGCGGTCAATTTGTGCTCGAGTTGCTCTAACGGCTGCACCTTTGCTGGCATTTAAAATCCGAAATTGGATTCCACAATGATCCGCAGCTTCTGCCATTACACCACCCAGCGCATCGATTTCTTTTACCAAATGTCCTTTTCCAATTCCTCCAATTGCTGGGTTGCAAGACATTTGTCCTAAGGTTTCAATGTTATGCGTTAATAATAATGTTTTCAAACCCATCCGCGCAGTCGCTAATGCAGCTTCTGTTCCTGCATGACCACCACCGACTACAATAACATCAAAACGTTCTGGAAATAACATAATTCTTTACTTTGAGAAAAGGAATTGCAAACCTAATTGTTGCACTAAAGTTTGGTTTAAGTTGCTTTGTAATTGCTCTAAAATTTTACGCGGACGAATCGGGCTTTTTCTTTTCATTTCAAAAACGCCGTGTTCTCGAAATTGGCGCAAAATAAGCAAAATTAAAACACTCGATGAAACCCAATTAACTTGTTTATTAAAACCAACACATCCTAAAAACTGATAACGTTGCATAAATATTTCAAGTTGTAATCCCAAAAAACACGCATCTAAAATTAAAATAGTTCTTAAAAGTTTCTTTTTAATCGGTTCAAAGATTTCAAGCGGTTCAAATAACTGATCAATTGCAGACATTTGTAATTTTTGATTTTCAAATCCCGCGTGACCACTTAAAATAATCACGTTAATACCTTTTTGATTAATGGGTTGAGAAAGAAATATTTCAAGGTTTTTAGAAAATTCTTTTGTAATTAATTGATTTTGTTGGATATTTATTCCAATACTCGCATAACAACGCGAAGAAGAATGGATTTGTGTAGGCATTAAATGTGGAGCAAGTCGCCAATCCGATTCCAATACCAAAATCTTTGCGTTCATTAATACTTATTCTACCGTCACAGATTTCGCCAAATTACGAGGTTGATCAACATCAGTTCCTTTAATTAAAGCGACGTGATACGCTAATAATTGCAAAGGAATCGTATAAATCAACGGAGAAATCAGTTCTTCTATTTCACCTAATTCAACTACTTTCACGGTATTTGGGCTGTTCATTAACGCTTGATGATTTGCAAAAATAAACATTTGTCCACCGCGTGCTTCCACTTCTTGCAAATTAGATTTTAATTTCTCTTGTAATGCGTCATTGGGAGCAACTGCAATCACTGGCATTTCTGAATCCACTAATGCCAACGGTCCGTGTTTTAATTCTCCAGCGGGATAAGCTTCGGCATGAATATAAGAAATTTCTTTTAATTTCAAAGCTCCTTCCATTGCAACTGGATAATGCGCACCACGACCTAAAAATAAAGCGTGTTCTTTATCAGCAAAATGCTCTGCTAAATCCTCAATTGTTTTATTGAGTTGTAATGCTTTCGTGATTTCTGCGGGTAATTTTTCTAATGCGCTAACCATTTGTTTTTCTTGGGCTTCTGAAATTCCATTTTTTCTAGCTAAAACAATGGTTAATAGTAATAAAGCAATCAGTTGTGTGGTAAAGGCTTTTGTTGAAGCAACGCCGATTTCTGGACCTGCGCGAGTCATTAACACCAAATCAGAAGCACGAACTAAAGCACTTTCTGGCACATTACAAATCGCCAAAGAAGGAGCAAAACCTAATTTAGTTGCTTCGTGTAAAGCTGCTAATGTATCGGCAGTTTCTCCCGATTGAGAAATGGTCACTAATAAGGTATTTTTTCTCGCTAAAGGTTGACGATAACGAAATTCACTGGCGACTTCGACTGCGCAAGGCATTTTTGCAATGGATTCTAACCAATATTTTGCAACCAAACCCGCATGATAACTTGTTCCGCACGCAACGATTTGAACATTCTCAACTTTTTCAAATAATTCATGCGCTTTCACACCAAATGCAGCTTCTAATACTTTTCCATTACTAATTCGACCTTCCAAAGTATTTAAAGCAGCTTGAGGTTGCTCAAAAATTTCTTTTAACATGTAATGCCGATATTCACCACGTTCAACAGCATCGGCTTGTAATTCACTGGTAAAGATTTTTCTTTCAATTTTGTTATCATTCTTATCAAAAATAGTGAAATTTTCTCTTTTAATTTCAACCACATCGCCATCTTCTAAGAAAACCACTCGTTGCGTCACTGGAATTAACGCCGCCACATCCGACGCAATGAAATGCTCACCAATCCCAATTCCTACCACCAAAGGGCTTCCCAACCGCGCAGCAATTAAATGCTCTGGTTCTTGCTGATGAATAACCCCAATTGCATACGCTCCATGCAACTCTTTCAAAGCATTTTTAACGGCTTGTAACAAATCCTTGGTTTGTTGGAAATAGAAATGAATCAAATGTCCAATAACTTCCGTATCTGTTTCAGAGACAAATATCGCACCATTTTTAATTAACCGTTCACGCAATTCATGATGATTTTCTATGATCCCATTATGAACAACTGCTAAACTGTTATTTCCCGCAATATGAGGATGAGCATTGATTTCATTAGGTTTTCCGTGCGTTGCCCAGCGGGTGTGAGAAATCCCAGTCGTTGCTTTTAAGGGAGAATTTTGTAATGAAATTGTTAGCTCTTTTACTTTGCCCACCACACGACGACGTTGTAATGTTTTTTGAGCATCGACCACTGCAATGCCAGCCGAATCATAACCACGATATTCTAATCGACGTAAACCTTCCAATAAAATAGGAACAACATCTCTTTCTGCAACTGCACCAACAATGCCACACATAATCAATTTTCCTCTATTTTTTCTTTACAGGTCGTTGCCAATTTGCAATACTTTTTTGAAGACTGCGACTTAACGTCAAACTATTTGGCAAAGTATCTTTTGTAATGGTAGAACCTGCGCCAATCGTTGTTCCCTCTGCAATGGTGACGGGTGCAACCAATTGAGTATCCGATCCGACAAATACTCGATCTTCAATAATCGTTTGATGTTTATTTGCACCGTCATAATTACAGGTAATTGTTCCCGCACCAATGTTCACATCACAACCAATTTGCGCATCGCCAACATAACTTAAATGATTGATTTTACTATTTTTTGCGACGGTGGTTTTTTTCAATTCAACGAAATTTCCAATATGAACATTTTCACTTAAATGGGTTTCTGGACGTAGGCGTGAGAAAGGACCTATTTTACAATTTTTCTCAATCGTTGCATTCTCAAAAATTGAATACGGAAGGATTTCTACATCATCACCGATGCTCACATCTTTGAAATGACAAAATGCACCAATTTTTACTCGATTACCGATTTTAATAGCACCTTCAAAAATAACATTTGCATCAATTAAAACGTCGCGTCCGATTTCAACTGTTCCTCGAATGTCTAAGCGATTTGGATCGATCAAAGTCACGCCTTTTCTCATGAGTTCTTCGGCTTGTTTCTTTTGAAAATAACGTTCCAAATAAGCAAGTTGCAATCGATCATTAATTCCAAAAACTTCTTCAGAATCAATAGGTTGTGTACTTAAAATAGAAATATTTTCTTGAACTGCCATGCCGATAATATCAGTCAAATAATATTCACCTTGCGCATTATTTGGTTTTAAGTTATTTAACCATGTTTTTAATTTCAACGCGGGAGCAATTAAAATCCCTGAATTACCTTCTTTGATTTGGCGTTCTCTTTTATTAGCATCTTTTTCTTCGACAATTTGAATAATTTTATTATTTTCATCTCGAATCATGCGTCCGTAACCTGTTGGATTTTCTAAAGTTACGGTTAAAATTACAATGTTTTGATGATTTGAAAGATTAATTAAATTTTGCAACGTTTGTTTTTGGATCAGCGGAACATCACCATATAAAACAAGCACTTGGTGATCGTCGGGAATGTGTGGCAAGGTTTGCGCAACCGCATGACCTGTGCCTTTTTGTTCGGTTTGATGAACCCAACTGATTGATTTTTCTGAAAAAGCCTCGCAAACCTGTGTTCCACCATGCCCATACACGCACAAAATTTGCGAAGGTTTAAGGTTTTCAACGGTTTGCAAAACGTGCGCTAATAACGGTTTTCCCGCCAACGGATGCAAAACTTTAGGCAAATCAGAGCACATACGTTTGCCTTGCCCCGCCGCCAAAATAACCACAGAAAAATTCATAGTTCAGTCGTTTTCTAAATAAAAATTAAAAGTCGAATCATAACAGAAAGCGGCGGGGGTGTTAAACTTAGCGGCATTTTTCTCAATTAAAAAGGATAATTTCATGACAAAAATTGCCATCGCGGGCGCAGCTGGACGGATGGGTCGGGCGTTGATCGAAGCCACTCGAACCGCTGAATTTGCAACGCTAACCGCCGCCATTGAACGCAACGGACATCCCTTGCTAGGACAAGACATCGGGGATATCTCGGGCGTAGGCAAGTTAGGCGTGGTTTTAAGCGATAATTTATCAGCCGCTAACTTTGATGTGTTAATCGATTTCACCGCCCCCGAAGCCACTTTAATAAATGTGGAAATATGCAGAAAAATGCAAAAATCCATTGTGATCGGCACAACTGGGTTAAATGATGACCAAAAAAACATTTTACGCGATGCCGCCGCGTCGATACCCATTGTTTTTGCGCCAAATATGAGCGTTGGAGTGAATTTGTGTTTTAAACTTTTAGAAATTGCGGCGAAAGTCTTAGGTGATACCGTCGATATTGAAATTATTGAAGCACATCATAGACATAAAGTCGATGCACCTTCTGGAACAGCATTAAGAATGGGCGAAGTCATTGCGCAAACTTTAGGTCGAGATTTGAAAAAAGACGCAATTTACGGTCGAGAAGGCAAAACAGGTGCTCGAGATCGCCAAACCATTGGTTTTGCTACAGTTCGAGCGGGCGATATTGTCGGAGATCACACGGTTTTATTTGCAGATGAAGGTGAGCGCGTCGAAATCACTCACAAAGCATCGAGTCGTTTAACTTTCGCAAAAGGGGCAGTTCGCGCTGCTTTATGGTTATCCAATAAAAACAATGGGTTATTTGATATGCAGGACGTTCTAAATTTACGCTAAGTTTTTTCGAATTAAAAACAAAAACCTGCTAAGTTTTTTGCAAATTTGGCGGGTTTTTGTTCTTCACACATGAGGTGTTGGTAAATGAACCAATTATAATAATTGTATTTCATTTTATTTTCCTTTTCTTCGATTTCATCTCCGAAGTTTATTGCACTTCATTTTCTTTTAAAATCTTTGGTGTCACGAAAATCAATAATTCACTTCGAACATTGGTTTCTTGTCTATTTCTAAACAAAGCACCCACAATCGGTAAATCACCAAAGAACGGGACTCTATTCATTTTGTTATCTTTTGTTTGTTCATAAACACCGCCTAAAACCACCGTTTCTCCATTATTGACTAATACTTTTGTTTTTATTTCACGTTTTGCAAAAGTACCTTGTATCGAACCCAAGTTATCTTTCTTTACTGCTAAATCCATAATTACACGATCATCTGGGGTAATTTGTGGGGTGACTTTTAATTCTAAAACAACTTCTTTGTAGGCGGCGGCGGCGGTTGCACCAACACCTGCTACACCTAACGTAGCAACCTCAAATCCTTGTTTTATCAGTGCTTCTTGTTGATTTGCAGTAATCACGCGAGGGCTTGCAACAACCTCTCCTCTCCCATCACTTTGTAATGCACTTAATTCGAGTTGCAATAAATAAGAACCAATCTGCCCAATAGCTAAACCAAAGGATGCTGCTTTTCCTGCTGCAGGTGCTGCCGGTAAATCGACAATAAAGTTATCTTTGCTTGGTGTTGAAGCATTAGTATTAGTAGAATTGTTACCAGTAATTACACCCCAGTCTTGGCGAGAACCATTAGTGCTAGTAGTAAAATGAGCATTGGTCGTCTGACCAAACTTTATGCCTAAGTCTTTCGCAAAGTCTTCATTTGCAACAACAATTCTCGACTCAATTAAAACTTGTTTGACGGGTTTGTCCAATGCAGTTACTAACCGACGAATTTCGGCTAATTTGTCAGAGGTATCTTGTATTAATAAAGTGTTAGTTCTTTCATCAACAGAAACGTTACCCGCTTTAGAAAGAAATGAGTGATGAGAGTCTCCAGATACTTTAGACCTTAATAGGGCGCTAATATCTTTTGCTTTAGAGTAATTGATTTGGATAAATTCAGTGCGAACAGGTTCAAGTTCTTTAATGCCTTTTTTGGCTTCTAACTCTTTTTTCTCACGATCTGAAATGCTTGTCTTTGAATCAATCATGCGAACATTTCCAATCTCTTTATAACCTAACCCATTGGATTCTAAGATAATATCCCACGCTTGATCCCAAGGAACATTTTTCAAACGTAACGACATATCTCCGCTTAATGCGCTGGTGAACACTACGTTGAAATTATGCATTTCTGCAATTAAAGTCAAAACTGCTTGAACGCTAATTTTTTGAAAATTAAGAGAAAGTCTTTCACCAGAATATTTCTTTTTGGTTAAATCTAGTTGATCTTCTAATTCAGGTGCTTTATGTTTAATTTCAATGGTATAAGAATTATCTGTTTGATAACCGAGAAACTCAAAATCCCCATTTGCAGAAATAGTCATAATAGTATTTTTAGCTTTACGAGTTGTATCTACAGAAATCACGGGCGTAGCAAAATCCGTCACGTCTAATTTACGATCAAGTTTCTCTGGTAAATAAGCGGTTTTGAAATCAACAACAACGTCTTTTCCTTTGCGTTCCATTTCAATGGGAATATTAGATTGAGAAAGCGATACCACTATTTTTCCACTTCCATCTTCTCCACGTCTGAAATCAATATTGTTTAAGGCGGGTCCCTGAAAACTCTCTGTTTCAACGGGTATATTTTTTTCTACTGGTATTTGAGCAACGGCGGGTGTTGGTGAAGGTTGATTATCTTGAGAAACAGTTTGTTGAACTGGTGCATTTGAGTTTAATAAAGAAATGATTAATTTATCCTGAATAGTATTCACTTCATATTGGACGTTGCTCAACAAATCTAACACCAAACGGGTACGATTATTTGCTTCCACAGCATTAATGGCACTTACCACACCAACCCCGACTCGTTGAAAGCGTTCTTTAACATCCAATTGGACATTTGGAAAATCAAAAACCAACCGCGATGGATTATGGGTAGGAAATCCGACGGGCGTGGGAGGTAATTGATTAAATTGTAATTCAATTTGAACCTGATTTCCGGGCAATACTGAATAACCAATTTTCTTTAATTGGATTTCAGTGGTTGCTATTGCTGAAGTACTTAAAAAAATTAAGCAAATCATATAGATATATTGAGTTAAATGGCGATGATTCATCATTTTTTGCCCTGTCATGCGTTGCCTCTTTTGGGATTATTTTTCAGGGTTGTTATTCCTTCATTGTAATAGCGGCGGAACGTTCAAAATAACATCCGATTTCATCACTATACAACTCTACAACATCTACCTTATTTTCAATAATACTGGTTATTTTTCCATAATTTTGTCCAATATAATTATTTACCTTAATCATATGGACAATTTTTTGAGGATCAGAAATCAAAGCCCACATACTATTTCCTTCCTCTAAAGTACCTACCATTGTTAAAGAATCCAGAGGAAATCCTTCTAACGGTTCTTTATTGCGATAAGTATCAGGTCTAATACAACCCGGGGGTAAAGCATTTGCATTATTATTTGCATTTGGATCGATGGCATCTTTCTTTTCTTTATCAAAATCCTCAAAAGGCGATCGCACACTTCCTCCTTCATAAGGAACAATAGTTTCAGTAGGAAAGGCTGGCATTGGTAACAAAGCAACTTTCTTTTCTGCTTTAATTTGCGCAATTTCTTGTTTCAAATCGGGCATTTCTTGATCAACACAAGCTGCCAACAAAATGATAGCAAACCAAGGTAGTATTTTAAGATATTTTTTCATCACTTAACCCATTACATTACTTGCTATTTTTTTGGAGCAGCAGGAGGCGGCGGCGCAGCGGGTTTTTTGGGGGCGCTTGCTTTTTCTTCCTCATCATTTTTATAACGATATGTTTTTGCTGTGGTATCCAAAGTCAAATCACCTGTTTTATTATTTGGAACGGGTGCAATTGTAATGTTATGCTGTGTGACAATCCGTTGTAATAATGCAATATCACTTACAAATTTTCCAAGCGCATGATAAGTGCCACGAACCCGCAATTTGATTGGAAGTTCTTTATAAAAACCACCTTGTCCATCGCGTTCTCCTATGGGTTGAAAAAGCTCAAAATTCAAACCATTTGCCAAACCTGTTTGTGAAATATCTACTAATAACGCAGGCACTTCTGTTTCAGTGGGTAATTTTTTTAAAAGTTCTTTAAATGAATCTTCAATTTGTTTTAGTTGTTCTTTAAGTTTTTCGAGCGAATTAGCTTCACTTTGTTTAGTTTTAAATTCATCTAATTTAATTTTTTCTTCTTGTTGTTGTTTTTCTAGGTCAATTAATTGCTCTTGTGTAATAAAATAAAAACCAGCACCTGCTGCTAAAATACAAACCAATAAAATAACAACGGCTTTAACGGGAACGGGCCAATTTCCAACATTATTGGGGTCGATATTTTGAAAGTCTTCTAATTTAAATACAGCCATTGTTCTAATCCTTTTTATTTTTTAGGTCCGGGGGCTGCGGCGGGAGGAGTTGCTGCCGCTGCCGCTGCTGCTTTTGCTTTTTCAGCCCGTTCTTTTTCAGCTTTTTCTTTTTCAAGGCGTTCTTTTTCGGCTTTAGATTTTTCTTGTTGAATAGTGAGTTTAAATTCACTTTCTTTACTGCTTCCATCTTTTGCAGTGGACGTGGTTTGAATAATACCCAAATTAGGTTTTTCAAAGAAAGGAGATTCATCTAATTGTCGCATTAAACTAGAAACCCGTGCGCTTGATTGTGCAATCCCTTCTAAAGCAATTTTATCTTCTGTTTGTACTATCCTTTTATAAAACACACCTGTTGGCATTTTTTTAGCGAAATCATTAAATAAATGAACAATATCTGGGCGACTGGTTTGTAATTGGTGAATAATTTCGATACGTTTTGTTAAGCTCTCGTGTTTCTTACGAATTTCTTTAATTTCCTCAATTTTCTTTTCTGCCATTTTAATTTCTTTATTCAAGAGTTCATTACGTTGTTTTTGATATTCGATCAGAACATTGATGTAATAATACACACCAAAAAACAACATACCTGTTATACTTAATGCTATTGCAGTATGAATAGCAAAACGGGTTTCACGTTCTTTGCGTAAAGTTGTTCGCCAAGGTAATAAATTAATGCGTGCCATAATTCAAATCTTTTTACATAGGAGGATCAAAGCTACGAATGGCTAAACCACAAGCAATCATTAACGAAGGAGCATCATTCATCAATGCTTTTTTGTTCACTTTTGGAGAAACCGACATATTAGCGAATGGATTTGCGATTGTAACGTGTCCGCCGATTTTATTTGCAATGTGTTCAGCGATGCCAGGAATCGCCGCACAACCGCCTGCTATCACGGTATGAGCAATATTTCCAGTGGTAGATGCTTCATAATAAAATTGTACCATTCGACTAATAGCTTGGGCGACTTCATCTTTAAAGGGTTCTAATACTTCACTTTCATAATCTTCGGGCAATCCGCCGTGTCGTTTTGCAACGGCTGCTTCTTCAAAACTTAATCCATAACGTTGTTGAATGTGTTCAGTTAATTGATTTCCACCAAAGGTTTGCTCACGAGTATAAGCTACTTTCAAATCAATTAAAACGTTAAAAGTCATGGTTGATGCACCGATATCGATTAAAGCAATTACATCTTTTGGGTCGATTTCGGGGTCATTTTGAGCAAGTAAAGCAAAAGCGTTTTCCAATGCAAATAAATTCAAATCAACGACTTTAACTTTTAAGCCCGACATATTCATTGCTGCAATGCTATCATCAACAATATTGCGTTTTGAAGCGACTAATAGAACATCAACTTCTTCAGCTGGGTTTTTTTCAGCAGGTCCAATAAGTTCAAAATCTAAATACACTTCCTCAATTGGAAAAGGAATATGGGTTTCTGCCTGCATTTGAACTTCGGCTTCCATTTCATTGTCTGACAAACCCGCTGGCATTTGAATAGTTTTATTAATGACCGACGATCCAGAAACCGCGACGGCGGCGTAATTTGCTTTCACGCGAGTACGTCTTAAAGCGCGTTTAATTGCATCAGAAACGGCTTCGACATCTTTGATGACTTTCTCATCGACAACTTTGGGCGCTAAAGGTTCAACCGCGTAACTTTCCACACGATAACTTTTGCTGCCTTTGCCGACCTGCGCCAGTTCCAACCTTTTGACGGCGGTCGAGCTAATATCGACCCCCACCACCGGAATCGGCGTGGGTTTAAATAGCCACATACATTAATCCATTTAAAAAACAATTGGTTAAAATTATTTAATAAGACATCACGTTAATCTTCACCTGTAACTATACAGGATTTAAGCCAATATAAACAGCGCCACAGACCGCAACTAATTCGACCCCGTTATGATAAGATGTTAAGCATGATTGTGCATTATTTTTTCAAAATTTTTCGCTTAATTTTTTGGGCTGGCATCTTGTCAACGCTGGGAATGGGGTTATTTGGGCTTTATACTTGGCGAAGCGTGCTGCCAGAATTGCCCTCTCTCGACAACATTAAAACCACGTCAATGGCTGTTCCGTTGCGCATTTATTCCGCCGATCAAAAAACGATTGCCGAATTTGGTGAGGAACGTCGTATCCCATTGAAATTAAAAGCAATTCCACCTTTGTTTATCAAAGCCATTTTAGCCGCCGAAGACGCTAGATTTTATGAGCATCTCGGGGTCGATTTCAAAAGTTTAATGCGCGCTTCTTTGCATTTAATTAAAACCGCCGACAAATCACAAGGCGGAAGCACCATTACCATGCAATTAGCTCGAAATATTTTCACCACAGAAATCACTCGACAAAAAACTTTTGAAAGAAAAATTAAAGAAATTTTGATTTCGTTAAAATTAGAAAAAGAATTAAGCAAAGAAGAGATTTTAGAACTCTATTTAAACAAAATTTTTCTCGGTCATCATGCTTATGGCGTGGGCGCGGCAGCACAAGTCTATTACGCCAAACCTTTGCAAGAATTAAGCCTAGCCGAATTTGCAATGATCGCCGCCTTACCCAAAGCACCTTCCGCATTAAATCCGATTACCAATCCCAAACGCGCCTTAGAACGTCGTAATTATGTTTTACAACGAATGTTAAGTTTAGGATTCATTAAAGAAACTGATTATAAAAAAGCCTTAGAAATCCCCGTAGAAACCACTCGTTATTCATTTCAGCAACAAGTCGATGCACCTTATTTAGCAGAAATGGTTCGAGCAAAAGTACAAGAGTTGTTCCCCAAAGATGCTTACACCGCTGGCTATAAAGTTTATACCACTTTGCAACCCCATTTGCAAGAAGCTGCTCAAAACGCTTTACGCAAAGGTTTAATGGATTATGATACTCGTCATGGTTTTCGAGGAGCTTTAGCGCATTTGGATTTGAAAAACTTACCAATTCCTCCCAAAACAGACGATGACGATGATAATGATGAGCCAAAGAAAAATGTTTTATTAGACAAGACGTTAAAAGCATTTC
>Ga0316612_1000366_pt1 | contig 14619 bp, 8 predicted proteins | sample MIS2016226_MG_FD_207676 | JGI IMG/M metagenome (GOLD analysis project Ga0316612, IMG submission 207676) | Microbial mat bacterial communities from Middle Island sinkhole, Lake Huron, Michigan, United States - MIS.2016.226 | ecosystem: Environmental > Aquatic > Freshwater > Lake > Sediment... | reverse complement strand
TAGCATCCATATTGTCGTTTTCCCAAGTGAGAGTCAAAGGTCTTCCGTTAAATAAAACAAGAACAATTGGTTTGCCTAATTTTTTCAATTCGGCCAAAAACTCTTTTTGCAATCCCGGCAAATCGATGTTGGTTTGAGAAGCCGCTTCGCCAGTCATATTCTCTCTTTCACCCATTACGGCTACAATAACGTCGGCATTTTTAGCATTATCCAAAGCTTTTTGCATCCAATCTCTTTTGGTACTTTGGATTTCGACTCCTTGATCGAAAGTAACATTGGATACATTTTTCAAATAATTGGTAACCCCTTCTTTGACACTAGTTGCAAAACCTGAACGGTCGCCCAATGCTGCCCAAGAACCAATAATATTATATTCATCAGCTACTAATGGCCCAACGAAAGCTATTTTTTGGTTGGCTTTCAATGGCAAAATGGAGTTACTATTTTTTAACAAAACCAATGATTTTTTGGCAATTTCTAAACTAGCGTCCAAAAATTCAGGTTTGTAAATGGTTTCTTTTTCACGTTTCTCATCAGAATAGCGATATGGATCTTCGAATAATCCTAAATCGTATTTTACGTCCAAAATTCTTTTGCAAGCATCATCAATTTGTGCTAAAGTTACTTTGCCCTCGTCGTAGGATTGCTTGGTATAATTCATATAAGCAGCGCTTACCATATCCAAATCGACTCCAGCTTGTAAGGCTAATTCTCCCGCATTTTTATTGTCGGTTGCAAAACCGTGAGCCACTAATTCATTAATGCCAGTATAATCAGACACCACAAGTCCGTCGAATTTCCATTCGCCTTTCAACACATCCCGAATCAAGAATTTACTTCCTGTAGATGGAACTCCTGCAATTTCGTTGAAAGCCACCATAAAAGTTTTTACACCAGCATCAACCGTTGCTTTGAAAGCAGGCAAATAAGTATCACGCAACACCCTTTCGGACATATCGACTGTGTTGTAATCTCTTCCTGCTTCGGCAGCACCGTAGGCAGCAAAATGTTTGGCACAAGCCAAGATGGTATTATTTTTAGATAAATCATCACCTTGAAAACCTTTGACATTGGCAACAGCCATTTGAATTCCCAGACAACTATCTTCTCCTGAACCTTCAGAAACCCTGCTCCATCTTGCGTCACGGGCAATATCGACCATCGGTGCAAATGTCCAATGAACACCCGCAGAAGAAGCTTCGGTAGCGGCAATTCGAGCGGCTAATTCTACTGCTTTTGGATCAAATGAGGAAGCCATGCCAAGATTGATTGGAAAAATCGTTTTGTAACCGTGAATTACATCGTGACCAAATAATAAAGGAATTTTTAACCGAGAACTTTCTAAATTAATACGTTGAATTTCTCTAGTTTCCCTTGAACCCGTTGCATTAAGAATTGAGCCTACTTTCCCTTGTTGAATTCGGGTGATGAAATTATCACCTGTTTTGGGACCAGTAACCGTTCCATCTGAAGTGAATTGTACCGTTTGGTAAATTTTTTCTTCGATGGTCATTTTCGACATCAAATCGGAAACGAACTCTGCTTTTGGTTTAATTTTAATGGCTTTAGCAGTATTCTTCTTTTGGCTAAAGCCAAAAAAAGAAACGCATAAAAGCAGTATGATTAGTTTGTTTGTCATATTTATCTGTTTGTTTTTTCTAATTTATACAAAGCGTTGACTTCACTTGAAGTTAAAGCAGATTTGTATATTCTAAGTTCATCTAAAGCACCTGCATAATCTGTTGCCCAACCTTCGTCTCCGTGAGTTGTTGTAAGTGATGGCGTGGTGCTAAATTGATTGGAACCGATTACTAATTGAGATAAATTTGGAGTATTAAAAACTAAAGCACCATACAAAGGAGCGCTTAAAGGATTCCCGTTGCTTCCGCCAGGACCACCAGGATTATCACCGTAAAGAATACAAGATCCATTTAAGTCTGTAAAAGGTCCATAAGGCGTTCCGTAAATACTATTTGTTCCTTTTTCGCCATTTTTATACACGGTGTATTTACTTGTGGCTGCATCGTAAGTCAGAACAATTTGAATCCAAGTGTCGATTGCACCCTCAATATTGAATATTGGACCTTGTCCACCCCAAGCCACACCAGCTCTTTTGTTTTCAATACCCATTTTCAAACGAAGTGTGTTTGGTATTGAACCATCTGGATTTTCAAGAAAAAGATTTAATCCGCCCCAAAATCCAGCAGGGTTAACCAAAGAAAATATACCTTGGATTCCTTTTCCTTGTCCAGGTGATCCACCATCAGGAACAGTTTGCCCTGATTTCATCCAAAAACTAAAGCTAAAACTACTTAAAGCTCCAACAGCAGTTGCGTTGTTATAAACTACATAGCGTTCTTGAGTACTCGAACCTTGATAAGCCTGTCCTTTTGCCCCAGCAACATAGGTTGCATTTTTTGCCACACCAACCAATCCACCTTTGGAGTCAGCAACACTGTTTTCGAAACTCCATTTCGCTATCAAATTGTCAGCATTTACTTCATCGGAAGAGTTATAAGAACCAACTGGAGGCAATGGCAAAGGTTCATTACTATCCACATTGTTTGTACAACTTGCTAAGAACTGCATTGAAACTACAGCACTAAGACAGAATATTTTTATACTATTTTTCATATTTTTATTTTTTGATAATTAATAATTAAAATCTTTTTTTTTTGGATTTCTATTAAAATCCATATTTTCCTGAATGAAATCCAAGATTAATTAAACCTTGTTTTACTTCAGGTGCATTCATAAATAAACGCCACAACAAACCTGTTCGATAATTTTCTAACATGACGATTTGAGGTCCTTGGTCTATGGCCAAATAATTTTGAGAAGACCATTGATATTGTTGGCTATGAGCATCATAAAACCCTGCTACTCCCCAAGCTGTTGGTTTAAAATTTTCGTATAAATTTCGCATCAGCGCTTTTGATTCAACAGGTGTATAAACTATAGATCCTATGGCCGCAGTTGGAGAAATAATTCCTTTATCATTGCTTGGCATGTGTGCATCATAACCCGTAGAACCATCGGTATTTCTTGAATACGAAGCCGTTAGTCCCCAATAATTAGCACCATACCCTTTAAACACTTTTGGATTGGCAACCGCGTACAAATAATTAATTTTGCTGTGATTGGAATTCAAATCCCAATAATTGGCATATTGATCCGTCAATTGATTTGGATCTAAACCCAAATAAGAATAATGTGCCCAAAATAAAGGACCACCAAATTCTTCGGCTCCATTGTGTTTTAAAATTAACGGAAAATTGTATTTGGTTCTGGCAGAAACAATTGCGCCACTTCTTGCCCAACCCTGATGATAAACTGCCGAAGCAATTGGATAGGTTGGCGAAGCTGCTGCCATAACATACGTAATCAAACATTCGTTGTAGCCTTCAAGCGGAAAATTCATTTGCCAATCGTAATTAGGCGACCAATGCCAAAACAATTTATTTTGACTGTTGGTGTACCATTGCCAATCTACTCCTTTCCAAAGAACATCAAATTTTTGAGCCACAGCTTGTTCCTCTGTTGTTCCATTTTTGAAATATTCTCGAACGGTTATCATACCAGCGACTAAAAATGAGGTTTCCACTAAATCGCCACCATTATCTTTAGTTCCAAACGGAATAACATTTCCAGTGGTTCCGTTTATCCAATGGGGCCAAGCTCCGTGAAACCGATTTGCAGTAGCTAAAAAATCAGCAATTTTGTTGAGTCTTTCTACACCCTGTGCCTTAGTTATATAGCTACGCGACATTGCCGAAACAATAGCCATCAAACCAAAACCTGAACCACCAGTAGCGACAATATTTTGATCAAAAGTGGGGTCCGAAGGAATGAAACGTTCTCTAGCCATTCCCGAATTGGTTTCAGCATAAGTCCAGAAATAGTTAAAGGTTTGTTTTTGGACAACATCCATTAGTTCCTCGTCTGTTAGTGCTACCACAGGTGGAACAACCACAGGTGGAACAACCACAGGTGCAGGATTTGAACTGGAAGAGTCACATCCTAAAAAGGTTAAGAACAACAATAAAGCTGAAAATTTAATCATTTTTAAATTTTTAATGTCTATAAATTAGTTTAACCAACTTTCAACCCTTTGACAAAGGGTTGAAAGTTGGATTTTTCTATTTCTAATTATAACCTGAATTTTGTGCTGATTTTCCAGCGGCTTGAGTGATAAATTTTTGAGGAAGAGGAAACAATTCATGTTTCCCAACAACAAAAGTTTTTCCATTAGCCACCATTGCAGTTTGAGCTTGACCAGTTCTAACTAAATCAAACCATCTGTCGTGTTCAAATGCAAGCTCGTGTCTTCTTTCGTTTCTGATGGCTGTTCTTAAAGCCAACTGACCAGTTGCAGTTGTATTGGCTAAGCCCGCTCTGTTTCTAACTCTATTCAAAGGGGTCGTTACATCACCAGTACCACTTTCGTTTGCAGCTTCGGCTTGCATCAATAATACTTCGGCATAACGAAGCACACGAATGTTTTTTGTAGTTTCCCAATCACCGTTAAAGGCTTCTGCTGTATTACTTACATAAGCTTTTTCATTGTACATCGGATTAGAAACTAATGGAGAAACTATTCTACCGTCCCACATGGTTTCACCAGCAAAAACTATGGTAGCATCTTTTCTAACATCACCAACTTCATAAGAGTTTGCTAAACTTGAAGATGGCGTATTGAAACCCCAACCCCAGCCGCTTGTTCCTCTAGCACCTTGTGATACCATATATCCTTCGATACCTTGAGAAGGATTTCCTCCATAACCACGAATTTCGAAAATAGATTCTATACTATCTTCTCCAGATTCTCTCCAAATTGTTGCATAATTAGGAACTAAATCATATCCTGTTATCAAAGCGCATTGGTCTTTTACGCCCGGCCAGTTGCCTTGATACAAATATACTTTTGCTAATAAAGCACGGGCAGCACCCTTTGAAGCTCTACCTAAATCAGAAATTGCATAGGCAGATTTTTCAGGAAGACCATCTATAGCCGCTAATAAATCCGTTTGAATGAATGCGTAAACTTCTTCTTTAGTTTTTCTAGTCAAAGTCATATCCGTATCTGCTTGAGAAGAAGGTACCGGAACGTGATCTACAATTGGCACACCACCGTAACATCTCACCAAATTAAAATACATTAATGCTCTCAAGAATTTTGCTTCGGCAGTCAATCTTGTTTTGAGAGTTTCGCTAGCTTTGTCTAACTTTGGAAGGTATAAAAGAGCGATATTGGCTCTGCTAATTCCTTGATAATTAGCCTCGAAAACTTCTTGTACTGATAATGAAGTAGCATCTAAAGTAAGTGCATCACATTTGTCTTTATCGGTTCCTGAATCACCTGGATCAGAACCTTTATCAGCATCATCCGATGTGATACTTGTTAAACCATTCCATGAAAAGGAGCTTGCATTCCAATTGAGTGAATTACTGTAAATAGCAGTCACAAAACTTTTGGCACCCTCATCATTATTATAAATGGTTAATAAATCTGATTCCGCAATGTTTTCCGTTGTTGGAACATCAATAAAATCGTTAGAGCAACTATTAAAAATCAATGCAATTGTTACTATAGTTAGGGGTTTAAATATTTTTTTCATCTTATTAAAATTTTAAGTTAGCACCAATAATGAATGAACTCAATGTTGGATAGGCATCAAGCTCTATTCCCTGAGATCCCATTGGATCACCATCATTATTTAATTCTGGAGAATATCCCGTGAATTTTTGAGATATGAATGGGTTTATTGCGCTTACATAGATACGCATAGAAGAAATTGTACTTATTACTTTAGGCAAAGTATATCCTAATGTGATATTATTTACTCTAAAATAAGCACCAGATTCTAAATAATAGGTTGAAGATAACGGAACCGAATTAAATGGAGCTGGATTACCTGCAGTTGTATTTGTGGCAGTCCAAAAATCAGTAGCAATGTCGGCTTCAATATTTTCGTTACCAAAACGTTGTGCTTTTTTACCATTATACACTTTGTTTCCACCTACTCCGTAACCATCTACTGAAAAGTCGAAATTTTTGTATTCAATACCAAAATTTACACCGTAATAATGGGTTGGCAATGAAGAACCAAAGAATTTTCTGTCGGTTTCTACTGGGTTTGAAGTAATATTACCATCTTTATCAAAATACGTAAAATTACCACTTGCATCATAACCAGCTACTTCAAATAAAAAGAAGCTGCCTATAGGCTGTCCTTCAGCAAGTTGTTTAGTATATTGTCCATTTCCAATTCCACCACCTTGTTGTTTGATGGCTAAAGGATTGTATACTTTAGAAACTTCATTTTTGTTATTAGAATAATTCGCACCAACCCAATATTTAAGATTATCACCTACTGAATTGTCCCAACGCAATGCTATTTCATATCCTTTATTGGTAATTTCGCCAGCGTGAGCAGGAGTTGAACCGGTACCCACAGTAACTGGCGGTGTAACATTAAGGATTACGTTAGACGTATTTTTATTATACCAATCTAATGATCCTGATAATTTATTGTCAAACAATTTGAAGTCGATACCAACCGAAGTTTCTTCGGTGATTTCCCAACCCAAAGTAGGATCAACGAAAGAACCAATTGTAGTTCCTGAATATAACGAACCTGCAAAATCATAGGCATAACCTGTACCAGAGCTAAATGTTTGTTGGTTGATAGGAACATTTTGGTTTCCTAATCTTCCCCAACCTCCACGAAGTTTCAAGAAATTGATCATTTTGCTATCTTTCAAGAAATCTTCTTTAGTAATGACCCAACCCAAACCAAATGATGGAAAATTACCCCATTTTTGATCGGATGCAAATTGTGAAGAACCATCTCTACGAATAGTACCTGTAAAAAGGTATTTTTCCATTAATGTATATTGAAAACGAGCAAAATAACCAATTAAGTTTCTTTGATTTCCAATTTTATGGTTTGTAACTACACTATTTGAAGGAGAATTAGATAAATTTAAACTCCAATAATCTGAGTTTTCTGGAACATTTCTCCCTTTTACGTCTAATTCCTCTTTACTTCCTGTTTCTTGAGCAGACATACCTAATGTAAGTTCCAAATCATGAATTTCAGCAAATTTTTTGTTGTAGGTAAGGAAATTATCAAAATTCCAATTGAAATAATCACTTCTGGCCGTTACCAATTCATTTATTGGGTCTAAGGGTGAATAATTTGAAGCTACTCTTGTTGGATCTGCTGCTAACCAAATTTCTCTTGAAGGTGTATAAGCAAATTTTTTCCAATTGTTATATTCCACACCTACTCTAGATGTAAATTTCAATTCATTCAGAATTTTATATTCTAAAGCTAAACTTCCTTGTAATAAGAGATTTTTTTGTTCCTCATTAAAGAACGCTAATTGTGATACAGGATTTCCTACATTATTAAACAAAGCACCTGTTGTTGATGCTTGACCATCTGTGCCAATTATAGGCATTCCCCAACTTCCATTTGGATATTTCACAGGGACTAATGGTGATTGTTTGTAGGCTGAGGTAAAAGCCGATAAAGGTTTTGGAGTAGATTTTGATGTAGAAACACTCAAATTTTGAATGATTTTAATTTTATCTGAAACTTTATAATCATTGTTATTTCTAAAAGTAAATCGATTATATTTTAATCCGTCTAAAATTCCATCCTCATCATAATAATTCAAACTAAACAAATAATTGATTTTTTCATTACTTCCTGATAATGACAAATTACTTGAGGAATAAGTACCCAACTGAGTAATTTCATCAAACCAATTGGTATTGTATAATTGATCTGTAGAAAATCGAGTGTTTTGTTCTGCCACATCAGAGTAGTAAGCAAAATGATTGGAACCTGACATTTTAACGGTTTTCAAAGGGGTTCTAACTCCGTAGAAACCTTCGTATTCAACGGTGGTTTTGTCTCCTTTACCTTTTTTAGTGGTAATAATCACAACACCATTTGCAGCCTGATTACCATAAATAGCTAACGAAGATGCATCTTTCAAAATATCGAATGATGCAATATCATTAGAATTGATGTTGGTAATGTTTTTTGTTGGAACACCATCCACTACATATAAAGGAGTTCTATCGGCACCATAAGTACCAATTCCACGAATAATCAGTGAAGGCGAACTTCCAGGAACATCAGTCCCAATAACCTGAACACCTGCCGCTTTACCTTGAATGGCTTGGGTTGCGTTAAGGACTTTCGTTTTTGTAATATCAGTAGTAGATAGTTGCGAAATAGCACCAGTGTTGTCCGATTTTTTTCGAGTTCCATACCCAATAACAACCACTTCTTTCAATTCTGTGTCCTTAGAACTATTTAGGGTTACTGTCATTGGAAGTAATGTTGCTTTGACTGAAACAGCGTCAAAACCCACCATGCTAATCTTTAATACTTCGCCTTCTTTGGCGTTGATACTAAAATTTCCATCAAAATCAGTATCAGTTGTGGTTTTAGAATCTACAGCAATAACCATTGCACCTGGAATTCCAATACCATCTTTATCTGACACTTTTCCTTTAATTGCTTGTCCAGACATGTATGCTGGGAGCAGAATTAATGCTAAAAAGCCAAAAATTAAATTTCTCATAAATTGATAATTTGTTAAGTTAGTTCAGCTAAATTAGACTATTACAACGTTATAGTAAGCAAAATGGAGATACTACACAAATACATCAAAACTAAAAAAAGACCTGATTAATCAACGTTTAAAAGCGGTTAAGTGAAAGAAAAAGTACAGCATATTTCATCCTATGATGTAGTAGTGATGTATTATGAATATCTAAATAAAGTGAAATAAAAAAATAATATTCGCAAAAAAACAATCTATTTTATATGGATAATAAAAATTTAGATAAGTTTTCATCTTGGAAAAGGTTCAATTTCTTCCTTAATCGATAGCGATGCAATTCGACACCACGAAAAGAAATATTCATCATTGGAGCTATTTCTTTTGAAGAAAGGTTCATTTTCAAATAAACGCAAAGCTTAATATCCTTTGAAGTAAGATTTGGATATTTTTTGGAAAGATTAATTATAAATTCATCATGAATTTGATTCAGGTTGGATTCAAAAGTTTCCCATTCATGTTTATTAATTGAATTGGCTTTTATGACTTTTTTTATTTCACTTTTTAGTTTATTTAAATCCGATTCTGAATCTAATATTCCTTGAATGTTTTCTATCATTTCACTTTGTTTGGCAATAGAAAGTGATTTACCAGTAACCTCAGACGATTTTGTTTGCAATTCCAATTCCAGAATATGCTTTTCATATTCTTGTAAATTCAATTCATTTTCTGCTTTCAATTCCATTTCTAGAATTTTCTTTTGGTGCTTCAATTCTTCTTCTTGTAAAACTAATTTTTGTGTGTAACGCATTTTATTCCACTTATAATAGAAGTACAAAATCGTTCCCAAAACAGCCATATATAGTAAAATCATCCAAAAAGAAAAATACCAAGGTTTTGCAACCACAAACTCAAAACCAGAAACTTGATTATAATTTGAACCATCAAAATGATAAATGGCAATGTTATGTGTTCCACTGTTCAAATTATTCAAAACTATTGATCCATTTTTTATAAGAATAAATTTTTTCGAATCATTTATTTTATAAAACAAACTTGGTTTTGTAAACCCGAAGATTCCTGATATTACACCTATTTTTAGTTCAGAATTGTACTTTATTCTCGATTTGTTTTTAACTAAATTTCCAGCCGAAAATGCTTCAATATTAAGAACAGGACTTGGTTGGGTTTCATTTTTTAATTGAAGTGAAATAAATCCATCATCAAGATTTAATAAATAATTATTCCCGTTTTTGAAGATTTTTAAATTGTCGTTAATTATTTTCCCTCGATAATATTTTTCTTGAATACTGTTCCAAACAAACTTGTTTTCATTAACATCAATATGAAACAAAAGCCCATCCTGAAGCACCACAAAGTTGTTTTCGTCGATGGCCACTATGTCCGAAATATTTTTAAAATTTGTATTGAACAATTCATTTTTCACCAATTGGTTGGTAATAGAATTGTAAGTGTACCAAGAATTTTGAATTAAAAAGAGAATTTCGTTTCTAAATTCAAATATCCGAACGCTAAAATCGTTAGTGATTTTACTCTTTTGGGTAATGTTTTCAACACTAATTGTTTTATAATTATCGTCATACAAAATTCTGTACAACCCTCTGTAATTATCGGCTGCCCAAATTTCATTTTTTCGGTTTTGAGCAACATATTTTATGGGTTTAAAAAGTCTATCTAAGATTTGTTTTTTAGATAAATCATTAGTGTCGCTATAAATCCAAACACCGCTGTAGGAGGCTTGCAAATAGGAATTGTTGATGGTGCTTTTGGTTAAATTCCAACCGCCACTTATCGTATTCAATTTAGAAAAATGTCCTTTTTCATAAACAAGGGTTCCTTGAAAATATCCAATTAGATATTTGTCATTCAATTTGCCAATATTCCAAGCTTGTCCTTGCGTATTTGGAACTAAAGAAAATTGATTGTTTTCGTATTTAAAAACGCCGTGATTCGACGCCATTAAATACCCTTTTTCAGTAGTGGCAACAGAATAAACAGACCCCAAAACCCCCGAATTATCATAAAAAATAGCAATGGGTGAATCGACTTCAAGGTATGCAATTCCGTTGTCTAATCCCAACCACAAATTATTTTCTTTGTCTTGACCAATACTCAAAATTGAATTGTTCATCAGGACATTATTCCTATTGATATTTTTAAACGAGTTGGTTTTCAAATCAAAAATATAGACGCCTTTGCTGGCTGTTCCAATGATTAGTTTATTGTTTTTTATAAACTTTGCAACATTGATATAAGCCAATTTCAAAATTTCATTCAATGGGTTATTCCAAGAATTTAAAACTCCATTTTCTAAAATAAAAACCCCATTTTTTTGAGTGAATATGTAAGTTTTATTTTGATGTTTTTCGATGGCATGAATCACATTGTTTTCTAGAATTTCCCATCCCTTTACTTTTGAAATAGTGGCATTATTCATTTTATAAATACCGCTACCCACTGATGCAACTAGGAGTTCATTATCAATTATAAAGCAATAGGAAATAAGAAATGGAAGTTTCGTTTTCTTCAATTTATTACCATCATAAAGAAAAATTTCGTTGAACGATTGAAAATAAATTTGGTTCTCAAACTTAAAAATTTTCCAAATCTCTTCATTGTCTTTTTCATCAAATACTTTTTTATCCGCAGAAATTGATTTATAAATCATTTTTCCGTCTTTTCGAGACCAATACCCAAATTCTTTATAAGAACCTGAATAAATTTTATCACCTTCAACAAAGATGGAGCGAATTATGGTTTTATTGGGCAACATATAACGCTCCCATTTTACGCCATCATAGCGCAATAGATAATGATTATTAGCAAAATACATTGCGTTATCATTACCTTGGGCTACATTCCATATCTGATTGTCGCCTTGATAGTTGGATTTATTATAATTTTCGACAAAAGGCAACAACTCCTGAGCAGAAATTTGGAAAGAGAATAAGTAGAAAGCAAATATCTTAAATAAGCAGTTTTTCAAAATAGAAGAAATTTATTTTCAAATATAATCACATTTATTTATTCTAAACATAAAAAGCTTCTTGATTAAGAGGCCAGAAATTTGTTAGAAAATATATTTCAAAATTATTTTCCATCGACATAATCTTGCAAATAACTAAATCTTGGTGTAAGTTTTCCGTTCTTGGTCATTTTTGCCCGTTGTAGAATTCCGTCTTTATCACCGTTGAAAAAAGCTGGAATTACATGCTCCATAAACATTTCGCCAAAACCTTCGCTAGATTCTTTTGGCAATTCACAAGGCAAATTATCGACCGCCATCACCACGATTGCCGCAGGATGAAACAAATCAATTTCTTTGTCTTCGAAAGGCAAATAACCATACAAAGGTTCATCAATTGTAGAAGGTCTAGTTGTACAAGCGATAGAACCATCAACGTCGCAGGAAATATCTCCTACCACTTTTATTTTACAATCTTTGGCTTTGAGCATTTCACGAGTGAGAATATCTGGAGCTTCACTGGCGTGAAAATGCCCTGTGATGTAGATATCCGAAACTTTGGTAAACCGCTCAAAATTTGAAACATAGTCGGTGGGATTCTGAAAAAAATCATTGAAATCTAAAACTTGACCGTCTTTTCGAATGTTATAATCCAAAACATCAATCTGCGTATAGACGGGTTGTGTGTAGTTTTTTGTCAAATAATTTTCGACCGAAACCTCTTTAATTTTAATAGCATCTAGAATTTCTTTGACACCGCTTCCTACTTTTCCGGTTCCGGTATTCACAATTTTGATGGGTGGCAAAATCAATCGTTTCAAATGCGCAATCATTTCTTGTTTTCCTGAAAGTGATGCTGCTTTGGGGAGTTTGAACAATTCGAATTTTATTCCAAAAGCACGAAAACTATTGTAAGCGCCAACAAATCCAGCGTATTTTCCAAAACCTATCAATCGGATGTTGTGCTCATTGACAATGGTTTCGTGGTCATAAAAATCGATATTTTTTTCTAATAATGCTTGTAACAATTGTCTGTTGTGCGGTTGCTTTTTGACGGTGTGCGAAAAAAAGAAATACGATTTATTAGGAATTAAATATTCGACTGGAACTTCTTTCACACCAAAAAACACCTCACAATCGCTAATATCATTGGCCACTTCGATTCCCATATTTCTATATTCGTCGTCAGAAAAAGCTCTAAAATCAGAACTTTCCACCTTTACAGAAACGTTTTGATAAAGCTGTTTTAATCTTGCTAGTTCGTCGGGTGTGAAGACCACTCTTCTGTCGGGTGTGCTTTTCCTTTCTTTTATAATTCCGAATTTCATGGCCTTAAATTACTAATTAATATAACTTTTACAAGTTGATTTGTTACAAAAATAACATTTTAAATGAACTCTATTTCATTAAAAATTTAAAATAGTGTTAAGTTTTTAAAAAAAATAAAATACAAAAGAATAGGAATCTATATATTTGTCATTTTAGCAAAAACACCTAATGAATTTTATCAAACGCTCAAATATACTACAATTTCTCCTCTTTCTTTTGGTTTTAAATTCTTGTGTTAAAGAAAAAAAAATAGAGATTATTGAGCTTAAAGATGCTGAACTTCCTAAAGATTCATTGCCAAAAATGAAACCTTTAGTGGATGAAACTCCAAAGCTTACAGCAGAATACCTCATTTTGACTAAAAATTATATAGATTCATTTTACAGAAAAAATTGGGCAAACAACAGCATGAATGGTAGTTTTCTTGTGGCCAAAAATGGTCAGATTATCTATGAAAAATATGAAGGTTTTGCCAATTTTAGAGACAAAACACCAATAACAAGTTCGACTCCTATACATATTGCTTCGGTGAGTAAAGTCATTACAGCAACAGCTATTTTAAAATTAGTAAACGCCAAAAGAATTGGGTTAGACGATAAAGTGACCGATTATTTGGAAGAATTTCCATATCCTGAAGCAACAGTAAGAATGTTACTGAGTCATCGAAGCGGAATGCGCAGTTATGCCTATTTTACAGACCGTGATAAAAACGTTTGGGACCAACATAAAACACTCACTAATCATGACATTTTAACCATCATGGGCACCAAAAAAATTAGTTTAGAACAAAAAACAGGCACGCGTTTTGCCTATTGTAATACCAATTATGCCATGCTGGCTCTGATAATTGAAAAAGTTACCAAACTTTCGTATAGAGAGGCCATGAGCCAAATCATTTTCAAACCACTCGGTATGACCAACACTTTTGTTTTGGATTTTGACAAAGACAAAAACAATGTTGCACCATCCTATAAAGGGAATAAAGTCGAAATTGGAATAGATTATCTTGATAAAGTGTATGGCGACAAAAATATATATTCCACTCCCAGAGATTTATTAAAATTTGACCGTGCTCGATATTCTCCTTCGTTTTTAGAACCCGCACTTTTAAAACAAGTTTATGTGGGGTACAGCAACGAGCATCCAGGACGAAAAAATTATGGTTTAGGAATCAGAATGATTGATTGGGAATCTGGTAAAAGTTTCTATTTTCACAACGGTTGGTGGCATGGTTTTACCTCGTCTTATATTACTTTAAAAGACGAAAATGTTACCATAATTGCATTATCTAATAAATTTACCCGCAAGACCTATTCCGTTCGGAAATTAGCCCCTTTATTTGGCGATTATCCTTTTAAAGTGGAAGATGAATAAGGAAGTGGGAAGATGGAAGATGGAAGATGGAAGATGGAAGATGGAAGATGGAAGATGGAAGATGGAAGATGGAAGATGGAAGATGGAAGATGGAAGATGGAAGTTTTATACATAGATTTAATTTTTAAATATTGTCATTGATATTGTCATTGAAATTGCCATTGCCATTGCATATCCATCAAAATTATTGTATTTTTGCAAAATCTTTTAGAAAAATCTGAAATCTGAAATCTGAAATCTGAAATCTGAAATCTGAAATCTGAAATCTGAAATCTGAAATCTGAAATCTGAAATCTGAAATCTGAAATCTGAAATCTGAAATCTGAAATCTGAAATCTGAAATCTGA
>Ga0316612_1000365_pt1 | contig 14639 bp, 16 predicted proteins | sample MIS2016226_MG_FD_207676 | JGI IMG/M metagenome (GOLD analysis project Ga0316612, IMG submission 207676) | Microbial mat bacterial communities from Middle Island sinkhole, Lake Huron, Michigan, United States - MIS.2016.226 | ecosystem: Environmental > Aquatic > Freshwater > Lake > Sediment... | reverse complement strand
AGAACTAATCCTCCTCCTGCCTCTGCTTCTATTGCTAAACGTGAAAAGTTAGATTTTCGTATCGAATTTGCTCGTATTACCATTGTCTCATCTTGAGACTCGGTTGAGTTTTCTGCACCACTAAGCTGACTACTATAGAGGCACTGGCGCGATCGCGAATTGGGATGTCTTCAATTATATGACAGTAGAAAGTGAAAGAATTGAATAGTTCCTTAGTTTCTCTTTCAATTTGTTTTTCATATTGTTCTCTAAGTTGAGCGAGTGCCGCACCAAACTCCTGTGCCTTGAGATTTTTTGCTGTTTCTTTCATGAGTAGCAATTGCCCTAACTCCTCAACAGGCCGCTGGGCGATCGCCACTACAATCTGATCGCGGTATGGATGCTGTTCAATTAACTTCTTAATATCTCTTTCTAATAATGAGATTTCTTCATTTGTTTCAGCAATTACATACGCCACTATACCAGCTTGATCACCAATGTTAAATGGTGTTTTTTTCTGCATTAGCAACTTAAATCTGCGTACTGTATAGACTTCATTTTTGAAGAACCAATCCTCTGCTTTTAATTTTTTTGCTTCAGCAAACTGCTGCGGTGTTGTTATATCTCTGATATAGGTGGCAAAATTACTACTACAATGAGTCTCGATATTGTCAATCGATAATTCCTTGTTTTTAATTTCATCTCTGACTCGATATCTAAGTTCATCAATGCCTTTGCCGCCGCCATAAAATCTGTAAGTATTATCCGCAGGATTGTGATAGATAACCCCTCTGATCTTGCAAAGCTTTTCGAGGATTGTGGTAATACGCGCACTAGATAAACCTGTTAAGCTTTCTAAGACTTCCTCATGCTTATCTTTGTCGGATTTTTTGATTCTGCCACTGCTGGTATAAAACAGTAGTAGTGCTTTAAGTACTGCAACCTCATCTGGGTCTGAATCAGATGAGGAATTTACTTTATTTAATGAGTAGCTGTAATCAGGGAAGACGGCAGTGTATTCGATATTGGCTTCAGGATTAGCAAAGTTACCTTGAAATGCGTCAACTAAGGAGATAGGGTAAATGAAGTTGAGTTTGCCATTTTCTTCAACTTGGCGATCACGAATAAATTCTTCAACTTCTTTCTGCACAAAGTCGATTGCCGATCTCCCTTGAGTGAATGATAAATTGCAAAGCAAATAGGATGTCAGAGGATGCAGAGGAAAACAGCCAATAGTTAAGTGTCTATAAAAGTCTTCATGTTTCCAGTTAATGCCTTTGTAATATTCTTCAGCATACTTACTGAATACATCTAGGCTCCTTCTTCGGAGTTCATCACCCCATCTTTTCTCAAAATCTTGCCATGTAGATGAGCCTAGGGGTTGTTCTAGAAGTCCATCTAATACTAGCTCTAAACTGGCTTTGGGGTTATATGTGCTAGGTGTTTCTATTCGAGAGACTAGTCGGTTATAGTCTTCACCATGCTTGGGAGGTCTAACGCCACTAGGTCTTTTTTGGGTGAGACATACTAGGGCAATCTTTTCTGAATGATCTTGGCAAGCTTGAGTAATATTTTGAAGGAATAGACCACCAGCCCCAATGGGGTCAGATGTCCACTTTTGCAAGTACTCGTATAGCTCATCAAACAAAATGAGGATGCCGTTAAACCTTTTCCCACTGCCGCAATGATTGGTAATCAATTCGGCAATAGTATCTTTGACCGAAATTTCGCCACTGAAATCTGGTGTAACTCCCTTAACATGAATACAAATTTCCTTAGCGATAGATACCGTTTTGAAGTTATTGTTAAAAAGTCTATTCTCTATGTCTGAAAGTGTGGTAGAAAAGTTGGTTTTGAGATATGTTTCAGCTTTTTGCCGTTCGCCACCATCTAGTTTTTTTAAAAAATTGAGTGGTTCTCGACAATTTTGCTGAGAGTTTGTATCTGTAATCCCGTGTTTTTCTAGTTCTTTATCCAGGACTGTAAAGAATTCCTTTCGCATATCTGTTACATCTTCAGCGCTCAAGCACAGCACCAAATGATTACCTAGCTTTTTATAAGCGAGTAAGTCTTCATAGACATAGCTATTTTCTCCTGCGGCGGATCTTAACTGTGCGAGGATACCTTGTACTTCGTCACTGCTGTAGGGATGTTTAAAAAAATTAGCAACAGTCAGGGCAAAGTGTGATTTACCTTTGCCATATTCTTGGACTATTAGATGCACATTTGGCTTGCTGGCGCTATGGAAGCTTTGGCGGATAGCGAGGAGAATGCCAACTGTAGTATTTTTTGCTTTATTTGAATCGCTGTCGTAATTGAAAATGAAACCTTCACACAATTTAAGGTTTTTCTCTGGGTTCTTCATTGCTCCAAAGCTAACAGCCCTTTCAATAAGACCTTTTTGATTGACTTCGACTAGTTGGTTGAGGAGCATGGTGAGTGTGTGAGGGATTGCTGTTTAAGTTTGTTGAAGTCGATGAAGTCTCTCTTCTGACCACATGGGCGGCGCGAGTTTGCTAGGCAGCAAAATCCACAGGATTTTCTCTAGTTGCCTCATTCGATAGAGGCTTTGCCAGAAAAGGGTGATTTTAGCTTCGGGCTGAATTAGTAAGTAGGTGATTAAACAATCAAGATCGGTCAAAATTACAATTTTCTTATGACTATTATGACAAATTTGTCTGACAGAACGTAATTCTTGGTCTAAATCTTCATGTAAGGCTAGATTACTGATATTAGGAGGGAGACGATTCAATAAATCTAGGCGATAGCTGACTACATCGGCATCATTGTAGAAAGCAAGGGCTTTCAGTTCATGTTCATCAAACCTATCCCATAACAATAAATGTGGTTTGTCTGATGGAACTGCCCCCCCTAGTTGAAAAGCGTTACTCTGCATAGGCTTTCTCCAATAGATCAAGGGGGTTATGCCAACGGCGGACGGTTTCGGCGGGGGAGACGGCGCGATTTTGCTCGATGATGGCTTTGATTTCTAGACGGTCTAAAATCGTCTGAAGTGAGTCAGCATTAATGCCCAGAACCTCTGTTAGTCCTAGTTTTTGCTGTAAGATTTCACGAGTCTGTACAGAGTTAGTGTCGCCGAAGTCGCGTTCCCAAAGTTGAGTTAGCAAGTAAGCAATTAGATAGTCATTAGGTTGGTTGGCTTGTGCGACTACAAATTTGTCTTTTTCAGTGGCTTTGACAAAGCCGCAACCAAAGAGGGCATGTGGTTCTGTGTAAGCACGCAGCAAAATGTTGAGGTCTTTGGCAATATTTTTAGCTGCTTTGGTAAAGACTGAGCCAGCATAGCTTTCGAGTTCTTGACGAGTAAAGTTTTTACGTTGTGGCAAGAAGCTATAAACAAACCATGTCCAGCCGCCCCACTCGGCGGGATCTGGGGGTGGGGTGGCTAGTCCTTTGTCGCTGAAACTGAGATAGAAGTGCATGAGCCAATCGGTGATGGGTGATTGGAGATAAGGATCATGTTTGCGGGCGATCGCGCCTTGTGGGGTGAGTTTGCCTGTCTCTCGATCAACTAATCCTGAACGAATAGACCAAGACTTGATCGGACTAACTTTTTTATTGCCTAAGCCAGTTTTAGCCATGAGATTTTGTTGAGAATCATTAGCTCCTTTTTCTTCTGATTCAGCAACTTTGATTATTCTTAGAATGTCTTCTTTTTTGAGCGAAAAGGTTGTATGAAAGCTAAGATTAAATTCTGGCATAGGTTTAGTTAAAGAAAATTGTTTGTGGGGTTAGTTTTGGTTCTGGAAAAATAGTTTTGGCAATTAACCACTGTTATATTCTCGAATGATAAATACTGGCTGACTGAACTTAGGTTGATTTTGTTTTTGAATACGAATTAAGCGATTGTCTAGTTTTGATTGATTTTCTAAGAAATCATGGATAAATTTTGCTTGCCCCTCGTAGTCTCGATCATCCTTACAAATAATGATACCGCTATGATTGATGCCACTACGATGTAAATCGATAAAATCATCGAAATAAAATCTAGCCATTGATCGCTTCCTCTTGTTCGTATTGATGAGAAGCGATCGCTTGATCAATTTCAGCTTGATGATCGCTGTAATATGCCGCTATATTTCTTAGATCATCTGCTGACAGTGAAGGAAAGTTTTGTAAAATTTCTGGAATGTTGGCTCCTTGTTTTTGCAATGAGATAATTGTCCAAACTGGAATCCTTGTGTTGCGTATCCTTGCATGACCGCCACATACTCCCATCGTTTTCTGAATAGCACGAGATTTTAGTTTCTCTTGCAACAGGAAATACTCGTCTGGCGCGAGTGATTCGATGACCTGTGCTAAAGATTCTACTAATTTGGTGTTCATTGAAAAATTTTGTTAGATGTGAGTTGCAGTTCTGGAAACGTAGGCGAAATAATTAGTTCATCATTACAAAACTCAGTTACGTCATACCAACCATCGGAATTGATTAATATTGAGACTTTTGCCTCTAGCGGATCAACGATCCAATATTCGGGAATGTCACGGGCGGCGTATTCAGTGCGTTTGGCGCGGTAGTCAATGTTTTTGGTGGAAGGGCTGATTACTTCGATGACAAGTAATGGTGCGGATAGATCAAAATCAATCACAGCTTCACGCTCTTGCAAAGCTTGCCAATCATTTCTCTGCATCACCACTACATCAGGAATCCTGACGGTATCTAGTCCAATGCCACGCGGACAACGTACTCCTATCTGTCCTTGCCGAACAATCCAAGGTTGAGCAGTGCGATTTATCTCAGCATTAATTGTTTGATATGTACGATCAATTGTTTCACCATGTAAGCCAGTTCCTAACGACATTGCTATAAGCTCTCCGTCAACTAGTTCATATTTTGTGTCAGACTCGTCAAAATAAGTTAGGTAGTCAGCAAAGGTGACTCTAGACTTGGTGTTTTGGGTGGTTTTGGCGATCGCGATGGTCATGTATCTATCCTCCAATAATTTGGTAAAACTGTTCAATGGTTAAAATTGGACAGTTAAAATCATGGGCAAGGCAGAGCAAATCTTGATCTCCTGTGATCAGATAATCAGCATTTCCAGCTATAGCCAGCTCTAAAAATATTTGATCTTTAGGATCTCGACATTCACAATTTACTACTGGTTTCTCTGTCATCTGAACTGTGTCACAAAATGGTAAATAGTCTGCTAACAAATCTTCTTGTTCATTAATTGTTAATTTGAACTTTGGGTAGGCGAGTACTCTGATTAGTTCAGTAATTGTGTCCTTAGATGCCAAAGGATATATAAGATTTTCTTGCCAAGCTGATCGTATTTTTGCAGTCTTGCCGCCAAATATTAAAGCCGATAAAACCAGATTAGTATCAATGACGACTCGTGTTGGTTGATTTAAGGTTTGCAAAGAGCGAATGTTCATTATTTTCGCGCCCAAGTAACAGCATCAGCAATATCCTCTTCAGTTATTTGTAAATCTGCCAGTTTTGCGCGTACAGCATCTGCGCGATGAATTTTGACTGGTGTGAGAATAATCTGTCCATGTTCTACTTTGACATCAAAATATTCTGACTCGCCAATTTCTTTGGTAATGCTTTTGGGAAGTGTAAGCTGGTTTTTGGTAGTTAATTTGGCAAGCATAGGGAAAATCACTAATCTGTAAGGAATATGCAATGTAAGATTTCCTTACTTTAGCATAATTTTTATAATAAAGGCTCAAGAGATTTAGTTACAAATGGCAAGCTAAACAAGGCATTTCATCATCTTCATCGTCTAGTACTGATTCTAATACTTCGGCAAGGCTAAGCTTTGGTGATGTTTTCTTTTCCCTAGCGATCGCCTTTTCATGATCAGCAATAATTTGATCTTTACGAGCAATTAGTTCTAAGAGAGTTTCACCTTGAGTCCAAGTATATGTTCTCCCATCCTTGTGATCTCTTTCATAAGCGATCGCTTGAGCAAATTCTTCAGGATGTTTTTCAGCAAGTTTGACCCATTCATATTTACGCTGAAAGAAACAAAATGAACAACCTGATCGACTTCGCCATTCATAATAACTAGGTAAACCGATCCCGCTATCATCAAGAATGTTAAGAATATCAGCCTTGACTAGACCTCTTTCTTTAAAAGGATAAATTGGATGAATATTTGGCTGTGCAGATACATAACCTTCACGATTTTCGTCTGCTCTTATACCTATGTAACTAATAGCTCTATCATCCCCTACAAACTTCTCAAGAGGTTCTATTTTAAGCTTTCGAGTACACCATCTAACTCTTGGCGATGGGAGAACACCGTTAAATACTTCCAACCAATGATCAAAATCTCTTTCAGCATTTAGATACTCGATTTTAATTCCAAGTCGTGCTTTGATTCTTTCCAAGTATTCGTATGTTTCAGGCAGTTCTTTCCCTGTATCACAAAAGAAATACTCCATTTGTGGTACTTCTTTGTGCATCAAAATTGCTAACGCTGTACTGTCTTTCCCACCTGATAAACCTAAAATGTGTCTAGTCATAATTAATTGCTTTCTAAATCTTCCAAATCGAATAGGTAATCATATAAAGATGCTTCAAAATCAATCATCTGTGGATCTGATTCGTCATTATTTGAATCATTTTGCTCTAGTAAAGTCCATTTATTGCCATCCTTATAAAAATATTTATTAGGAGAGGAATGCTCTTTTGTTTTGCTGCTATGCCTCCATAGAGCGTTATAGACCATTCCCTGAGTATCATCCGTATTGAAATGATAGAGATTTTTCTCTAGAATCAATTGACAAATCTCTTGGGAAATCATTGGGCGCTTAGCCTCACCCATCACCTCTAAAATCGCTTGAGCGATCGTCCTTTGCTTTGATTTTTGACTATTACCCCCAGATATATCTTCCATAAGCTACAAATTTTTATATCGCATCAATCCAATATACACAATCAATGCGTATTTGTAATCAAAATTCAGCAACATGAACTAATATGAAGCATAATCCATTAAATCATTGATTAATGCCATTGCGAAATTCGCGTAGAGATGCCAAAGGCGAACCCATCAACAAACAACGGCAAAGCAAAGCAAAATCTAAACTGGGTAAAACCTGACTTTGATTTACCTTTATATATTCACGATTTTCTAAGTTACTTTGCAAACTATAAATAGCGATCGCGCCATCTTCCCAAAACCAAACTTCAGGAACACCACGCAATTGATATTTGCGTAACTTACTAGGACTACCACTAGTAATCACAACCTCAATACATAGATCAGGAACATCCTTATCTTCACCGAAACAATAGGAGAGATCAGATTGAAATTCCGTAACATTCGGAATAATCTGACTGTAAGCACCACTAGGGAAAAACTCAATACCCAGCATCTCAAAATAAGCACTCAACAGGCTACTTAATAAACTGGTGTACATTTCATGAGCCTTCCCAATTCCCACAATCTCTAAAACTCCTTCACAATAAATTAGCCGTAAATTTGAGACATTCTCAAACCCCTGCTGAATCGCCTTGAACCGTTCCCAAGATATAGCTTCATGGGCAAAATGGCGATCGCTATTTCTTCCTAAGGCTTGAACCATAACGATTTACTCCTTACGGGCTTATCCAACACCATACACTTCTAGCGAACTTCCTTGTCTTGATACCTTTCCTGAAAAGCTAAAAATGGCTCCAAATTTGAATCCATCAATAAGCATTGCTCCAAGTGAACAATATCAAGTTCAGGCAACCAAAAACTTGACAGACTCAGTTCATACTGCCCATCCTTCATCAAAAAAATGCTGATTTTGCCATCTTGCCAAAACCAAACCTCTGGCACACCAAGAAGTTGATATTTTCTGAGTTTTTTAGTACTACCACTTGTGATCACAACTTCCACACAAAGATCAGAGACTTCCTTTTCAGTTTCAAAATTATAGGAAAGATCGGCTTGAAATTCTGTACTGCCCGATAATTGTTGTGTATAGGCTCCAGTGGAAATACAACGTATGCGTTTCAATCCACAATACACACCGATGAGCATTACCAGCATCGTTACAATTTTTTCATGCAGCCGCCCAACACCCACAATCTCTAAAACTCCTTCACAATAATTTAGCCGTACCCCGCCAATATCACTAAAAGCAGATTGCAAGGTCTTGAACTGCTCCCAAGTCACAGATTGCTTAATCAAATATTGATTTTCGATTTTGACTAAAGTTTGACTCATAGCTTCAATCACCACTTTTTCGATTTCTTATTGTATCTTATCCTGAAGCCAAACCCGAAATTCTCGACATAAAGCACTCATCGGCAACTCGCCACTACGTTCTAAAAATATGGAAATCCCTTCAATAATTGGCAATGATGGGAAAATCTTACTAGTTGCCGAACTCACATACTTCCCATCCTGCAACAAATTGATTTCTAACCTGTCATTGCGAATACGCCAAATTTCCGCAACTCCCAAAGCCTCATAAGCACTTACTTGAGTCTGAGAAGTCAAATCCACCTCGATCGCCAAATCAGGCACAGGATCAACATCCAAATCAATACGCTGCATCCCCGTCACTGCTCGATAGTTTTGGATATAAAAACAATCATCAGGCTCAATACCAGCCTGCATCCTGCGGTTTTTAAAAGTTGTCGAACCCAAAGATTCCCACTCTAAGCCCAGTTCATCTAGCAAAATTTTTAGTAAGCCACCCGTAAGAACCTTATGGCGCTCATGTTTTGGTAATGGTATTCTAAATTCTAAAACTCCTCTGTAATAGGCAATATGAGAATGACGATGTTCGCCAAGATCTTCTAAAATATCCTCGAATTCTTGCCAGCTAATTCTATCAAGGACAATGCGTTGTCCTGCTTCTAATTGGATTTGAGCGATCGCCACTTTTACCGTCATAAAACCTCCTAATACCTATACTTCCTTTACTTGATACCTTTCCTGAAAAGCCAAAATTGCATCTAGCTGTGACTCAATTAATAAACATCCTTCTAAATGCTCAATGTCTAATTCAGGCAACCACTCACTGCGATCGCGCTGTGCATATTCATCATCAACTAAGCGATAAATGCTAATTTTGCCATCTTCCCAAAACCAAACTTCTGGAATGCCTCTAAGCTGATATTTTCTAAGCTTTTTAACACCACCGCTAGTAAACACAATTTCGATACATAAATCAGTCTTTGCAGGATCATTGCCAAAAGCAAAGGATAAATCAGCCTGAAATTCAAGCTTGGGTTCGATCTTTTGGGTATAAGCACCTGTCGAGGTAAAGCGGATACGTTTGGCTACAAAATATGAGATCAGTAAAGCCCCAAGAAAACTAGATATCATTTCATGCTGTAAACCAATGCCCATAATTTCCACGATTCCTTCACAATAAACCATCCGTACACCGCCAATTTCATCAAAGGCAGATTCCAGCGTTTTAAACTGCTCCCAAGTCACAGCCCATTTAACCAGATATTGATTTTCGTCTTTAGTTAAAGTTTTGATCATCGCTTTACCCTTGCTGGTGAATGTTTTTAGTATAACTGGTGATTGGTGATTGGTGATTGGTGATTGGTGATTGGTGATTGGTGGTTGGTGATTGGTGATTGGTGATTGGTGATTGGTGATTGGCTAAAAAGACCCATTACCCATTACCCATTACCCATTACCCATTACCCATTACCCATTACCCATTACCCATTACCCATTACCCATTACCCATTACCCATTACCCATTACCCTTTCCGCTAACTTAGCAATAAGCGCTTGCTGTAAGCGATCGCTACCTTGCACAATCTCTTCCCTCAAGATCTTTTCTACCAATAATTCAAGGCGATCGCTATCTTCAGGATCGAGCCAGATCAATTGATGAACTTCCTGTCCATCAGGACGAGCGATCGTAATTCGCCGCGCATCAAAACCCTCATTTTTGGAAGCAATCATTCCCTTTTGCAAAGCTTCCAAATTCATAAACCTACGCGCCAAATCCGTCAGCTTTGGCTCAAAGCTCCGCACATCCTCATCAGTCCAAGACTCCGCAGGCTTATCTACCACGATCATCAGCAAAGATTCTAACCACTGGCGATCGCTCACAGACTCATCGGCAGCCGCCATTACAAATCGTTTGAGCAGACGTTCTGAACAATTATCCGTAAGATAACTTGCTCTCACCCGCAAGTCTTCGCGCAACTTCTCATCCCCACGCCTTACCGCCAAAGCATCATGCAATAGGCTGTGGCAATCAGTGAGTAATCGGTCATAGGCTGTTTGGACTTCCTGTAAAATCTGGACTAACTTCCCTTTAAACTGTTTGGCAGTGGTTCCATCATCTTCCTGATTTGGAGCGATCGCCTTTAACCCACAAGCCATCGGTAAAGCTTGAAATAGCAAGACATCAGGCTCTTGAGCCGTTTGTAATGTTCTTACCACCGCTTGCGCTTCTGGACTAATGCGCGTGGTTTTGGTGGTGTAGGCAGGCAACCTTTTCACAAACTGAAATAGAGGCTTGACTACCGATAGCATGGTGATATTGCGGAGATTTTTAGCATCTTTTTTGAGAGAACTTGGCGATCGCAGTACATTTTCTAATTCACGAAAGACCTGCGATCGCAAACCCACAATTTCAAAATGCTTCACCGCAAAGCGCTGTGGATGCTTCACCAATAATTCAAAATGTTCGCTTCCTAATACAGGAATAAAAGTTCCATCCTTATATACACTCACATCATCCATATGATGTAACCACACTGCTGCTAAAAGAATGGGAATTACGCCACGCTTTACGCCATAGGGGGGCGCATCAAGAATTGCATAGAGTCGATCGATTGTGCGTGGTTTCTCCAAAGATTCCAAACAGAAGTTCTCGATGGCTGTCCATACAGGTTGCATCGGTGCATAGCTGGGTGGATAAAAGCCCCAAGCTTCCCTCCCCTGTCCATCTCCTTGACGATGAATCTTGGTTGAGTTTAAGACAGAAGTGTAAATGCTCACCTCTGGGCTATTACCTGTTAAACCTAACTGGGGGCGATCGCTATGGTCTAGCATCGCTTGAATGAGCGTCCGCAATGCTCTCACCATCTGTGAGCTTAACTCACGGCGGTTAATCAACTCATTCCAAAGCGTCAGCCCCTTGTCATAAACGCGATCGCAAACTGCCGACAATTTGGAATTAAAATCAATGGCGCGATTAATTTCGCTCCGTTCTCCCTCGATCCAGCAAAGATTCCCTGCTCCATGATTCATTTCTAAGGATTGCCCTAAAGCTTCATCAAAGATTCTCTGCGACTGGATCAGCCGATGCCTGACCTCTAGGATTGCCACACGATCCTGTTGTAATCCCTTGGCTTGACTTTGAATTTTTTGGAGCGCTGTATATTCCAGAGCCGCCATTTGTAAGAACTTGAGATTAGCCGCCATAACCACAATTAAAGGCTTTCCGTCACTGGTGATGCTGGGTAACGACTGCGGCGGTTCGGCACTTACCCAATAGCCAATCATGCCATCAAAACTATAGTGAGAACATCGCAATTCTGACCAATTCACATCAGCATCGAGATAGACTCGCTCAAAATAACGGGTTGTACCTGTGATGTAGCTGTGACGCTGTGCCACCACAGGCTTTAATTTAGAAATACTCGTTAAAATTTTGGCTAGGGGCGATCGCTCCTGTTCGATATGACTGGCGATCGCAGTTTCCACATCAAAATCTGAACCTTCCCAGATTCTTAATTCATCAATTTGTTGGCGATGGTGGAGAATCCCCTTTTGATTGAGAAATTCATCAATTAAGTTACTAATAGATTGCTGTTGATTTTTGTCATCATGGCGATCGCCCAGCGCCCACTGCACCATCGCTCGCGAAGCCTTTAATCCGCCTGTCGAAGTGATTAAATTGAGAATGCCCACGGTCTTGAGTAGCTTCACTCTTTCCGCATCCAGATTACTAGCATCACTCACTAAGTTCTGAATCTCTACCCACTTTTGCAATTGGGGACGGTTGGCTAGTCCCATCCCTGCGGATTCGATAAAGTAGTCATAAACGCGATCCAGTTTTAAAAGTGGAATGCGATCGCCATCAAAGCGAGATTCCTTGAGATAACTCTGTAAGCCATAGGGTTCAGCGCTAGTCAGAAATGTAAATAATGAGCGATCGTTTTGAGCATAACGGGTACAAAGAATTGGCAAGGCTAAAGCTGTAATTGGGTGCAGAGGATAAGCCGCCGCCAACAGTTCGGGCGAAATATCATCAATCTGCGATCGCAGAGCTTCGCACCAATCTTTTGCTTGATTTTTGATGAGAGCATCATATTTCTTTAAGGATGGAGCATTAGATCGGGCGATCGCCTTGCCAATTAACCAAGTCATCTGTCTTGGTGACTCCGTAAAAGGAATATCTTGAAAACGCCCTTGAATCTTTGCCCATTCATTGCGCTGTAAGGAAGCTAATCTGTCGCTATAGTCAGCAAAAGATTGATGTAATAGACCAATGAGATAGAACTTTAAATCGAGAGAATGTGAGGCGTTCTCTCGATTACTGGACTGTAATTCTGCTAATTGCTGTAATAGATAAAGGTCTGATTCGCTAGGATGTAAAGACGCATATTCTAGATTTTTACCCAATTCATCAATAATTAAAATCACATCAGTTTGGACTGCTGCAATAACTTCTCGAATGGTTTGTAATGCTTCCTTACTATCAACTTTATCTCCAAAGGCAATTTTGCCTACCAAATCCACAAGCCTAGTAGCGATCGCGGGTTTATGCTTACTCTTATGCCAAAAACGACTCGCACCATAGTCCAATGCTCGAATAATTGTATGGGCTAATGGCTCTCTTTGGGCTGTAGCGATCGCCCTAAAGCAACCCATTTCGGGTAAATTCTGATGCAACTTTTGAAAATCTACGTCTGTTAATGTAGTCTTGGCGATCGCCAAAGCCTTTTGCTTAACCGACTCTTCCCCCGCACATAGGCAAGCTAAAAAATGAGCAAAGGCAGATTTCCCCGTACCATATACCCCCGTTAATGTAACAGCCTGTGTCTGCCCAGATTCTGAGCCATCAACCAAAATTTGTTTGAGCGCATACAAAGAGCGATCGGTTAACACATAACCAGCCACCGAGTTAGGGTTATCCAGATCTCGCTCTAGATTGATCGATCTGACATAGCGGCGATCGAGTTGAAAGTATTCAGAAAGCAATTTCAATGTGTCCCCTTTAATTCTTAGATAATAAATTTTTGATAACTGAATCATCATCAACAATACCAGCTTTCAGATTATATTCAAATCTGCACTTAGCTTTCCGAAAATAACCACTGTACGAAAATGACTTATCCATTTTTTTATATATTTCCATCTGTTCATTAATATTGCGATCTATCAAATCAAGGACAAATTGATAGGCTAATTCTAGTAATTCTGGATTATCAATAGCTGTTAAGTCCTGTTCTAGATATTTGTAAATACCATAGGCAATTAACTCTGTGGCATGACTGATATACTCTTTTGTATTTCGTTGTGATTCCTTTTTAGATTGCACATGGCGATAAATTGTATGAGCATAAATTAATTGCTGATAGATAGGTGAATCCTTTTCGCCGTTAAAGAGTCGATGCAATGGATGAACATGATTATTTGTGGCATCAAAAATGACTTCCATCACTTCATAGACACTATTTTTGGCAGTTTCTGGCTGTTCATAAAAAGTTGCATACCAAAATCGTAGCAGGGTATCACTCTCAATTGTAGAATTTAATTGCTTGCTAAGCTGATTGGAAAAAACCTCACCACGTTTAGTAATGTAAGCAACTTTTTTATTAGCGAAAACCTCTTTGGTGTATAAATTAAAATCTTTATTACTTACTTTATCTTTATAGGAAATAGGTGTTTGGGTATTAGTAGCATCTGTGATTTTTTCAACTATTTCCAGATCGCTAGTTTCGTATAATCTCACGTTTACAAATACATTTTCGAGGTTGTTGATTCCCTTACGTTGATTGTCCTGAAATACTTCATAAATAACACGAGTTGTTTGCAAACCATTAACAATTATCGGGTTGTGAGTTGGCAAAATATATCTGCCGCTTTGCAAGGTTGATGGTATTTCCATTTTTTCGCAAACAATAGTGATGCCATTGTTTAAGAAAGGAAAATAAATTGCTGAATTTTGATCGTTCAAAGTTTCTTTCATTCTTTGATTAGGTCTAACTTTAAAGCCTAAAAAGGAACATATATTATCAGAAAATAGAAATTCATAGGTATTATTTGCCGTCAATTCCTGCTCAACTAATTGACAAAGCTCGTTGGCTTCAATCCGAAAATTTGCTGCTCTGACGTTACCCACGGAGTAAGTATATAATCCTTGACCTTGGCGATCGGCTGTAATAATATTTGATGTTTGGGGATTGAAAACAAATTTAATATTTTTGCGTTTTGATTGAGCTTTGATTAACTGGCTAATTTTTTCATAAATTGCATCTATATCCCAAATTTCATATTCATCTGGTGTGTGATAAGCGCGGAAATTTTGATCATTGGCGGCAGAGCTTAAATCATTATTAGAACCAGCATAAATAAAATAGTATGGCTCAATCGCCTAGACTATGCTAACGTAACATAAAGCACAAAACAACAAATATGCAGCCACTCTTAAGCAAAATACTAAATCTGCCAGGAATCGAAGTAGAAAACTACGCAAACGTAGAAGAT
>Ga0316612_1000364_pt1 | contig 14640 bp, 12 predicted proteins | sample MIS2016226_MG_FD_207676 | JGI IMG/M metagenome (GOLD analysis project Ga0316612, IMG submission 207676) | Microbial mat bacterial communities from Middle Island sinkhole, Lake Huron, Michigan, United States - MIS.2016.226 | ecosystem: Environmental > Aquatic > Freshwater > Lake > Sediment... | reverse complement strand
GTGGTTCCAGTAGTTCCGGTGGTTCCAGTGGTCCCAGTGGTTCCGGTGGTCCCAGTGGTTCCGGTGGTCCCAGTGGTCCCTGTGGTCCCTGTTGTCCCTGTTGTCCCTGTTGTCCCTGTTGTCCCAGTTGTCCCAGTGGTCCCAGTAGTAACCGTTGAACTGGTAGTAGTAGTAGTAGTAGTAGTAGTAGTAGTAGTAGTGCTACACGTCCCAGTCAAAAACAATCTTGGCCTCTTGGATGAAGCTCCATCCCTCGAAAACATTTCGCGCGTCCCATTAAGAGTGCTAGGAGCAAAATAGACAAGAAGTTTTTCGGGACACTGGCCCGGAAAAGTGGCAATCAAGGCATTGACTAATGACGCAATGTTGGGCGTTAAATACGCATTGTTGGTACTAACCGAAGGGATAGTCCAGCTCACAAAAGAGGGGACGTAAGTGCGCGTCCTGAGGTCAGGACCGGTGCAATCAGAAGGGTTCGTTGAAGCTTCAACAAAAATACGAACGTTAGCAGGTGTTGAACTCGTCGAGTAAGCGACAAGTTCGACTTGGACATTAGTTAGGACGTGACCATCCTTCAGAATCCCCCCCAAATCGAAGAAAAGGCCTGTGTGGTACTCTTCGGTACTTCGAGTCAGGTCCAAATCATTATCGCTGCAGTATGTGGTCCCCACCCCCGTTGCCCGAATGACTCGAACTTCGAAATCCTGAAAGCCACTGTTAACGATTTTTGTGCTGCTCAGTGATCCCGAACAGAAATCACAAAAAGGAAGAACTCTCTTGTCAAATTGCACGGCAGGCGACGGGCATTCAATGACGGGGGTCGCAGGACAAATCGGGCACTCGAATTCCGTGTGAAACAAAATTGCTGTTTCGCCACTCGAATTGAGGTAAGCATCTTCCTTGTAGAATAGACCCACCAGAGGAATGAATCCCTCGAATTCAGGGTCCGTGAGACATAATGGATCAATGCAGAACCTCGCCGGGGTCTTGAGGGGCTCCTCGTCACAGGCCGGAATGAGCTCGGGCGGACAGAGCCAAGCACAATCTAGGATCTGCATGGACGCCGGGTTGACACAGGGAGGAAGGTTCATCGTCACATGTGTAATGTTGCTCTGAGTCAAGTTCAAGATCATCACTAGCCCGTCCATGTCCGTCCCCCTTTCAACGTCGTAGGACACGAGCTCCCCATTAGTGCACATGTCCACACAAGCCCTCCCAGAGGAATAGTCGTAAGCCCCGTCAATCGTCCACATTAACGTCTCGGAACAATTGACAAGCACCGAAAATTGGTCGAGCTTCAAGGGCGCAATCACAAAGTTCGTCACTTGTCCCATGTCGTCCTCATAGGGCGAAAAGTAATTCTGGGCGCCCACCGCGATGGTCTGGTTAGCCGTCGAGTCTTTGTAGCCCCACCACTGGTCGCAGTAGCCACCACCGAGATATTCATCGCATCCATAATAGGGAACCGGTGCAGAGTTCACCAATGAAGCACTACCTAGCGCCATCAAAAGAAGATGAACGGCGTGCATTTTTTTCTTTCGTTTTTTTTTTCGTTTTTCAAAAGGTTGCAAAGAACACAATCAATAGGTGTGAGGCGACAAAAAAAAAAGAATTTTTTTTTGGTTAGACCACCATACGAGTTAGATGGTCATGTATCAACTTCGATTATTGGAAACCTCAAAAATCCCAAAAAACGGGGAAAAAAAATTTTTTTTTGGCTTTCTAACCCCTAACCCCTGTCACGCGCTTCGCGTGTGACCCTTTTGACTTTTTCTGGAACTGAACTGAACTGAACTGTTCACGCACTAGAATACACAGGGTATTCTTTTTTTTTGTGTCCTTCCTTTCTTTTTCCTTTCTCCTCGGTCAAACCAAGCGTGAAAAGTGAAATCAAACATCAAAAAAAAACCAACAACAACAAAAAAAATGCAATCTTTTGAAATCTCTTTTGAAATCTCTTTGGACGAACACTTTGGTGTTTTTCTATCAAACTTGGAAAGGTCCTTGGGTGAGTGTTCAAAAAATGATCCCGAGATCATTTTTACTACGCGAGTCTTTCAAAATCCGGATCACGACGGCTCCGACTACGAAGACGAGTACGAGCGACTGGAACAGGAAGCGGAAGACTTTGTGAACGTGGGGCACTTTCTTGCTGTTTCTCTGGAACTTCGCGCCAACCACGAGGAATGCTGGTTCAGGTTTAACTGTCAAATAACGGATGAGATCCACCGTGACATTGTCGAATATGAAGGACAAGAAGGTATTCGATTTGAAGAAGAAGAAGAAGAAGAAGAAGTCATTGTTGGGAGTGACACTTTGGGCACCCCGTCGGGACACATTAATTTTACGGTTCCGTTGCCGATTGAAGGTGCCGATCGTAAGAGAGTCTTGCGGGCCGCCATTGCTGATTTTGCCGACGGTGAGGATGTCAAGTTGTTTGCGGGTCGTGACGATTTGGGCCTTGATCTTATTCCCGCAATTTTCGCCGAGGAATATTCGCCAGATCGTGAAATTCTTTTCACGGATCGCCTTTTCTTGTCCCTTTCTCGCGAATTTGAGTTGTCGGCCGCCGGGATTGCAAAATTCAAACGAGAAATGCCGACGGCTTTTCGCTACATTTGCGCAGCAGAATGCATGACTGTCCTCGGGGAGAGTTCCGAACGATCTCAGTTGATCTCAGTCAGGATTGAATGAATGAATGAACACTGAAAAAAAAGGTTTTTGACTTTCTAGCCCCTAACCCCTGTCACACGCTTCGCGCGTGTGACCCCTTTGACTTTTTTGAACTGAACTGTTTCACGCGCTAGAATACGGACCTTTTAGGGTATTTTAGCACTTTTGTGTCCTTCCTTTTCCCTTTCCTTCCTTTTTTCTTTTTTCCCCCTTAGGTCAAACCGAGCGTGAAAACTGAAATCAAACAGCAAACAGCAAAAAAAAATGCAAAGGTCTTTTGGTGGAAAAAGTCTTGCGAAGCACCGCGCCTTTAGTGGAAAAAGGCCCTCTTTTTACAACAACTACAACAACAAGAACAAGGAAGGAACTCAACGCTTCTCTGGGTGGGGTGGCGCTTCTTCAAGGCCTGTTACGGAGTCTTCTTCTTCTTCCGAGTCCGAGTCCGAGTCCGAGTCCGAGTCCGAGTCCGAGTCTGCTGCTGCTTCTGCTCCGCAGAAGCAAAAAGATGGGGAATTGGACTTCCCGATCATTGTTGACCGCAATCATCATCATTTGGCCGCTCCTGAGTGGCTTGGCACGCCAGTCCCAATTGGTCTTCTTTTCTCTCGAATTCTGAAGGATATTCTGCCGGTTCCAAACGATTTTGTGGCCATTGCGAGTGATTTTGAGGACCCTGAGTCGGACGGGGAGCTTCACCCCGAGGAACTCGATGCTTCCGATGCTTCCGAAGTTCAAGTGAAGATGGAAAAGTTCGACGCTGCGCCTGTTGCGCCTCCCATCTCAATGGCTGAAACGGGAGGGTTCAAATTCGTGGGTCAGGAGTTTGCTCATGCTTACCTTCATCCGACCACAGCACAACGATCTTTTGGTGTTGTCTTCATTGATGTTGAAGATGCTTCCGAAGTTGCGAAGAGTGACGGATTCATTCATTTTGGAAATCTTGGCGGCAGGCTTGTGGCTATCTGCTACATGTGGGTCTTTCCGATGGCTTTTCAGCAAGCCAACCTCGAGCTCGCAAAGAGATTCACGGCGGCGCTTCGGTTGAAGGCAAATCCCGAGATTGAGGAAGCTCGGTTTCGACACTTGGACGCAATCGAAAAGGTTACTGAGGGTCAAAGTACGTGTGCCGCGGAATCTTGCGGGCAAAGCACTGGGGCAAGCAGTCGTGCGAAACAGTGCGCGGTCTGCCGTTTTTGGTTCTGTGCTTCCCATTGGACCCCTCGCAAGTGCAAGGACAAGCACAACGGAAAGAAAGTTTGCGAGAAAGAGCTCGACGAGCATCCTTATTTCGCAATGTTCTTCAATCCGGATGGAGTAACCACTTACCACTGCCAAGACAGGGCGCGACTCTTGCAAACTGTCATTCCTTCGTGTGCTGCTAATCATGCGCATTCGCATCATGTTGTCGATCTGACTGAAATTGGAGACAACGAGGACCTTCCCCCTTTTGAGCACATTGTGTTGGGTGGCTTGTGAAAGTAAATTTTTGAATCTCACTTTTTGTTTCTCGCCCCCCCGTAATTGTGACCACAAACAGCTTCAAAAAGCGCCCACTCCAACGCAGTGTCTTCTTGGTCGAACCAGAGGCTCTGGCAATGATCATCCTCGGAACATTCTACAATAAAGAATCCCTCTTGGTAAAACACATGAATCTTGTCAAAGCAATAGAGAGGAGTGGGTAGGGGAGGATTCTTCAGTCGTTTTGGTTTGAAGTGGTGATTCGAAATAGAACAAAAATTCATTTTTTTTTTCTTTTCAAAAAGAAAAAAGTTCGAGTGTTCCTCGAACGGCACACGGCTGAGGAACAAAGTCGAGCGAGATTTTGAAGTCTGCCCCACTAAAAGGGGTCCGCTGGTCTTGTGCGTAATCAATGATCCTGAGGGCCAGATTGGACGGGACTCGATAATGCGCCGAGCAATGGTGCACGATAACACTGGCCACGGTTGACCTAGAGTGCTTGTTGCTCCGCATAAAGTCGAAGAGGAGTGCCATGGTTGAGAACGATCTCTCCCACAGCACGAACTCGTCCAGGGTCGGTTTGGGAATCTTGTTGAGGTCCAGGTGGTGAATTCCATATTTCAAAGCGAGCACGAGACTCGAGGGAGGAATCGGGGTCCCGTCAGTTATGAAGTCCTGTCCCTCGAAACGGTTCAGGGTCATGCGTTTCACCACCTTGTGGTTGAGACTCATTTCAGCAAAAATCGCCCCGACCGCAGGCGACTCGACGAAGATCCCGTCTTGAATAAAGCTCATGTGAAACGGCACACACGCGCGGTCGAAATCCTTGTCCCCGAGAGTGAACTGGGAGGTCTCCGGGTCAAAGGTCAGGGGAATGGGATCCAGCTGTCTCATCAGACCGCAAAGCAGGGGGAACATGGGGTCGAAATAGAGGTTAATCTGTTCCACGGTGGCCTTGAACGATTTTCCATAAACGGCATAGTCGCCCAGGATCCCCTCGCAGGCAACCACATGCGAGAAATGCATGATCTGGTCGACCATTGATTCCTGAATATTCACGGCGGTCTCCTCGCTCCAGAGGCGTTCCACCTCTTGGCGCTGTTCTTCTGTTTTGCGGTCTTCGTTGCCTAAGAATTCGACCATTTTTCGAAGACCTGAAAACATGATTTGGATGGAAAAAGGAAAAGAGAGGGAGAGAGAAGGAGAGGGAGAGAGAGAGAGAGACCAACAAAAAACAAAGATATAAAATGAACAAAAATTTAAAAAAAAACGTACGTGGTAGGATTGGCAGGGACAAACATGAAGATGACCTGCATGTTATCGCCATGGAGCGTGATGCATTCGCTGTTGTCGGGCAAAGCGTAGAACTTGTCGAAGAGCCCGAGCTCCTCTAAGAATTTTCGGACATAATCCGAGAGCAATTTAGATGCTCGCTTACCTGTGGAGAAAATTGTAACATTGTACTCAGTAATAGTCAGTCCGTCGTGGTGCACAAGTAAACAATAGGCCAAGGCGGCGGCGACCTTGGCGATGGAAACCGATTTCCCGAAGCGGCGCGGCGCCGTTCCGATGGCCATCTGCGAAATCAGCGACCATCCGCGCTCCTGAGCGAGGTCGCTTCCGTAAGAGGCCCACTCCTCGTCCCCGAAGAGTGTCCTGGCCAAGGAGATCGAAGAAATGCCGTGGAACATGCGCTCGAAGTGGTGCCTTCCCCAACTGAAGCCCGACTCGAGCAGGCTCTCGAACTTTTTGAACCGTTCTATTCCGTGTCCCTCATTCGTTACTTTCTTTTGCGAAGTGAGAAAGCGCGCGCGTTTCGGCAGTGCCAGTTCAACCTCCATCTCACTCTTGAACCGCGAGTCGACATAATGCCGCGACGCGTTAAAAAGGTCCAGCCATTCTCCGGATTTTCCAAGGCTGTCCGGAAACTTCATTCCAGCAACAAAAAACTTGAAACAGAATCTTACAGTTTAAAGTCTATTACCAGACAATACGCACTTTTTGGAAAAGCCAAACAACAAACTTTGAACTCGGAACGCAAGCAGGAACTGCGAGATGCCTGCAGATCTACGTTGGAGTGCGCTAAATCGCTCATGGAGAACTTCGAGGCGCTCGATTCGCAGCGGCAGATCACCGACCGAGCGCTTGAGGCGCTCTACATGTACCACAAGCAGCACGAGCGCCAAGTCCACATTTTTGTCCCCTCTGCGACTTCAAAAATGTGGTCTAAACCACGGCGTTAGAAAAGGGGGAGTCAATTCTTCCCATAGTCGTCCGTGGTGTACTTCTTAATGATGACCACGGGTGCATCCTTTCGAATTATGAATTCACTCGGACCTTGGTTTGTCGTGGTGTTGTCGGCCCAATCGTACGTGTATCCAAGGCGGGTCCACGGGTAAGGAGTTTTTCCCGAGTAGCTCGATTCGACTTGTTGTTTAAACCAGGCCTTGTGGCCAGGGTCGACATCTTTCCGGTGTTGCAAATCGGCAATGTCGTCGGTAATTTCGGGGTCCGGGGTAGGTCGGAACATATCCTCTGGCCGGACCCAGAATTCAACAAAGCCTTCTTTCTTATTGTCGCCCGTCAGGTCGGGGCGAATTCCCAACAAGCGGATAAGCCTATCGTACTTCCTCTTACCTGTGATCCCGTTCATCCGTTCGCGAATAAAGTTCTTGACATCGGGGACCAAGGTCACCCAGGTGTTATCAAAAATCTTATAGTCGCCCGAATTGGGAGTAAACCCATATCCCTTTTTACTCATCCAAGACACAGCCTTGACGTGCAGCTCGCCGTTGATCTCTTTCCACTGCAGATCCTTCTCGCCCAAGGCGACCTTGCGAACCCTGTAACGCTCGCGCTCCTCTGCGTATTTGGCATCCCTGACAGCGGACCAAATTTTAGACTCTGTGCTCGGACGCATGATCGAGCTGGCCATGACCTGAGCCGCGGCTTCGACATCTCCTCCGTTCTTCTCGAGCAGTAGCTTGGCCGAGCTTCTATCACCCTTAATGTTGGTGCCTCTTCCAAGTTCATCCATCAACGTTTCGAATTTCGAACCCTGGCGTTCTTCTTCTTGCCAGAAATACCGGTACTTTTCACTGATTGAACTTTGCAAAATTTGGTGGGAATATTGTCGAACGGTTCCGGTTCCGGTGGGCGATTTTTGATCCATCTCAAACCCGTTTTGCACCAACGCACTCAGAATATCGTAGAATGCCATTTCGCCATCGGTGGCATAAAAGCCACCAGAATCACGGAACTTTTTGGTCGCATAGACAAAAAGGTCATCCAACCCCTCGTCTTCGCGCGCATACGAAAAAAGGGCGGTGAAAAGGACTCTTCGTATTTCGGGAACGATTTTCAGATCACGCACTTCACCCCGTGTCGTCCAAAATTCCCACAGCTCTTCGGAACTACCGATAACCTCCCAAAGGGGTTGGGGCGGATAAAGGGGAATTTCAGATACTGGATCCCGGGATCCAAACTTGGTTGTAAACACGCTGTCGATCGCGCTTCTGATATATTCACTGGCATCCGAAAAACTGCGCATACCTTTTTTTGCCAGTCGTCCGAAAAACACCTCCGGTGTAATACGTGACGCCATCTTTTTTTCTTCTTTTCTCTCTTTTTTCCGTCTTTTCTCTTCTCTTCTCTTTTTTTTTCAAACTATGGCTTTTTTGTTTTATTTTTTTTTCCCGAGCATACATACATCCCAACATGAGGTATCGACCTCGGTTATTGGAAACCTCGAAAATCCCAAAAAACGGGGAAAATTTTTTTTTCCCAGGATTTTTTTTTCGGAAAAAAAAATTCTCTCACTCCACTTGATGAACACTGTCAGCTTCGTCGTGACTCCCGCGTTCAAGAGTACAGAGTAATGTTTTCATCTCGCGGATTCGTTCGGAACACACTCTGCGGAATTCCAACGCCTCTGCATCGTCCAAGTGGAGTAGCCGCGCGTCCGCATCTTGTTCCATTTCGGCTATTGCGGCAATGTTGAACTTCATGGCTTCGATGCGCTCTTGGCGGATCCTCGAACGGTCTTCGGCAAAAACGTCGGGGGCGGGCCTGGGGTGGGCAGCAGCGTAGTCGGCGGCCATCTTGTCCAATATGGCTGGCATTCGCTCTTGCAAGTCCAGGTCTTTCAGAATAAAATGATACAATGTTCGATGCCCTTTAAGGAGCTCCGTCCAATTGTTGCCAATGTAGAGGTCTTGTGGGTGGCGCTCCTTGAACCCGTTCCTCCTTGCACAGATGCGCGCGAGCCGCTCCCGGTTCTTATTGATCCGTCCCTTTGTGCTCCGCGCCTTAAAAATTGTACTCAGCAAATCGACATGTGCAAACTCCGATGCGAGACTACGCGCTGCCATTTTTTTTTCTTTTTTTTTGAATATATAATATATATATATATATATATATATTCTATGCCTTGAGCGCGCTCTTAGTGTGCTGCGTTCCAATCACATAAACTTCGAAAACATTCACATCTGAAGACGTTATCGATTCGGGGTCGCTGAAGACCTCGAAATTTCCGTCGAATTCGTCAATACCGTCAATACCGTCGAATCCCTTGGTTCGTTGAGTTACCCAGACGCGGCCGTCGGTGGCAGGTGACACATCTGGGAAATCTTCAATGTAGAACAATGCCCATGATGGGGTGTCGAACTTGGTGCGACCGAAAACGCCCCAACTCACTTCAAAGCGTTCCGACTCGGTCCAAAGCATCGCCAGAGGGTGAGAGTTTTCCAAAAGCAGATCAAGGTGGTCGTCGAGTTCCGCGCGCGTTCTGGCAACCAAGACCGTGTCGGCACGCTCCGCCGGGTGGACCTGAACAAAAAAAATACAGACCATTTTTGTGTTATTTTTTGAAAAACACTTTTTTTTTTCGAAAAAAAAAAATTTTTTTCCCCGTTTTTTGAGGTTTTTGAGGTTTCCAATAATCGGGGTAAATACCCGACCATGTAAGTATGTAACTCGGAATTTTTTTTTTCTTCTTTGGGACTATCGAAATAGAGGAGCACAAAAAACAACAAAAAAAAACAAGAAAAAAAATGCCCAAGAAACGGCCACGTGATGTGACTGGGTCACTCTTGCTGCTTGGCCGCATCTCAAAGCACTTGTCTGATGACCTCTATCGCGCACGAATCAGGAAACACATGCATTACCACTTTCAGACGCGGGAAAGACAGGAATATGAAGTTCGTGGTCCGCGGCTTTTGTGTGCTATTGCTGTGGCAGCAAACGAAATGGGACTGGAGATCACACACGATCAGTTCAAGGTTGTCGTGGCGTCAGGGGTCGATTTGATTGGCGATCAGGTTGCAGAAGTCTCACTTTCGAACAAGGACGAGCCGCAATGTATCCTAAACAAGACCTTTATCATTTAAACTCTTAATGTCCGAGGGTCCCACGGGCTCGATGCGCCGGTGTTCCGAAGTGGGTTTCAGCTGGGACGTCGAGGGGACTTTCTGGCTGGCCTTGGCGTGACGCTCGGTGTCCCCCAGGTAGAGGAAGCGGGTCATAGCTTCCATGGCCAGGGAAATCATGTGGTCCGAGTCGTCAGGTTCAACATAGAGGAGCATGAGGGCGCTCATCTCGTGTCGGATTTGGCGCGCTTGGGGCAGGAAGGGCGATTTGAGGCCAATCAGGAGCTTGCATTGGTCGACGGTCCACTGGATCATGCCGCAGAACGCGACACCCGTCGATCCACGCGCTTCGGACCGGAGGATGAATTTCTTCATGCAGAGGATCAGGGTGTAAGCCAGAAGCTGCCGACAGCCATTCTCGGTGAACAGGAAGAGCGGTCCGCGGAGCATCTTGGATAGGGGAAGCAGGTGCCATCGGACCACGGAGGCCGCCTTGACCACCTGTTTGGTGCTCACCAAATGCTGGACCCAGAACATCACTTGGAAATAGTATTCGTGAACAAAGGACCGGACGGTCACTACCTTCTTGTCCACGGGACTTTCCCATCGAGTCGCAACGGGGAGTGTCCGGTCTCTCGATCCAGCCTTAATGCGCTTCCATTGGTCGTGAAGTGCGGTAATGCAACTGGGGATGTCATCGGGTTTTTTTTCGGGAATGCACAAGTTCATTGTTTAAAGGAATAACTTTGACGTTTGACACGAGGTGGAACATTTCCTGTTCGGCCATCTTCTTTGTAGCGCTCCATATCTTGCGGTGAAAACCTCGCAACATCGAGGTGGTCGTATTGCCAAAAGTTTTCGCGCAAGTAGGGCAAATAGACAATGGGTTCTTTCTCTAGGACAACACGCGAGGGGTGATTCATAAAAGGCCTGGAATAGGGCGGAGGCTTCGGAGTCGTCTCAATGTCGTTTCTAAACTTCTGGAGATCCTCCTTAGAGAGGCGTTCGAGATCTTCGTGGTCGTAGTACCAGGCCTTACTTTCCTCGTAGCGGAGTGGCTCTTTTACTTTAGGCTCAAACGGCAAGGTGGGCCTTCCATAAAAGGCTCTTGCCTGACTGAACAATGGGCGCGGAGGAGGATTGTGGGCGTCCCTGCGAAAGGACGCGAATTCCTCCTTGGTGAAATTGTTGAGGTCTTCGTGATCATAGAGCCAGAACTTGGAGCGCGAATAGAGGCCCGAAGCGGTCCCTTCTTCTTCTTCGCCAGCCGCATTGTCATTGAGGTCGACTTTGGGGACGGGAACCTTAGGGACTACCTTAGGGACTACCTTAGGGACTACCTTAGGGACTACCTTAGGGACTACCTTAGGGACTACCTTAGGGACTACCTTAGGCGCACCCTTAGGGGCACCCTTAGGGGCTACCTTAGAGGTGACCTTAGGGGCTACCTTGGAGGTGACCTTGGAGGTGACCTTAGGGGTTCCACCTCCACCCCCACCCCTTCCAACTACAATTGCAGATGTTTGTATGACATCTTTCAGCCTGTCAAGCTTTGCAAGGATTTCTAGCACGCGCTTGGTCAGTCCATTGTCGATCACTTTCCCTGTTTCTACTTCTTGTAAGAACCCAGAGGCAAAAATCTCGAGCATCTTTGCAGAAGCGTTAAGAGTCCCGGAACTCAATAATTCTAGTTGTTCCTCGGCGATAATAACCAGGTCCTCTCTGAATTCTTTTAAATAAAGCCCCAAATCTCCACCGCTTTCGTTCCATTGCAGCCATTTTTGTAAATCCTTCCCTTTTTGTTGCCAGTTTGCGAATGCTTTCGCGTAATTTGTCGATGATGCGGCTTTTTGCGTTTCAAGTTCGTTTAGCGTTTTCGTGTTTGCAGCAAAAGAATTCACCACTTTTTCTTTTTCGTTTCTGATTGCTTCAGTAGAAAACTTAGCGGCGTTAATTCTGTCCAAGAGGTCTTGAGCTTGTTGTTGTTGTGCTATTCTTTCTGCATCAGGGATTCCCTCGGTATACTCGCGTATCTTTGTCAGCTGAGGATTTGATCGCGTAATAAATTCGTCGTTTTGATCTTGTTTCGTTTGAAGTGCTTTGAGCGTTTCTTCTTCTTCTTCGAGTGCCAGTTTAACACCGTCGATCGATCTGGTGTTCCCGCTGTCAATTTTTCTCTGCTTTGTTGCGTCAACCCATGCAATAAAAACTTCAAAGGGTGTTAGTGGCCACATACGCGTTTCTCTCTCGGCTTTTGTTTTTTCAATGTCTTTTTGGACCTCTGCGATTTTTGCATTGTTTTCTGTGATGCTCTCTTCACTCTTTCTTTTTTTTGCGACCACTTTTTCTAAAACTTCATTCCAGATTGCTCGAGCCTCATCTGAAAGGTTTGACGCGAGCACGCGATTAACTTCTTCTTCCTGTGCTTCGAGTGCCGACATTTCTGATTCGCCCCGAACGGAAACACCGTTTAAGGCGTTCAAATCTTTTTGGAGTTTCTCAATACGTGGATCAAACTCTGTTTCAATGCGCCGGTAATATTGACCAAAAAATTTTTGTCTTTTTTTTAAAGGATCGTCCTTTTCTTCCTTTGTGTCTTTGGTCGCTTCTTTTCGCGGCGCCGTTTGCCGCGTTTTCTCCTTTTCGGGGGCTTGGTTTTTTTTCGCTTCTTTAATAATTTCTTCCAATGCATCTTTTACATCGGCTGATTTGATTGAATCGAAGCCCTCCACAAAGGTTTGTTGCATTTGGCGTTTTCGAATTTGTTCGGCTATTGATGAGGTCTTTGAGTCCCCCGCCGTGGCCATGCCCTTTGGGATAATTCTTTCTTTCTCTTTCGGCCGTTCGGCCCATATATCTTTAAGAACAAACTGGATCTTTTTAGATTTAGGAACAACCATCTGAGACGGTGTTTGCCCCCCTCGTTTGACGATCTCATCAAGGAAATCACCCCTGGTTGTGCTTCCGTTTTTGGGTACAAACTTAGGAATATTCTTTTTGGGGGAACTGCCACCCGGAGGTGGACCACCTCCCGGTGGAGGGGGTGGCTGTGGACCACCTCCGGGCGGAGGAGGAGGAGGCGGTGGACCACCGCCGCCGCCACTCCCCGTCTGGGGAGGAAGTTGAGTTGAAGGGGTAAAAATGGGGGTAACGACTATAGAATCGACGTTAACAGCAACAAATTCTCTTAGTCCCAAAACCAAGTCTTTGATCTCGTCAATCAGTCCTTCCGGGTCAACATTTTTTGATCCATCTGCGCTCGCCATTTTTTTTTTGCTTTTTTTTGCTTTTTTGACTGGGAGAAAAAAAAAATAACCTTTCGGTTTTAGAGTAGAGGAAAAAAAAACTTTTTGCTTCTTCCAGAAACTAAAAACTAAAAAATGTCCGCCAAGAACACCAACTGTTCGGTGACAATCACGGGCGTCAAGAACATTGAGCCCACGCACATCCGCTACCACCAAGTGGGTGCCCAATCACGCATCATGACACAAATTGAGTTCAAACTGGGGGCCAAGCTTAACTTTGTGGGTGTTCCCAATGCGTTCCCATGGATGCTCATTGAATTTTACAACGAGGAGACATTGGAGGACGGGCGCACTGCCTTCAACCTGACGGGGTGCGCGACGGTCAGCTTACTGGACAACAAGTACACACTGGACCTCTTTGACCCCTCGGTCCGGGACGCGAAAAATGAGTTCTATCAGAAGGTGGGGACTCTGGAGGTGATTGTCAACATGTGCTTCCAATTTTCAGACTTTTTCCTCAGGCTCACTGAGTCGATTCCCAGGCTTTACGCGAAGGCTAAGGAGGAGAGAGAAGGAGGCTCGGACACATGGAAAAACAGGTACAGCAAGCTCGTGCTCGATCAGAACATTGACAACTTTTACCTGCATCGGTTCACCGTGAAGAACAAGGACCAGATGCCGCCCGCATACTGGCTCGTCGATCTGGCCCGCTTTCTGCCACCAGCGACCGACGACCTCATTGCACACATGTATCAGCATGCAACAGCAATTCACTTCACGACCCCAAAAGAAGTCGAAGGGTGGTTGAGGGGGACACCCACGGACAAGCAACTGTACACGTGTGAGGCAATCCTGGGGGACATGATGACCTTCGCGGCGACCGCGACTTACTACACGGGCGACCACACGACAACACGAACCGTCGTCGAGCGGTTCAGCGCGGCCTGCTACCAGCGACTCGAGCAGGGGGACTGCGAGGATCTCGCGCTGGCGATCTTCATGACCTTCCACACGTTTCTCTGGAACAAGAGCCCCCAATTCGCGGGCCTAAGGCGACTCATGAGTGCCTATGAGTGTGCCATGAGTGTGGGCGCAGCCAGTTACGCTAAGCTCGACGCTGAGAAAACGAGCAGCTCCTTTATCTGCCACGTGTGGGCCATGATGATCCCAAAAAGACTCATGGCCACATGGATGGAGAAGCCCACTCGTGCGGGGGAAACAAACACTCTATGGGACAGAGTTCACGTGCTGATGGCGGAGGGCACTAACTTCTGTGACTATTTTGGAATGGAGAAGACGTTTTACTTACCCAAGGCCGAAGCCGAAGCCGAAGTTGAAAAGATTGGGCAGATGCAAATGTATTACGAGAGAGTCGTTGAGCAGGTGCCGGATCTAGCCAATAAGACAGTGATTCGTTTCAAGCCCCTGGACATTGCCCCCCAGAAGCCCCAGGATCTGAGCGACTTTTACTGCTACATTCTTACTCTGTGGATTCTGGCCGAGGGTACGGATCCCATCGCATACAATTTCGTTCACAATAAGAAAATAGGAACGGGACTCCATCATGTCATGCGAGGTAACCCGGGGATTCGTCTGCTCCCGCATGTCACCAACGTCTCCATGGGCCCCGCCGAACGCATGTCCCTGTTGTCCTTTGAAACCCCAGTGGTCCCCTTGGTTCCCCTAGGTAGTGCCAAGGAGACTCTTTTCGGAACAAAGAACAAGGATGCATACGTCGAGTTCCGATACCAGAAGGAGATACCCAACCTAGAACAACTCTTGAAGAAAGTGGAAGGTTTTCGAGGGTATGCTGAACGAGTCGTCCAGATCACAGAAGGAAGTCAAGTTCACATTACACAAGTTTACTTTTAAGAACAAAACAAAAAAGCAAGAAGATG
>Ga0316612_1000363_pt1 | contig 14690 bp, 13 predicted proteins | sample MIS2016226_MG_FD_207676 | JGI IMG/M metagenome (GOLD analysis project Ga0316612, IMG submission 207676) | Microbial mat bacterial communities from Middle Island sinkhole, Lake Huron, Michigan, United States - MIS.2016.226 | ecosystem: Environmental > Aquatic > Freshwater > Lake > Sediment... | reverse complement strand
GAGGAAGAATTTTTTCTTTTTCCATTAATTAATACTAAAGTTCTACTGGGTCCTAAGTTTCGGATTTCGTAAGGATCTAATAATGAAGAGGCATCTTGTACGGGAACACTTGTGGAATTGAATCCTGGTACCCGATAATTTAAGGATTTACTTAAATCGTTTTGCCCTGTTGTTTTTAAAGATTGCGCATCTAAATTATCAATAGGTAGTGGTGTATCGATGGACGTTCTAGGAACGGCTCTTGAACCAACAACTACTACTACTTCTTGTTCTGACTTAGCAAATAATGAATCCTGATCTACCTGTGAAAAAAAGTAATTGCTAAAACAAACAAATACTAAAATTAAATAAAAATTTCTCATTTATTTTTTGGTTTTATGATTAAATTATTACAAATATAAAATAAAATTATTTATATAATAATGTTTCATCAAAAAAAATATAGAATGTGTAAAATACACACTTTCAATACATGAAGAATAATTTATTTATTGAAATTAAAATGAGCTATAAAGTTTTATTATTCTAACCACCCACTCATATCAAATTTTAGAGAAAAAATATTGGAATATAAGGCAATGGATTTGTCTCCAATATCAGTAAGGGCATAATCTATGGAAATACCACGATATTTGAATCCTATACCTATATTGGGTTGAAAAGACACACGTCTATTTCCATCAAAATTGGTTTCAAATTGAACATTATTTACACCTCCACGAAGGAAAATCATTTTATCGTAATTCAATTCAAATCCTGCAGATGGAGAAAAACTTAAAGCAGATGTGGAAATTAAATCGTTGGTTTCAGCAAATTGAAAATTTAAATTTAGTTCTGCCAATATTCCGAATTTTTCATTTATTTCTATGTCTTTTCCTACTCCTAATGCTAGTTTTGGCAAAGTTAATTCTATATCTTCTTCTGGTGGATTGTTTAAAGTTTGTCCCTGAACTTCTATTTTTTTAAATTCGTCTTCATCTATATTCCAAACATTAAAAGTAGTAGTAATATCTCTTGCCATTACACCAAAATGAAAATTATCTGTTGTATGGTATTGCAAGCCAGCATCTAAACCAAAACCGTATGAGGTTGCAAATTTTCCAATATGTCTATATACTACTTTTGCACTACCTCCAATAGAAAGATTAGGATTATTTAGAAAATTTCCTTTGGCATAAGATACAGTCCCTGCATAATCTGCAGTTGAAAAAGTGGATAATTTATTGTAATCTATATTTCCCTGACTGTCAATTAATTCAGTTGTATTTATAATGTCATCTACCCCAAATCGAATAACCGAGAATCCTATAGTTCCACCACTTCTTGTGGGAAAAGCAGCTGCCACATAATCGTATTTGGCAATGGATTGAAAATATTCCGCGTGCATGGCGGCTGCCTGCCAATTTTCTTTAACTCCTGTTAAACCTGCAGGATTCCAATATACTGAATTTACGTCGGAAGTGTTGGCTACTACGTTATTTCCCATTCCGAAAGCACGAGCATCTACACCGATGGAAAGAAATTCATTGGAATATTTTCTTGTACTTTGAGAGAATAAAGTGTAACATATTAGCAAGAAAAATAAATTATAGAATGCTTTCATACAATTGTTTATTCTTTTTTAAACGCTTAAAATGTATATTTATTTTATTATTTCTTATTTTTTACTTACTATAAATAATCCTAAAAATGTAAGTAATCCGTTTAAAACTATCAATTCTAAACCAACGTTATAATTGATTACTGGAAACAAATAATTTTTTAAAAGATAGGTAAACAATGGAGAAAGAAGGCATACTATAAAAATAGAGTTTGGGATTTCAATATGTCTTTTGGTTAAAATTCCAAAGGCAAAAAGGCCTAAAAGTGGGCCATACGTATAACCTGCTAAATCCATTATGAAATAGATTATCGATTTGTCATTAATGATTTTAAAAATCATAATTAAAATAAAAAAGAGCATTGTGAAAGCCAAATGTACTCTTATTCTGGTTTTCTTTTTTGTAGCTTCTGATTTTAATTCATCTTTTTGAATTCCTAAAATATCTACACAGAATGAACTTGTAAGTGATGTTAATGCACCATCGGCTGATGGAAATAAGGCAGAAACTAAGCCAATGATAAAAATAATAGCGATTAAAATAGGAAAAAAACCATGCAATGCCATTGTAGGAAATAAATCGTCGCCCATTAGGTTTACTATTTCATTTTTGGTTGTATCAAATATTTGAAATGATTTTTTTATGCTTTCCTTTCCGTTTTCAGTTACTGTTTCTGTTATATATTTCCCTCCTTTGCTTTGTGCAAAAATATATAATAATCCACCCAAAAATAGGAATAAAAAATTCACAAATACCATAATTGATGCAAAAGTGAGCATGTTTTTTTTGGAATCATAAAGATTTTTTACGCTTATGTTTTTTTGCATCATTTCTTGGTCCAATCCAGTCATTGCTATGGTAATAAACATACCGCCGACTATACTTTTTAAGAAAAACGAAGGAGCTGAAAAATTATAATTGAATATATGATCGTAATTTTGATTACTCAACGCTTGAATACCTTCTACAATACTGAAATTTAATTGGTTTAAAATAAAAAAGATACATGCTATTAAACTTATTAGCATAAAAGTTGTTTGCAAGGTGTCGGTAATTACTATTGTTTTTACACCACCTTCATAGGTATAAAGTAAAATCATTAATAATATTATAAGTGTTGTAATGTAAAAAGGAATTCCTATTCTATCGAATAAAAATAGTTGTAATACATTGATAACCAAATACAATCTTGCAGTAGCACCGATACTTCTTGATATGATAAAATATAATGAGCCTGTTTTATGTGCTTCTTTGTTGAATCTATTGTCTAAATAGGTATAAATTGAGGTTAAATTCATTTTATAATAAATAGGTAAAAGCACAAATGCTACTACAAAATAGCCTAAAAAATAACCAATAACAATTTGAAAATACTCAAATGCTTGAAAGGGAAAAGTACCGTCTGTCATTTTGCCCACTGTTCCTGGAACGGATATAAAAGTAACACCGGATAAGCTGGTACCTATCATTCCAAAAGCGACTAACCACCATTTACTTTTTTTATTTCCTATAAAAAATGAATTATTATCTGCATTTTTACTTGTAAAATAGGCAATAACTAGAAGTCCTACAAAATATACTATTACAATTCCTAGAATTAAATATAGGTTTAAGTTTTGATTCATTTTTAAGATTTAGTTTTCAAAAGTATGAAAATTTATGTTACATTATATTGTAAAAAGCAATTTTGAATATCGTTAGATTTAAAAACAAATAAAATTGTATCGCAAGGAAATTATATTTTTTTAAAAAAAGTATTCCTTTTACGATGTAATATTGGATTATATTGTGTCCAAAGAGAAATACTATCTTTATTTTCAATTAAAATAGGATTAGATTCTATTACTTTTATACCAATTTTATGAATTAATGTATATATTTCGCGAAATAAAATGGCTGTTACACCTTTTATTCTATATTCGGGTATTACTCCTATAAGAATTAATTCACCTATTGAATTCGTTTTTTGTGCTTTTAATAGGTGTAGCCATCCAAAAGGTAATAATTTTCCATTTGCTTTTTGCAATGCTTTTACATAGGACGGAAGAATAATGGCAAAGCCTACCATTTTATTTTCTGTATCTACAATGCACTTTATCCATTCAGGTTTTATAAATTCCATATATTTTTTCTTGTAATATTCTGATTGTTGTTTTGACAAAGGAACATAAGTACTTAAATTTCCGTATGAATATTCTATAAGCTCAAAGAGTTGATTTACATAGGGTTCAATATCTTTTTTGGTTTTAAATTGTTTGCAAATTAGGTGATGTTTATTTTCAATAATAGTTGCCATTTTAGAAATTCTACTTATGTCTGTTGGTGCATTAAAAATATATTCAACCCATTCTTTCTCTTTTAAATAGCCCAATTTTTCGATATGTTTTGGATAATAGTCATAGTTATATGCACTAATCATGGTTGTCATTTGATCAAATCCAAAAGTAAGCATGCCTGCTTTGTCCATATTTGAAAAACCCATAGGACCTTCAATAGTTGTAAGATTTTTTTCTTTTGCTAATTCTTCGATTTTTGTGACTAATACTTTTGAAACTTCCTCATCATTTATAAAATCAAACCAGCCAAATCGCATTTTTGGTTTGTTTTGCATTATAGTTTCATTTTCATTATATAAAGCTGCAATTCTTCCTACAACCTTATTGTTTTTTATCGCTAAAAATTGTTTAATCCAGGCATGTTTATATACAGGATTTTCATTTTTGTCAAAGTTTTTTAGCTCTTCTATAATTAAACTGGGTGCAAAATAAGGACAATTTTTATACAGTTGTAATGGGAATTTCACAAAATCTAATTGGTCTTTTTTGGATTTTACTTCTTTTAAGATTATCATTCAAATAAATTTCTTGTAAAATTACATTTTCTTTTAAATAAAAAAAAACCTGTCACATTTCACAAAATGACAGGTTAAAAATAATAGACCTAATAAGTAATATTTTTATGGATAGGTTTCATCGTGTTGTGATAAATCTAATCCCATTTCTTCTGATTCTTCTGCTACTCTTAATGGTATAATAGCATCAGTAATTTTATATAATATAAAAGAACCTCCAAATGTAAATACACAAACCAGAAGTAGAGCAATCATGTGTTCACCAAAAATAGCCCAACCTCCGTTTATTAAACTAACATCGGTTCCTTCAGCGAATATAGCAGTTAAAATCATACCCATTATTCCACCTACACCATGGCAAGCGAACACATCTAAAGTATCGTCCATTTTCTTCATAAATTTTGCATTTACTACAATATTAGACACAATTGAAGAAATGAAACCAATGAAAATACTAATTGGGATAGAAACAAAACCTGCTGCAGGTGTAATGGCTACTAAACCTACTACTGCCCCAATACAAGCACCTAAGGCTGATACTTTTCTTCCATTTACTCTGTCGAAAAATATCCAAGTAAGCATAGCTGATGCGGAAGCAATCATGGTTGTTGCAAAAGCCATTGCAGCTAAACCATTAGCACCTAAAGCTGACCCTGCATTAAAACCAAACCAACCAAACCATAATAATCCTGTACCTAATAACACAAAGGGAATATTAGTTGCAATATGGCCGCTATTTTTTCTTTTTCCTAAAACAATGGCACCTGCTAATGCAGCAAAACCAGCACTCATGTGTACAACTGTTCCTCCGGCAAAATCTTTTATTCCAAAATAAGATCCTAAAATTCCATTTGGATGCCAAATACTGTGACACAAAGGAGCGTATATGAATAAACTAAATAAACTAATAAATACCAAATAAGAAATGAAACGTACTCTTTCAGCAAATGAACCAGTAATAAGTGCAGGAGTAATAATGGCAAATTTCATTTGAAATAATGCAAATAATACAAATGGTATAGTTGCACCTAAAGATTTACTAGGTAGTAAACTTACATTATTAAAAAATAAATATTGTAAAGGATTTCCAAAAAAGCCATATTCTTTACCATCAATAGTAATGCCAATAGGATCACCAAAAGCAATACTGAAACCTATTACAACCCACAACAAACATATTACACCTAAACAAATGAAACTTTGTAACATAGTAGATATTACATTTTTCTTTCCTACCATTCCACCATAAAAGAATGACAAACCTGGTGTCATAAGTAATACCAAACATGTGGATGTGAGTATCCAAGCAACGTCTGCAAAATTTATATCGCTCTCCTTACCAAATGTTTCAGCAGTAATGCCAGCATTTGTATTTACCCAAAATAAACTTACAATTGCTAAAATACACATAATAGCAAATGAAACAATCCATCTTTTTTCAATTTTCATAAAAATAATTTTTTACCTTGTTAATTATAGGGCAAAAATAGAATTTTATTAATTATTCATACAATTAGCCTATAAAAAAATAGGGTAAATGTTTAAAATATACATTTTTATTAAAAATTATTACATTTTTTGTTAATTATTGAAAATTGTATAGACTATAATATAAAATTGATAAAAAAATAATAAATATAAAAAGTAGTATCTTGCAAAACTTTCCAAAATAATTATTTAAAACTATAATTATGATAAATTCAGAAAAAAATATCATTAAAGAACTATCACAATTTATCGAAAATAAGAATACACTACAAACTCGTACTCTATTATTTGAATTACATCCTGCTGATATTGCTGATTTATTACTTAATTTTTCAGTTGATGACAGAATTTTTATTTTAAATTGTATTGATAATGAAGATTCTGCCAATGTTTTGTTAGAATTAGATGAAGATGATAGAAAGGATTTATTGCATTTGTATTCAGCGAAAGAAATAGCTGAAGATATTATTGATGAAATGGACTCTGATGATGCTGCTGATGTAATTTCTGAACTTTCAGCCACAAAAAAAAGTGATGTAATTTCACAAATAGAAGATGAAGAACATGCAAAAAGCATTGTAGATTTATTGAAGTATGATGAAGATACTGCAGGAGGAATTATGGCAAAAGAAATGATTAAATTGAACAAAGATTTAAATGTTTTGAGTGCTGTAAAGGAAATGCGAAAACAAGCTGAAGAATTGGAGGAAGTTTATTCCATATATATAATTGATGAAAAAGAAAAATTATTAGGTATTTTGAATCTAAAAAAATTACTTACTACTAGTTCAGTTACCAAACTGGAAAATGTTTATAGCCCAAAAGTGTATTCAGTAAATGTAAATGATTCGACAGAAGAGGTAGCTCGTATAATGCAAAAATATGATTTGTTTGAAATCCCTGTTATAGATGAGTTGAATACTTTAGTTGGTAAAATTACTATTGATGATGTGATGGATATTATTACCACTGAGGCAGAAAAAGATTACCAACTGGCATCTGGTATTTCTAACGATGTAGATTATCAAGATAGTTTAATAGACCTTACAAAAGCAAGATTACCATGGTTAGTGATAGGAATGATCGGAGGTTTGATAGGGTCTAAGATTTTACAATCCAACCAAAGTGCGTTACAATCCGTTCCTATGCTTATGTTTTTTATTCCTTTAATAGCTGCAACTGCAGGAAATGTAGGTGTCCAAAGCTCTGCTATTGTAGTTCAAGGTATTGCAAATGGAAGTTTAAAAGGGAGTTTATTTAATAATTTAAAAAAAGAAATTACAGTTTCTTTAATTTCAGGTTTTGCTTTATCTGGTATTATATTGATTTTTAATTTAATAATGAATTCAGAAAGTCCATTTTTAGTACCCTTAACTATTTCAACTGCTTTATTGACTGTAATTATTAACGCTTCAATTATTGGTACTATAATCCCTATTATGCTGAATAAAAAAGGTATAGATCCTGCTATTGCAACAGGTCCTTTTATAACCACAAGTAATGATATTTTAGGTGTTTTAATTTACTTTTTTATTGCAAAATTATTTCTAGGGATTTAAATTTATCCTTTTTTTACAAATTCTGTTCTTAAAACCAATCCTTTTACTTCTTTTGATTTACATTCTATTTCATCTTCATCATTTGTTAAACGAATTCCTTTAAATGTTGTTCCTCGTTTTAAGGTAACAGATGTTCCTTTCACTTTCAAATCTTTTATTAAAGTTACGGTGTCGCCGTCATTTAATACATTTCCATTACTATCTTTTGCCATTTTTATTTAATATTTATTTTGTATCCTATAAAAAATCATTTAGATTTATTTTAATTTGAAAAAAATCAATAAAATAATATTTCAATATTGAAAAATTACACTCACTTTTTGAACATCTCCATTTATGGGTGGATTTATTTTAGATATTTTAATCTTTACTTTTTCAATTTCTATAATCTCATTTTTTATTCGTAAAATAATTCTATCAGCTATATTTTCTAATAATTTAGACGGAATAGCCATTTCTTGCTCTACTATTTTATTTAATAAAACATAATCTATTGTATCTTTCAATAAATCACTTTTTGCAGACTTTTGCAAATCAGCCCAAACAGTAAGGCTTATTAAATAATCCGAACCAATCATCGTTTCCTCTTTCAAACATCCATGATAGGAATAGGTTCTTATGTTTTCTAGTTTTATTTTTTGAATTTTCAACATTTATTGAATTTATAAAAAAAATTAAAAATTATTTTGATTAAGCTTTAAATTAAAAAAACCGCCGCAAACTAAGACATTTGCGACGGTAAAAACACACTATGAAAAAACTACTATTTTGCTTTCTGATATAACTCAGAAACTTTCTTCCAATTAACAACGTTAAAAAACGCTTGAATATAATCCGGTCTGCGATTTTGATAATTCAAATAATACGCATGCTCCCAAACATCTAACCCTAAAATAGGAAATCCCGTACAACCAATATTAGGCATTATAGGATTATCTTGATTTGCAGTTGAACAAATTTCCAAACTACCATTATTTACACACAACCATGCCCACCCAGAACCAAATCTTGTTGTAGCGGCTTGCGCAAACTTTTCTTTAAAACTATCAAAACTTCCAAATGTAGTATTAATAGCGATTAATAAATCACCATCTGGATCTCCTCCCCCATTAGGTCTCATTATTTCCCAAAACAAATTGTGATTATAATAACCTCCTCCATTATTTCTAACTGCAGGAATTTCAAAACCTTCTACTAAAATATCTTCTATACTCTTCCCATCTAATGAAGTTCCCGAAATCGCATTATTAAGATTAGTGGTATAGGCTTGATGATGTTTAGAATAATGTATTTCCATTGTTCTAGCATCAATATAAGGCTCTAAAGCAGCATAATCATATTGTAATTTAGGTAATTCAAAAATCATATTCATGTATTTCAACTGCAAATATATAATAAATTTATATAAGTAGCAAATATTATTTTAAATTAAATACTAAAATACAATCTTAGAAATTATATTAATTAATAGAAAAAAACATTTCAGATTAAAAAATTAAATTATACTTTTACTTTTTAAAAATGTAAGTATAAAATGACAGTTAACCTAAATTACTTAAATCAGAACAAAGAAAGATTTTTAAATGAATTAATTGAATTATTAAAAATTCCATCTATAAGTGCTGATACTGCTTTCACTCAAGATGTTTTAAATTGTGCAGACGCTGTAGCAGAATCCTTAAAAAATGCTAAACTCGACAATGTGGAAATTTGCGAAACAAAAGGATATCCCATTGTGTATGGTGAAAAAATAATAAATCCTATTCTTCCTACCATATTAATTTACGGACATTACGACGTGCAACCTCCAGATCCTTTAGAATTATGGGAAAGTGGACCTTTCGAACCTGTAATTAAAAATACAGAAATTCATCCCGAAGGCGCAATTTTTGCTCGTGGATCTGCAGACGATAAAGGGCAAGCTTTTATGCACATTAAAGCGGTTGAAAGCATGATTTTTACAAATACATTGCCTTGTAATGTGAAATTTTTAATTGAAGGCGAAGAAGAAGTGGGCTCATCTAGCTTGGGTGATTTTCTAAAAGAAAACAAAGAAAAATTCAAAAACGATATTATTTTAATTTCAGACACACATTTATTATCTAACGAGCACCCTTCATTAACAGTAGGTTTACGAGGCTTGAGCTATGTTGAAGTGTGTGTAGAAGGTCCAAACCGAGATTTACATTCAGGTTTATATGGTGGAGGCGTACCTAATCCAATAAATGTGCTAGCTGAAATGATTGCATCACTTCACGATGAAAATGGAAAAATTACCATCAAGAATTTTTATGATACAGTAGAAAATTTAACAGACGAGGAAAGAGTTGAATATGCAAAATTACCATTTGATGTTGAGGATTGGAAAAATTCCATTGGATTAAAAGATATTCAAGGTGAAAAAAATTATTCTACAATGGAGCGAATTTCAACTAGACCTACATTAGATGTGAATGGAATTTGGGGTGGATATGAAGGAGAAGGTGCGAAAACCGTAATACCATCGAAAGCATTTGCCAAAATATCTATGCGCTTGGTTCCCAATCAAAATAATGAGGAAATTACAAAATTATTTACCGAACATTTTGAAAGTATTGCCCCGAAAAGTGTAAAAGTAACTGTAACAACTATGCACGGTGGATTGCCTTATGTTTTGCCTTCATCTGACAAAGGATATCAAGCAGCAAAAAAAGCAATGGAAGTTACATTTGGAAAAGAAATTTTGCCTTATCGAGGTGGTGGAAGTATCCCTATTGTAGCATTATTTGAACAAATTTTAGGTTCAAAATCCGTCTTAATGGGATTTGGTTTGGATACCGATGCTATTCACTCACCCAACGAACATTATGGTTTATTTAATTTCTACAAAGGAATTGAAACAATTCCGTATTTCTTTAAATTTTATGCGGAAAACAAATAATATAAAATTTAAAAAAAACATAACTCTCAAAAAATGTTATTAAAAGAAATAATATCAAAAGACATAAAAATTTGTACCAAAGAAACACTTTCAGAAGAGGCATTACAAATAATTGATACCTATAAGCTTACCCATATTCCTATTATGGAAAGCGGAAATTTATTGGGAAATATTTCTGAAGAAAATTTACTAGAAATTCTTCCAGCGGAGAAAATTGAAAATATTTCTTCCCATTTAGAGAAATTTCAATTGTATGAAAAAAGCAGTATTTTTGAAACTTTCAAAGTTTTTCATTTAAACGACACTAATATCATACCTATATTAAATGACAAAGAAAAAATAGCAGGCGTTGTATTAATGGAAGAAGTAATTTCTTATTTCAATAAATATTCCTTTTTTTCAGAAATGGGTGCCATTTTAGTTTTAGAAACTCCATTACAAACCTATTCTATTTCAGAAATTGGAAAAATTGTAGAATCAAACAATGCGAAATTTTATGGCATTTTGGTTACAAATATAACATCAGATCATGTTCAAATTGTAATAAAAATAAGTGCCGAAAACATCACTTCTATTGGTGAAACATTTGAAAGATTTGGTTACACTATTTTAAACAAACTATACAAAGACAAAAAACACGACTTGATAAACGAAAGATACGAGCAATTAGTAAAATACATGACTATTTAAATAAAACTACATTCATTTTCACTTAATAATTTTTAACTTTGTTTTTTAATTATAAAAATATGCAAACAATAGCCGTATTTGGTACAAGAGTAGGTGAAAATTCTCAAGAATATTTATGTCCTTTTTATAATGAATTGATAAAAAGAAATATAGAATTTATTGTAGAGGAAAAATTTGCACAAGAATTACAAAAAATTGAAGCATTCAACAACTTTCAATTCAAAACATTTTCAACTTATTCCGATTTAAAAACCCAAAAACCATATCTATTTTTTACATTTGGTGGAGATGGAACCATCTTATTAGCCATTACATATATAAAAGATTTAAACATTCCTATAATTGGAATAAATACCGGGCGACTGGGTTTTCTAGCCTCTGTTCAGAAAAATGATTTTTTGGAAAACATGAATGAATTTTTAGACGGTAAATTTTTTATTTCAGAGCGAGATGTAATAGAAGTAAAAAGCAATGCCAAAATAGATTTTCCTTTTGCACTAAATGAAGTTACGATTTCCAGAAAAGAAACCACTTCAATGATTACAATTCATGCAGAAATAAACGATCAATTTCTAAACACATTTTGGGCAGATGGTTTAATAGTAGCTACACCAACAGGATCTACCGCATATTCCCTCAGCTGTGGTGGCCCCATTATTTCACCAGATAGTTCTAATTTTGTTCTCACACCTATTGCACCACATAATTTAAATGTACGCCCCATACTTTTGAAAAATAATTGTGAAATAAAACTTAAAATGGAAAGTAGAGTACCCGAATATTCTTTAACACTTGACTCACGAATACATTCCTTAAAAATAGATGACGAAATAGTGTTAAAAAAAGCAAATTTTACCATTAAAATTGGAACTTTTACAAAATTTTCCTATTTCAACACCCTAAGAGAAAAACTACATTGGGGGAATGACCTACGAAATAAAGCAAAAAAAAATTAACAATTTTACTTAAAATAAAGTTATTTTTTCTATTTTAATCTTTCAAAAATAAAGTTTTGTTTATATTTGCCAATTATTAAAATAATCAGTCCAAAATTAAGCAACAAAACAAAATTATTTCCGTTACATATTGAGTAAAGTTAATAAATATATGAAAAAAATAGCAGTAGTAACTTTTTTGATTTTTGTTATAAATACAGCCTTTTCTCAAAAGCATGAGTTAGGAGCTTCATTTGGACATGCAAACTTAATAGCTGATATTGGAAAAACTAATTATATACAACCCTTTCCTGAATACCTTACACCAAGCCTTATTGACTTTTCAGTAGGTATATTATATAGATTCAATTTAAACCCAAGACAATCCTTACGATTTAATTTTATATACAATACCATACGATTTTCTGACAATCAGGCAAGAGAAGATTATCGTACTGCCCGAAAAAAAAGAGCAACAAACGATATAATAGAAGCTTCTGCTATGTTTGAATATAATTTTTTCGACATAAATGATGAAGTAAAATTTGCACAAACACCCTATATTTTTGCAGGTATTGGAGCCATGCTTTACAACGATAGATTATACAAAATACAACACACCTTTAATAGAGATGCCAATGAAGACATTGTAGCGCCACTTTCAGACACAGATTTTGTAACCACTACCATTCCTGAAAAAGATTTAAAATCAGGTTTTTCAGTTCCTTTTGGTATAGGTTATAAAATAAAATTTGATTATAATTGGTTGCTTTCAGCAGAAATTGGGGTAAGATTTACCGCAACAGACAGATTAGATTATAGTGTTTCACAACCAGAACAATATACAACAACAATTGAAGATGGACTAGATACTTTTTTTAATGTTTCTCAAGAAATTGACAACAGAAATATTGAAATTTTAAAATCTAATCAAACTGGGAATATAATTTCAACTGATTGGTATGTAATAACAGGTGTAAACCTAACTTATACTTTTGGAAGGCCTCCTTGTGCTTGCGATTAAAATGAAAAATGTGATTGAGAATGTAGATGTAAATAATCTTCCAAAACATGTTGCAATTATTATGGACGGCAACGGAAGGTGGGCAAAACAAAGAGGAAAAATACGCATTTTCGGACATAGAAATGCTATAAAAGCAGTTCGATCAGCCATAAACGCTTGCAATAAACTTAATATTCCCTATTTAACATTATACGCATTTTCATCCGAAAATTGGAACAGACCCAAAGATGAAGTAAACGGATTGATGAAATTATTAGTTTCTTCCATAAAAAAAGAAGCTGACGATTTAATGAAAAATAATATAAAATTATTAACCATAGGAGAAACTGAAAATTTACCAAAGGAAGTTTTTGAAGAATTACAAAGCATTATTGATAGAACTAAAAACAACACAAAAGGTGTTTTAACAATAGCCCTAAGTTATGGTTCAAAACAAGAAATTATACGAGCAATAAAAAAAATTGCTATACAATATAAAGAAGACAATATAAAATTAGACGACATAAATGAAGAATTAGTAAAAGAAAATTTATATACCTACAATATTCCGGATGTAGATTTAATGATTAGAACCAGCGGAGAATACAGAATAAGTAATTTTTTACTATGGCAAATGGCTTATTCCGAACTCTATTTCACAGAAGTTTTATGGCCGGATTTCGAAGAAAAAGATTTTTACCAAGCAATTAACCATTATCAAAACCGTGAAAGACGATTTGGTAAAACGACAGAACAATTAACTTAATTTAGAAAATGAAACTTAAATATATAGCCTTACTTTCCATTAGCATTTTATTATCCATTACTGCATTTGCACAAGACAGTATTTCAGGAACCAAAACCTACAATTTTAAAGATTTAAATATTATAGGTACTACCAAATACAGTAAAACTCAAATTATGCGTTTTACAGGATTTTATGTAGGAAAAAAAATAGAATTGCCTGGACAAGATATTGGAAATGCAATAAAAAAACTTTGGAAACAAGATCTTTTTTCAAATGTAGAATTTTATGTTGCTGATATTACTGGAGATGATATTATACTAACATTAAATTTAGTTCCCCTTCCAGAATTAGGTGAAATAAAAGTAAAAGGAGTTTCAAAAGGAAAAGGAAATAAATTTATAAAAGACAACAAATTAAGTCCTGGTACAAAAATTACTGATGATTTAAAGAAAAAACTAAACAATAACATTAATACTTTCTATAAAGACAAAGGTTATTTGAATGCTGGGGTAAATATAAAAGAAACCCCTAACCCAAAAGACCCAAATCTTGTAGATTGGGAAGTTGAAATAAAAAAACAAAATAAAGTTAAAATCAATTCGATTAATATTGAAAATAATACAGAATTTTCCGATTGGAAAATAAAAAAATTAATAAAAAATACCAAAAAGAAATTTACAGGTAGGTTTTGGAAAAAATCAAAATTCATACAAGAAAAATACAAAGAAGATTTAGAAAAAGTAATAGATGAATATCGCTCAGAAGGATTTCGTGATGCAATTATAACATCGGAAAAAGTAACCACAGAACCTGATGGAAATTTAAAAATTGACATTAATTTAAATGAAGGTAAAAGATACTACGTTGGGAATATTAATTTCAATGGAAATTCAGC
>Ga0316612_1000362_pt1 | contig 14716 bp, 10 predicted proteins | sample MIS2016226_MG_FD_207676 | JGI IMG/M metagenome (GOLD analysis project Ga0316612, IMG submission 207676) | Microbial mat bacterial communities from Middle Island sinkhole, Lake Huron, Michigan, United States - MIS.2016.226 | ecosystem: Environmental > Aquatic > Freshwater > Lake > Sediment... | reverse complement strand
CACTGGCTTTTTTGATTTTGAAGGGAAAAAACTAGTTAAGTGATCTCCTATAGATAAAAAACCTCAGTCAGATCATACAGTGATAGCTCTAAATATGATCTGTAAATTCTCAAAATTTGCTTGAATTTATAGTCAATTTTGGTACAGGGTCACCATACTGTCATCTATGACACTGTTTTGAAGCAACACATGATTTCATTATTCATAATATTTCGGGATTTTCCCACTTTGCTGATTACAACGACTTGATAATGTTTGAGAAAGTGCAGCAGTAGTAGTGTTTTCACTACCGTCAGAGGCTTATGTAACAAGGGGATAATGAGATACAGAACTGACTAAAGGAAAAAAGTTCATGTATTTTCATTCTTCATACCTAATTCTCATTCCAGGGATGATCTTGATGTTTTGGGCGCAATATCGGGCAAAGCAACCTACGAAAAATATGCCAAAATCCAATCGAGTTTAGGGATGACAGGCGCACAGGTTGCCAAGACTATCTTGCAACGTATGGGGATTCATGATGTCACCGTTGAGCAAGTCGAAGGACAACTGACCGATCATTACGACCCATCTGCCAAAGCCGTCCGATTATCGGAGTCGGTATACGCATCGTCATCCCTAGCCGCCGCCGCGATCGCTGCCCATGAATGTGGTCACGTATTGCAAGATGTAAGGGGCTATCAATTCATGAATATCCGTGCCTCGCTAGTACCAGTGGCAAATATCGGCGCAAACTTTGGACCAATAATGGTGATGGCGGGATTATTCCTAGGCTCATTAGGTGGTTTGAGTACGGATTTATCAACCTCGGTATTATTTTGTTTGCGGGAGCCATCCTATTTCACATTGTTACCTTACCCGTTGAGTTTGACGCATCAAGCCGCGCCTTGAGACTGATTGACGAGCTAGGAATTTTGCAAGGTGAAGAAAATCGGGGCGCTCGGAGTGTCTTGAATGCTGCGGCATGGACATATGTAGCGACAGCGATTTATGCAGCATTGCAACTGGTGCAACTGTTATTGATGAGAGGCGATCGCTAAATCGTCAGTCCTTGTCAACAATTAAGAGGCGGTGCGATACGCCGCTTTTTACGTTTGTAGTAATAATTTTGCCAACTCAGAAAACCCAGCCAACTCAGAAGCCTGAGTAACGTATTTGGGTAAATGCAGCATTTTGTCTTGATAATGGCGAACATTTGCCACGCCGACTGAGATGGGAAATAGATCGGCATCAAACATCGCCTCATCATTGGGACTATCGCCAACAGTTAGCACTTGCTGTGAATTGAGTTCAGGGAAATGGTTATTTAGAACTGAGAGCAAGCCAGTAGCCTTATCTTGATGGATTGGTTTGATATGACATTGGACATTACTATAAGTGAAACTCCAACCCATTTGCTGACATTGCGAAGAGATGGCTTGAATGTCATCGGTTGATAAATCATTGACATCAAAAGTCCAATCGGTAATTCGGAACTGATTATCAGCAGAAGGATGAAGATTTGGAAATAGCTGCTTAATGTGATGGAAAGTATTTTCTAGTAGAATGCGATGTCTAGATAAATTGGGAACCGAAGAGAGCAAATCTTGTTGACCATTAGGTTGTAAAAAGACTCCCCCATTTTCCGCGATCGCCCCAGCCACAGGTAAATAATTCACCAAAGCACTAACCCAACCCGATGAGCGACCAGTCACCAATAGGACTTTAATACCTGATGATTGTAAAGCGAGAAGAGTCAAGATGAAATCAGAAGAGAATTTTCCATTTTGGGTAAGAGTGCCATCAACATCGGAAGCAATTAAACGGATGTCGGACAAGTCAGCTTGATTAAGATTGAGCAGGGTCATAAACAGAAACCAAAATAGATAAATCAGCATAAATCTTAAATTTAATAAATTTAAGAAACAGCAGGAAGCAAGAAAGGGAGAAGATGGTGAGCAAGGGAGACAGGATCAACTCCCATAATGGAACGTTGATTCGCCAAAGATATTGCAGCTTGAGAATGCCAAACCGCAGCAACTATAGCGGAATCGCTAGCAGATAAACCCTGAGCTAACAGCCCACCAATCATACCCGCCAAGACATCGCCACTGCCGCCACGAGCAAGAGCAGGCGTACTCTCAGGATTGACCCAAAGCATCGGCTTTGCATCTTGGAGAAAAGAAATCATCGTTCTCGCCCCCTTGAGCAGAATCGTAGCATGGCAAAGTTCAACTGCCGCCATCAGAGCATCTAAGCGATCGCCAGCCATAATGTCAGGAAATAGGCGACTAAACTCACCCGCATGGGGAGTGAAGATTATAGGATTAGCTCTGCTGTGCAACTGACGAATAAGATGAGGATCGGCAACGGGTGAAATAGCATTTAGTCCATCGGCATCCAATACTAGGGGAATATCGCTATCGATAGTTTGTTTGACCACAGAGTTAGCATCAAGAGAAAGCCCACAACCACAGACAATTGCTTGATACTTTTGCAAATCTAGCTCTGCCAGAGAATAAATAGCACCTGAATCAGTCTCAGGACAAGCAATTACTAAAGCATCAGGTACTTGGGCAAGAACTAGCAGTTTGAGAGAGGTAGGAACAGCGATTGATAGCATTCCCACTCCCGTAGCTTTTGCACCCAAAGCGGCTAGAATCGCCGCTCCAGCATAGCGATGAGATCCGACTACCAATAATAAATGTCCCAGATCGTACTTATGAACGGCAATTGGGCGAGGAATTGGAAGATATTGTCGTAAGCAAGTATCAGGATCAACCCGCCAAAGTGGATGGTGATCGCCCAATACTTCCATAATAAATTGCTCAGGAATATCAAAGTCAACTCTTTCTAAAATCCCAATATAGGGAAGAGCCTGCTCAATTAACAGACCACGCTTCCATAGACCCAAACATAAAGTATGGGTAGCGCGAATTGCAGTACCCATGACATTGCCGCGATCGCAATTTAGCCCAGATGGTAAATCGATAGCAACAATAGGAATCTGCCAACTATTAATGAGGTTGAATGAGTTTGCTAAATCACCTGCTACATCACGTTCTAGCCCAAAACCAAAAATACCATCGACAAGTAAATCACAATCCTGTAATTCCGTAAGAGAAACAAAAGGAACTCCAATCGCCTTAGCATGACAAGCATGTACTCTTGTAAGAGGTTTAGCTTTAGGCATCATAGAGCAAATCTTGACTTGTCGTCCCTGATGATAAAGCTCACGGGCGACCGCCAGAGCATCCCCACCATTATGACCAGAGCCAACCAATATACCTACTTTAGGAAATTTATGGGCAGGATAGAGTTGGGCAAGCCTTTGGACAATTCTTAGCGCCACTTTTTCCATTAAAGCCGCTACAGGCATCCCAGATTGAAAGATAAGATTTTCAATCGCCTGCATCTGTGCTATTGTAACAATTACTTGAGAGGAGATAGAACTGATCATATTGTGAATAAAGATATCATCAACTGTTGGTTAAATCAGTTTGATTAAGAAGCGACCTAGAGAGAATCTAAAACTAGAATACAGCTAAGATGAAGCCAATCGAAAATCTAGCGATTAGCTTGTGAAGTCTAAACTAATATGAATGGAGTATTGACAATCCGAGGATATGTAAGAACAATACTTTAGATCAGCAAAATAGAAGTAAAGACTTTCTACTCTATAATATCTATAAACAAGCCTAGTGAAGGTAAATAATGAGAAACAATATCCAATCCAAGATTGATGCAGGCTATACCTACGACGAACTACTGAGCGAAGGACTAGCAAGTTTTGACGACATCGGACGCTATGAATCCAGATATTCCCTGTACGACGAAGATGCAGTACCAAAACCGACAAAGGCAAAAGTAGCAGAGCCGAAATTAGCCGAAACTACACCAAATCCACAAGAATCAGAAATCGACTTTGACTTTTAGAGAGAGCAGACTAACTATGAACCGATGCTATGAAATTTAGACAAATTGATCTGAAAACTGGGCAAGAGCTACCAATACAGTCAAAAACAGTCGAGCATACTTACCTCGAACTGAAGATTGGTAGCACCGTAGATCCTAATAAACTTGCTGTCGGTAAAATGTACGATGGCATCACTGACCGAGACATAGAACGACTGCAAGAGCAGGGACTGCACATGATCCTTGCTAATGGTCGAAGCGCCTACTTTGGCGATCGCGCCATTGCCGAGAAAGTCAGTCAAGAAATCTTCACCAATCATAGTGATGCTGTTGCCTACGGCAGTATCCCCGTGTCCGAAGCTAAGACATCAATCTACAAAGAAAGCGCCCGAATCCTGATTATCGATGATGAAACCCTAAGCCAAGACCCAGCCACAGGAACATACACCGCCGACTGGGGACAGCAACCCATTATTCTCGGTAATGGAATCACCCTCAGCGACAAGGCAATGGGAGCGATCGCCAGCAAACTTGGAGATTGCTATAGTCTGATCTCCCCAGATCTCGCTAACCAATTGCAAGCCGAGCCAGACCGCCCATTTCAATTTCGGGCGGGAGTACCCGAATGGCAAGGTGTTTTCAAAGGTACATGTCGGTCTAGCTTGCTATGTCAAGCCCTAGAAGTTGATGGCATAATTGCCAGATCGAGCATCAAAGGCGACAACAAAACCACCACTACTGGTATTCACGAAGTCAGCCTCTTCTGGGCAAGAAAAGAAGATGCTAAATTCACCGAACAAAAACTGGGAACCCAAGCTCTAGTCTTCTTCCCCGAAGGAGTCCAAGCAGACGTATTACCCAAGCTCAAAATTAAAGCCGAACGCCTTGCCGAAGCCCAATCCGACCCACGCAAGGTAGCACAACTGTATATAGAGCGCCACGAAAAGCGACAACAGCAAAGGCAAGAAGAAACAGTTGAACGCGATAACATTTATCAAATCATTGAGCCAGAACTAGCTTTAGAACTAGGTTTGAGCATTCAAGAAAACACGAAAGCTAATAACTTTGAACAGCCAGAAAACCCATCCGTTAATGAACAATATAAAGATTGGCTGTATGACATCCTCAAAGCCGACCTAATCGATGGTGGTCATTGCCAAGTATTAGAAATGGAAGATATCGCCAAACGCTTGCGAGAATTTCTCCAAAGCGAATGGCAGGAAGTCGCTACAGGAGGGCTGTATGTCCCCAGCGCGATCGCCCAACCCCACAACCAACTCCAAGAAGGCGAAGTTAGTTTCACTGGACTACCCGATGGATCTGAAGTTGCCATCTACCGCAGTCCTGTCGCCAATGCCGCCAACTTTGATGTATTTACGAATAACCTCACAGTTCTGCGTGAATTAGATCCTGAAGCCTATATGCAGAGAGGAGTCTGCTACCTCAATCCAAATGATGCGAAACGACTGGTTATCGACTTCGACGGCGATCGCGTGGGGATCATTCCCAGTCAACTAACCACTCTACAGGAAGCCAGTTCTCAGAAAATCATTGAGCAGTATCCAACCCTAATCCAAGAAATCATCGACAAAAATCTGCCAGAGAACAAACCTATTCAAGTCGAAAAAGAAAAGAAGATTCCCCGCGATCTAGAACATGGATTTGTCAACCTTGCTAGCGCCGCCGTCAATGCTGCTGACAATCCCACAGGTCGAGTTGCCAATTTAGGAATGCGGCTAGAAGCCTTACGATGGGAAACCCAGTATCTTCCTAATGTTGAAAAGTCAGCATATTTGCAGAACATTGGTACACACTTCAAAAAACTACTTGCTGAAGATAATGACATCAAGAAGCCCTTTCGCATTCTCAATGATGAATGGAGAGATAAGATAGTAGAAATCAGCGAGACTTCTACTGCCATATCGAAACTACCTGAGCCTGAAAGAGAAAAAGCTGTAGCAACAGGTTTAACGCAGACAGAGAGACTGATTTGGCATCTAGAAAGTCTGGCGGCGGTGAACTTACAACGCGCTGTTGACACGCCCAAAAGCGCTAGAAAAGTCAATGAAGATGAATATCAATTCTGTCAAAAAGTTGCCAAATACAAAGAAGTAGAATGGATTAAGGGCAAAGACAACACCTATGCCTACATTGGTGCTGAGGGCATCAAGACCAATACTCAAGATCCTGTCGGATGGATGGTAGAGCAAGCTAACCAGATTTATCAAGAATATAGTCTGATTGGCGATCGCAACTACAACCGCTTTGACCATATTTTCCCCAAAGACAGCCATACACCTGCTCAGACTGAATGGGCAAAGAGCGTGTCAACCCAATACAATGCCCTAATTTCGGATGCAGTCGCCAGTCGCAGCCGACTAGAACATGAAGAAGGCATCGCCCTAACCGCCACATCCGCTAAAGGCAACACCATCGAAATTGTTAGCCTGATTAGCACCAATCCTGATGGTGATTCACCAATTTGGGAAATGGCAAGGATAGGAGCTAGTGTCGATATTCAGGTTGCCAAAAACAAAGATTGGAAAACTGAAAAGCTATATCCATACAAAGCTGTCGCGATTATTGACCAAGAAAATAAGGTGGACATCGGGCTGATATCGCCCGCTTCCATTGCAGCCTATGGCAAAACCCTAGAAACGGGCAAAATGTTTGCCAATCTAAAACTTGAGTTCAAATTAGGAATATCCAGAAACGACATAGACGACAAGTTTGCCGATGCGGAAAAGTATTTAGAAGTGCAGCGTGATGCGATTCCAGAACCAGAGCGAGAAAGCAGAGCTTCGGCGTTGTGGCACAACAATAATCGAGCGATCGCGGGCAAGATGTTTACTGAGGTAGTGACCACGCGACTGCAAGAACTACGGGTTGATAAAATCACAATAATTGGCTTGCAGTATGAAACCAATGAACTGAAAGATAAACAATTGCCCCAGGGTGAAGGTGCAGTATGCAGACTGGGTATAGAATCTAACCCCGACAGTCCGATTTATGATAAGCGGGTGCTACAGGTACAAGAAGGCGATCGCTGGAAAAATATGGGTGTACTGCACAGCGATGCAGCCTATATGCCAATCGGTACGCAGTTTACAGCAAATATCAACTTTTCGGCGACGAAGAAAGATGCTGACATCGTACTCGATCCCAATTCCCTCAAACTGCCAGAAATATGGCATGGACTGTCACCAGAGCGAGTACAGAAAGCGGTCAATCTTGATGCAATTATTCCTGCACTGAAACAAGCGATCGCTAAAGCATCTGAGAACCAACCGACCATGACCGAATTTGTGGAAAAACTAGCTGCCGAAAAGGTTGGTATTAAAGCTCAAGTGCAGTCTGGCGGTAGGATTAATGGAATTACCTATCTTTATGAAGGGCAAGCAGTCAAGGCTAGTTTAGTTGAGTTAACGTGGAAGAATCTCGCCGCGATGGGAGTGCGATACGATCCTGTTAGAGATCGCGAAGCAATTACATCGGCTCCGATTCCAGCTATACCTCAAACCAGCGATTGCCTAGAAATCCAATCTGAAAATCAAGATAGAACAATTCCTGAAGTTAGTATCGTCACTTCTATCCAAAGAGAAAAGTTAGAAAAATCAATAGAAATAATGGGTAAACCGATTCAGATGGTTTATCCTCTGAAGATGCATGGAGAAGTGAATCGATTGCCCGTGGATAGTTGTATTGAAGCAATGCGCGGACATGGGAGATCTCACACCACGCGGCGATTTGAACCCTATGCTGCCTATAACTTTAAGGAAGGAGATATCGCGATCGCCTATGCAGGAGAGCAGAAAGTCGCTTTTCAAGTGGGAAAACAATACAAAATCTCACAGGAAATGTTGACTGATGGGGAATATCAGAAACAATGGGTGGGTATGGAAAAGCATGGGGCTAAGGAATTACTGACATTCCAAGGACATCGCAATACATGGGGAATGCACTTTCAGCCATTGGGAGATTATGTCGATGGTAAAATTGTGCCATTTCCTATCATCGAGAGAACAACAAATTCTATTGTTGCTGATATTCAGAAACTAGAAGCATGGAGAGAAACTGCTCAATATCTGGGTAAGAGCGAGAAATATGTAGATCGTATCCAAGAAATTATTGCTGGTGAGAGCATATCCGAAAAATCACAGCAAGCGATGTCTAAGGATGGTCAGTTACTGAGTCAGCACATTGCGTCACAGTGGCGGGAAGTATTGGCTACTCCGAGTGAATATGTGGGATCTCAAAATGGGAATCTTGTGTTTGAGCGCAAAGGGAATGAAGGTAAATATAGGGCAACGTGGGAGCAGTCTACAGATACGTTGACTTTAGATACAAAAGCTTTGAAGCAAGGAAATATCGAATATGTGCCATTGCTGGTGCAAAAAGGTTTAGAAATTGCTCAGAGTCGGGTGACTGTGAAAGATGCTCAGAATGTAGATCGCGCTCTTAAAGTTATTGCTGAAAACCAAATGGGGAGACAAGGGCAAAGGTAGTGAGGCGTATGACCGAAATTTGATTTAAATCGCTTGGCTGCTTTAAAATTTACGGATGTGCGTAAAATCCATTTGAATTGGGTGCGATTTTGTCGTGATATAATTACAAAGATATGGCTTTGGTATTGGCAAGAAGAAAGTTTATTATTGGTTTGACAGATGACTGTTTTAAAATCTTTGGATGAAAAAGTTTATATGAGATCGCTTGTCACTGAAATAATTAATGGCGAATCCTATAGCTATTATCCGCTAGGGCAGTATGTTGTTCGGGCTATGGGGGTTTGTGGCGATCGCCCAACTTTTAAGTACACTCGCATTGAGATTGCGGGTGTGATGGAGCGATTAGCTAAGGGTGAGAATGTTGAAAATATTGTGCTTGGTTTTCGGGGAAGGGTTTCGCGTGAGGCGATCGCTGAAGCGATTCAAGTTGTGACAACCCATTTTCTTGAGAGTCTTCCTATTTTGAGTGCAGCATGATTGTCCTTGATGAACAGCTTTTAGGAGCGAATCTGGAACAGGCGATCGGCAAATGGTATCAGGGTAATGTTTGCTTTATTACGGACTTGCGCCCTAATTCGATTATTAAAGATGAAGCGATTCCTATGTTGTTGCGAAAGGAAGCGCAGCCTACTTTTATCACGATCAATGAGCGGGATTTTTGGCGAAAGGTAGCGATAAGTGAGTATTTTTGTATAGTCTGTTTTAATTTGCCAGATTCGCGTGCTTCCGAAATCTCTCTTCTACTCCGAAATCTGTTGCGTCACCCTGAGTTTAATGTAAAAGCAAAGCGGATGGGAAAGGTGGTGAGGATTGCGGATAGTAGTGTTAGCTATTATTCTACTGGCAATAGAGAAATACAAGAATTTACTTTACAGATTCAGTAACAATTCCACGCCTAAGTCAAAACCAATATACTCGCATGGGTTCTCTAGGAATTTCGGGGATTTCAAAGTCTCCACAATCTGCAAAGCGTTTATTAATGGCGGTGGCGAGGTCAATATTGCTTGGCTTTTTTGGTGCTAATACGCTTTTGAGAATTGCTTTAATTTCAAGCTCGATGGTGCGTCCATGTTGGGCGGCGCGTTGTTCTAGCTGTTGGGCAATGTCTGGTTCTAGTTGATGAATACTGATGGTTGACATGGCATTGGGGAGTAGTAGCAAAGTGTCATTAAAATTATAACAATTCAGGAAGAAGGCGAAGCCAGTTTTACATGACTACCCGATGGATCTGAAGTTGCCATTAGTAATCGACTTGGACTGCAACTTTTCCCAGTTTTATCCCTTCTTTCTATTAATTCTCCTATTTGATAGCTTTCTCCATATATTTCTTAAAAGTGTGACCTCATTCTGACTAAATCCATATTTTTCAATCAAAATGTATCTGTCAATTAGATCCAAAACTTCATCTGTTCTTTTTTCTCTTATAAGTTTATCAATTTCGTCAAAATCAAGACTTATTTCATCACAAATAGGGAGAGGGATTTCTTCTATTTCAGTAGGTTCAAAGGTCATCACTCCACCTCCGTAGCTTCTTCCAGTAATTTCTGAAAAGGCAAAACTTAAAGAATTGAAAAAAGACATCATGATATCTTGAGGATTATGCTGGGAAAGAAACTTAATCCTATGTATTGTGTCTGTTGAAGAACTTTCAGTTAAATTTAGAATTAATTTTGGGTGATCATTTACTTGCCTTAATGCAAAGGCATCACAATTCCAAAGAGAAGGCGTAATATACCATTTTTTTCTGTTTCTACACTTATAGCCTGTGTGATAGCCTTTTTCTTCTCCATATTTAATATACTGCTTACATACTTCAGGAAGCTCTTTGAAATCAACGTTTGGTGGAATGAATAAGTATGTGTTTAGATCATTTGAGCTATTAGTCGCAAAATCATTATCAGTAAAACTAATCCCTTTCAACTGATTGGATCTACTCACAACTTTTTGAATATAAGGTTGAAGATTCCATTTCTCGATATCAGATTGATTAAGCATAAAAAAATCATTGCAACCTGTCACGATGCCTACATCAACGCTCATGATCTCCCCACAAAGACGTATATTATTTTCCTTTTTGATTCTTCTCAATAAATTAATTTCTTTATTATCAAGGAAATATTTAGTCCACTTTTCTGAAGTATGATCGATTGTCTTAGCTTTTATATTGTTGATTTTAGTGAAATTAAAATTCACCATGTCTTCAAGTTTTTCAAATTCAATAACTCTAATTCCTTCATTATCTTTGACTGATTTCTCACATAATAACAAGACGACTTCTTGCTGAATACCCGAGAACACTAGCTTTTTGAAAGTAGCAATTGTAATTCGTTTAAAAAAGTTAGATAGAAATATTCTAGTTTCTGCTGCATATTTTACCGAAAATAACTCTGCTGGAATTACCATTCCCAACTTGCCATTCTCAGATAAAATTGAAGACGATATCACTAAAAAAGGCAACCAAATATTTGTTAGTTTATTAGGATGTAGACCTAAATCTTCCATCATTTTGATCGCTAATTTTCTATGAATTTCTGGGAAGTCTTGATATCTGATAAATGGAGGATTACCAACCACTACATCAAAAGTTTCCTTTTCATTATTCGATATATAATAAAAAAAATCAGAATTAACTATAGAGTCAGAGTTGAGTCCTAAATTAGAAGCTCTTAAACTAGCTTTAATTGCTACATTCTTGATTAATTCGATACCTTTAATATGTCCGTATAAGTTGTCTTGATGCAAACCAATTTCTTTGAATCGATTTATACAAGCCTCAATAAAATTACCATCTCCACAGCTAGGTTCCAATACTGTATTTGTATTAGAAGTAATAGCCCAGTCGCAAATAAACTTAGCTATTTCAGGAGGAGTATAGTAACCACCTGTTAATTTTTGATTGTCTATTTTTTCCGTTATTTCAGTCATATTAATCTTGATCTTCTTTATCTAACTCAGCAAAGAATAATTTATCTCCTTGAACTGATAAAACTTCCTCCGATGAAATGTTATACAACAAATTAATTGCATCTATTTGAGATTTTCTAAGCCTAGTATATTTCCTTTCTAGAACAGATTGTTTGGAGGAAATATTGGTTGTTTGAATGTCTTTTCGGGTTTTTATGATTTCTTTAGTCTCTTTGATCAATTTGTTATATATTGTCAGATCATCGTTAGAACTAAAATCTATTACTCGTATAGGTATATTCTCAATAAACTGTTTCCCATGAGAATAAAAATCACCTCGAAACTCACTTGCTCCAGATTTTACTATAGCTTCAATTAGTGGATGAGATAGAATTGCCAAGATGTAAAATAGCGAGTATTCACCTTTGGAAACTAGAGAATAATATGGTCCATTGCCACCACCAGTGAATTGAAGGTTTGAGTTGTCATAGGTATAACTAGCCTCTTGAGATAGTACTTTCCAAATCAGCTTATCTGTATTATGGAACCTTGTTAAACTTTGGCTTCTCCCATACTGATACCATTGAATATTTCTAGAATCATTAAAACTTCGTGCCGAAAGTTTTGTTTTGTGGTGACTAAGGTATTTCCAACAAAGCGGGAATTGTTGGCTCATTTCTTGCTCAGAATAAATTAAAGCTTGATCTTCGTCTATTCTATATGGAAAGATAATGTAAGAATTAGCAATTGGAGTATCAAATAAGTCTAATCGGACATCATAGAGACATGGTAAAAGTATTTCTTTCTCAATCTCCCATGTGTTCCCGTTATCATCAATTGTTACTGTATTTGTATCTTCTGTAGTTGGATGGAGAATATAAATATTATCAGCACTAGTTTGAAGTCCAACAGGGATATCAGCTATTTCATTTAAAGTTGTTGTATTTTGAGTTTTTACCCTATTAAAGAGTGCTTCTGCTTCTTGTGTTAAAAATATCCAAGGGGTATCTGAATATTTGTTTTGGTTATACTTAATAGTACTTATATTATCAAAAGAAGACTCATTCCTAAGTTCTGATACTCTTTTGAAAATTAGTTCCCCCCCTTTTTGTTTGGTAATGACAACTATTGCTGTGTATGTCTGTCTTTTTGGAAAAACTTGTGTTGTGCCAAAATGTATTATCTTGACGATACCGCATTGGTTGGTGATTGATGCTCTTAATTTCTTACCTCCTTTTACAATGAAAAACTTGTGGGGAACAATATATCCAACAACTCCATGAGGGTTAATTAATGTAATGGCTCTTTCAACAAAAAGATAGTACTTATCAAAGTTATCTTTCTTTGATACGGAATAAGGTGATTCGGAACTTCTGTAATAATCTATTTCTTCCTTAAAGTATTTTACTAAGTTTTGGATTCGTACATAAGGAGGGTTCCCGATGATTGCATCAAATCCTTGCTTATCCCTAAAAAAACTGAACTCATCTTCCCAGTTAAATGGTTTTATCTTATAGAGTAAATCATTATTGTCAATAGCAGACTCATCATAATCGTAAAAGTGATCATCCACTAATGAGTTACCACATTTAATGTTTTCACTGAGGTTTGGTAGAACTTTTACTTTGTGTGTTTGAAGATAATCAGCAACAGTTGCAGCATTTTCATGCTCAAGCAGTCTTAATAACAAACTAAAACGAGTGACTTCTACAGCATAGGGGTTAATATCAACACCAAAAATATTCTCAGTTAATATTTCTCGCTTTTCGCTTAAGCTTAGATTTGTAATTCCATTCTCTATCAGTAGATTGGTATGTTCCTTAATTAAATAGTCATACAAAGCAATTAAAAACGTACCAGAACCACAACAAATATCAGCTATTTTCAGCTCTTTAATTTGTTCTAATGACTTGTCATTTAACAGTTTTTCTAAAGTTTCTGAAACTATCTGCTTTGCCACTAGCTTCGGCGTAGGCACTACTCCATATTCAACGACTTCAGGTTCTTGAATAATACTTACTTCTAGAACATCTGAAATAGCAATTCTACTTCCTAAATATTGCTCGTAAATTTGACTGAGTATCAGAGGATCTACTACTGAAAAATCATATGGACTAATTGGATAATATAGTTCTCGGAAAATATTTAGCAAAGTTTCTTCGTTAAGATTAATATTTAACGATAGGTTATCTTCAATAAAATCAAACAAACCTGAATTGTATTTCTTGTCTGATTCTCTAAAAATAGTTTTTAACTCATCGTAATTTGAAATTTCTTTTAGTGTTTCATATTTTTCAATTTCTCTATCTTCACAAATCCTTAAAAATATTATTCGATTCAATAGACGTTGAACTAAGAAATTTATGCTTTCTTCATCGATTTGATTGTTGTTCTGATTACTTTCTTGAATGCTAGTAGCTAGACTCTTTCTCCAACTTTCAATTTGTGAGAGAAAATAGCTATCAAATGGAGTGGTATCTTGCTCAGATAAAGCGAAATATTTGTCAATATATCCTGAGTTGATAGATTCAAATCCCAGTAATTCTATCAATTCGTCAAATCTAGAAATGTATTCTTCAAAATAAAATACTTTGTGTCTACTTACAGTAGGAGCATCTTCTAATGACGGTTTATCACGACAATCATAAACAACTAGAGTTTCAAAATTAGTAAGGATTGAGATCCCTAAGTTTGCACTCCATCCATAACGTTTAGTTTGGAATGCAGCCTCTTTTGATTTTTCAATATTTATAGATACTTGTTTGGCTTCTATAAATAGTTTTCGGCTCCCCTCAATTCTTAATGTATAGTCTGGACTCTTTTTTGTTGTTGATCCCGCATTCTCTACATCAATTGATTCTTCTTGAACGACATCTCTATAAATTTGAGATTTGCCTATTTTATTGTCAACACCCCACCCCAGAGCTTTTAATAAAGGATTGATAAAATCGATCCGTAGCTGTGCTTCTTTATATTTTGAAGTTCTATAATAGTCTATCTGGCTTTTGAAAGCAGAAATTAAACCTTCGATTTCTTGTATTGTTTGCTCTTTACTTATCAAATCAGACATATTTTGGTTTGAATTTATATTTTCTTTTTATATTTTCTTTTTTAGTCAGTGCGTAATTGTATCATACCAAGATCAAAATCAGCCATGAATTGTTAAATCAACTTCGCCAAAGCGAAGACTTTACAATCCCAGCGAATAAACCATTCCAATTTCGGGCAGGAATAACCAACGCATGGGTAGCCAAAGGGACATTGCAAGTAGAACTAAACCTACCCCAAGGAGTGGACTTAGTAATGCCCTTATCATGTTTTAAAGGACATAAACCGACATTAGGAATCCAACAAGTAGCCAGCCTGAAACTAGGAATCGTCAACTTCGCCCAAAAGCGCAGCGTCAAGACCTC
>Ga0316612_1000360_pt1 | contig 14758 bp, 13 predicted proteins | sample MIS2016226_MG_FD_207676 | JGI IMG/M metagenome (GOLD analysis project Ga0316612, IMG submission 207676) | Microbial mat bacterial communities from Middle Island sinkhole, Lake Huron, Michigan, United States - MIS.2016.226 | ecosystem: Environmental > Aquatic > Freshwater > Lake > Sediment... | reverse complement strand
AATAATGGAGAATTAGCCATTATTCACAATGGGATCATTGAAAATTATGAAAGTATAAAAACAACCCTTATAAACAAAGGTTTTACTTTTAAAAGCGATACAGATACAGAAGTACTCATAAATTTAATTCAATATTTTAAAGAAAAAGATAATTTATCCCTTACAGATGCAGTTCGATATGCACTAAACGAAGTGGTAGGCGCTTATGCAATAGTTGTTTTAGATAAAAATAACATAAACGAATTTGTAGTAGGAAGACTTTCAAGCCCACTTGCAATTGGTATTGGTGAAAATGAATATTTTATTGCCTCTGATGCTTCTCCTTTTGTAGATTTCACTAAAGATGCCGTATATTTAGAAGATGGTGAAATGGCAACAATACGAATTGGAGAAGAAGTAGATGTAAGAAAAATAAAAGATAATTCCATTGTAATACCATCAGTACAAGAATTATTGTTTGACTTAGAGCAAATAGAAAAAGGAGGTTACGACCATTTTATGTTGAAAGAAATTTTCGAACAACCCAAATCTATTCACGACACACTTAGAGGCAGACTTTTAGTAGAAGACGGAACGATAAGAATGGCTGGAATTTGGGATAATCAAGATAAATTTTTAAATGCAGAACGAATAATAATAGTAGCTTGTGGAACCAGCTGGCATGCAGGTTTAATAGGAGAATATTTAATAGAAGACATAGCAAGAATTCCGGTGGAAGTTGAATATGCATCAGAATTTAGATACAGAAACCCTATAATTACTAACAAAGATATTGTACTTGCAATTTCTCAATCAGGGGAAACAGCAGATACTTTAGCTGCACTAAAATTAGCTAAAGAAAAAGGGGCATTTATATATGGAATTTGTAATGTTGTTGGGTCTTCTATCGCACGATTAACAGATGCAGGCTCATATACACACGCAGGCCCAGAAATAGGAGTTGCATCTACAAAAGCATTTACAGCACAATTGACTATTTTAACAATGATTGCCTTAAAACTCGGAAAACATAATGGACAATTAAAAGAGTCTGATTTCAGAGCATTAATACAAGAATTAGACGGATTACCTAAAAAAGTTGAAAGAGCCTTACAAACAAACGACAAAGTAAAAGAAATTGCTAAAAAATTTATCAATGCCACCAACTTTTTATATTTAGGGCGAGGAATAAATTTTCCAGTAGCATTAGAAGGCGCCTTAAAACTGAAAGAAATTTCATACATTCATGCAGAAGGTTATCCTGCTGCTGAGATGAAGCACGGCCCAATTGCATTGATAGACGAAAATATGCCCGTAGTAGTAATAGCCCCAAAAAGAGGACATTACGAAAAAGTAGTAAGTAATATTCAAGAAATAAAATCAAGAAAAGGGATCATAATAGCAGTTGTTAGTGAAGGAGATACTCAAGTTCGTGATTTGGCCGATTATGTAATAGAAGTTCCGGATTGTAATGAATATTTTTCACCTATTATCACCAATATTCCCCTACAATTACTATCTTATCATATAGCCGTTATGCGAGGTGCAAACGTAGATCAACCCAGAAATTTAGCAAAAAGCGTTACAGTAGAATAACGACATAAAAATTAAAATTTAGAATTTTAAGTAATTTTTAATTTTTAATTTTTAATTTTAATTTAGTAAAAGTGGATTTCATAAAAAAATATCAAGAGCTGATTTCAAAAGCTTTACGAGAAAATATTTTTCATAATAAACCAATAGGTTTGTATGAGCCTATGAACTATATTTTGGAATTAGGAGGAAAAAGATTACGACCCATGATGGTTTTAATGGCCAATGATTTATTTAACGGAGATATTAAAAAGGCAATAAAACCTGCTTTAGCGATAGAATTATTTCATAATTTCACCTTAATGCACGATGATATTATGGATAATGCTTCTATTCGGCGAGGAAAAGCCACTATTCACGAAAAATATAATATAAATACAGCTATTTTATCAGGCGATGCTTTGTTTGTTAAAGCATATCAATTTTTTGAAGAATTAGAACCCAAAACCTTTAAAGAATGTATTCAATTATTCTCCGAAACTGCATTAATTGTATGTGAAGGGCAACAATATGATATGGATTTTGAAACACAAACAGAAGTTAGTTTCGATGAGTATATTCAAATGATTACTGCAAAAACAGGTGTTTTAGGTGCTGCCGCCTTTAAAATTGGAGCTTTGATTGCAAAAGCGGAACAAAAAGAAGCACAAGCATTGTATGAATTCGGAAAACATATTGGAATTGCTTTTCAAATAAAAGATGATTATTTAGACGTTTTTGGTGATATGACTAAATTTGGTAAAAAGCAATCAGGCGATATTATTGAAAATAAAAAAACATGTTTGTACTTCTTAGCTTTAAAACACGGAAATGAGCATGATATTACAGAACTAAACTACTGGTATGGCTCTTCATTACAAAATGAAGATAAAATATATGCTGTTAAAAATATTTTCAAAAAATTAAAAGTAGATGAACTTTCTTTAGATTTAATCGAAGAACATAACAATATAGCAATAAAAGCGCTTCAAGAAATTAACATGCCACAAGATAAGTTGTTACCATTTATAAAATTAGCTGATTATTTATTGAAAAGAGACTCATAATGGCAAATTTTCACACAGAAATTCAATTACAATCATCTGATGAAAAATTTTCACATTCAGATGTTTTTTTTGCTATGGGATCTTGTTTTTCAACTGAAGTTTCAAAAAAAATAGCTGAAAGAAAATTTAAAATTTGCACTAATCCTTTTGGGATTTTATTCCATCCTTTAGCAATTGAAAATGCTTTAATTAGAATATATTCCTTGCAACATTATCAAATTTCAGAGCTTTTTCATTTCAAAGAATTATATTTAAGTTGGGATCATCATTCAGAATTTAACGATACCCAAAGTGGGAAAATGCTATCAAAAATAAATGATTCTATTGATATTGCATATGATTATTTACGAAATTCAAATGTAATTTTCATAACCCTTGGAACTTCATTTGTTTATAAACTAAATTCAATGCAACTGCCTGTTGCGAATTGTCATAAAGTACCCAATTCACAGTTTACAAAATTCTTATTAACTGAAAATGAAATCGTTGAATCTTTACAAAGTTGTGTAGATATTATTCAAGATATTTCAAAAAATAATCCAAAAATAATATTTACGGTTAGTCCTGTACGGCATATAAAAGATGGATTCGTGGAAAATACCATAAGCAAAGCAAGATTACTAAATTCCGTTTTTGAAATAACTTCTAAAAATAAGAATACAGAATATTTTCCTTCATTTGAAATTATGTTAGATGAATTACGTGATTATCGCTACTATAAACAAGATATGTTGCATCCAAATGAATTGGCAATTGAGTATATTTGGGAAAAATTTTCGTCAGTTTATTTTCAAGATAAGACCATTCAATTAAATGATGAAATTGAAAAACTTCAAACAGGACTACAACATAAACCATTTAACAACAAAACATTAGCTCATAAAGAATTTTTATATCAATTAATGAAAAAGTTTCAAGAAATTGAAAAAAAATTATATCCAAATGCGTGTTTGGACGAGTTTACATTTTTAAAATCCCAATTAGAACATGCTTATTGATACACACACGCATTTATATGCAGACGAATTTGATGAGGACAGAAATGACGTTATTCAAAATTCTATAAATGAAGGTGTTACACAATTTTATTTGCCTGCAATAGATTCAGAATTTCATCAAAAAATGTATGATTTGGAAAATGAATTTCCAGATAATATACATTTAATGATGGGTTTACATCCTTGTTATGTAAAAGAAGATACTTTCCTTAACGAATTACAAATAGTTGAAAATGAATTAGAAAAAAGAAAATTTTCAGCCATTGGTGAAATTGGGATTGATTTATATTGGGATAAAAGCACACTAAACATTCAGCAAGAAGCTTTTGTTAAGCAAATTCATTTGGCTAAAAAACACAAATTGCCCATTGTAATCCATTCCAGAGATAGCTTTGATGAAATATTTGAGATTCTTCAACAAGAGAAATCTGATGATTTATATGGAATATTTCATTGTTTTTCAGGCGATTTAGAACAAGCAAAATTAGCCATTGATTTAGGTTTTACTTTAGGAATTGGCGGCGTGGTAACCTTTAAAAATGGAAAAATTGATACTTTCTTACATGAAATTCCATTAGAAAAAATAGTTTTGGAAACAGATTCACCTTATTTGGCACCCGTCCCTTTTCGTGGAAAACGAAATGAATCTAAATATTTAAAAGAAATCGCATTGAAATTATGTGATATTTATAAAGTTTCATTTCAGGAAATTGAAAAGATTACTACTGAAAACGCAATAAAAATTTTCAAAAATTAAAGTATAATGCTACATTCTTATCCATTTCCATAGTTCCTTAAAAGAAGCTTTTTTGCCATACATTAAAATTCCAGTTCTATAAATTTTACTAGCAATAAAAGTCATTCCTATTATAGATACCACTAATATCTCCTATTATTAAATAGAATGGTAAATACTACTTTTTTCTTACAATTTACTCCTTAAAAATTCCTCTAAATTGATAAAAGAACCTTTCAATCAATCTTAAATCTTGGGTTACGATTTCAGCAGAACCACGAAGTTCCTTATCAAATAAAAGATCTTTTCCTTGGGAAGTTTTGAGATTATTTGGCAATTCCACTTCAACAAAATAATTGCCGTCTTTGTCTGGAGCGAGAGAAATATTTTTCACTTTTCCCCGAATAATTCCAAATTGTTGGTAGGGATAATTATCTAATTTAATAATAACTTTTTGTCCCGGCTTTATTTTTCCTGTATTGGAAGCAGGAAGTATGAGTTTTCCAATTAAAGCATCTTTTGAAGTAGGTAAAATAACAAAAACCACTTCTCCTGCTTTTATAAATTGATTTTTTCCCCAGTATTGCTGAAAACTTACTTTCCCATCGAAAGAAGCAGTAAATAAAAAGGTTTGTTCCCAATCTCTTAATGATTTTTTGAGTTGGTCAAGAGATTGCAGCACTTCTGCTAAAAAATTGGTATCGTCTTTTTGTTTGGAAATAGAAGTCCCTTTTAAGGTTTTATGAGTGGAGGAAATTGAGCCTTGAATTTGGGAAATATTCATATCAATACTTTGAACCGCTTGTTGGGCTTGAAGCAAAGCAATTTTCTTTTGCTCCAATTCTACTTTTGAAATTACGCCTTGATTAAACAAACCTTGATTTCTATTAAAATCTTGTTGTGCCAAACTGAGTTTTGACAATTCTAATTTTTTCTGATTTTGAAGATTTTGAATTTGTGTTCCTTGTTGCGATAATGCTTCTTGCCCTGCCACAGTTTCTACAGAATAAGGTTGTAATTTTTTCTGTAATGTATATTGTAAATACGATTTTTCAAATTGAATAAAAGCTGATTGAATTTCTCCTAATTGTAAGTTTTTCAGTCTTTCAATGGGAAAATTAAAGTATTGTAAATTGGGTTGAAATGAATCTAAAATTGACTTTAATACTAAAATATCCTTATAATTAGCACTGGTTTCTATATTTGCCAACACTTGTCCTTTTTGTACATTTTGTTGATTTTGAACAAAAATATTTTCTAATTTTCCATTGGTTCTGGCTTCCAATTTTTCAGGTGGAAATTGAGTGGTTATTTGTACTTGAGCAGGAATAAATTCTGGATATTTTACAATCCAAGATGCACCTAAAATGAGCAATAATACACAAAATATTACTGTAATTCCATATCTTACCATCCAACTTGGTGGTGCTGAAAGTACTTCCTGTACTGCTTCTGATCGAAGCTCTATTTCTTCTAACTTATTCATATTCTTTTTGGTTGGGAGTTGGGAGTTGGAAGCAGGGAGATGGGATTAGAAGTTTTTGTACTTCATGCCTCAAACTTCCATCTTCAAACTTCCTACACTTTATCTCTGAATGCAATCATCATATTCATTAAATTAAAACTCTTTAAGTATAAATCATTAAATTGTTCGCTGGTAATATAATTTCTATTTTTTGCTTTATAAAGACAAGTTACTACTTCAGCAAGTGAACGAATAGAATAACCTAAAAATTTTCTAAATTCCAGTTTTGATTGAAGTATAGAACCTTCTGCAATATTTAAAGAAACAGAATCAACTGCTCTTGCTATTTGAGAAGATAAATTAAAAATTTCTTTTTTAGGAAAAATTTCAGTTAATAGATTAACTTCATCTGCAAACTCCATAGATTTCTGCCAAATTATTAATTTTTCAAACTTAAAGCTCATGTTACTTTTTTATTTCAAAGATAGTGATTTGAGATGGAATTTAGGAGTTTGAAGTATGATGTTTCTTACTACTTCCCAACTTCCATCTTCCCACATTCCTCTTCCATCTTCCCACTTCCCACTTCCCACATTCCTCTTCCATCTTCCAACTTCCAACTTCCCACTTCCATCTTCCCATTTCCCACTTCCCACTTCCCACTTCCCACTTCCCACTACTGCCCCAACTCCAATTGATTCTTAACCAATCTATAATATTCTCCCTTTTGGTCCACTAAATCTTTATGCGTTCCTTGTTCTATTATTTTGCCTTTATCCATTACTATAATATTATCAGCGTGTTTTACAGTGCTTAATCTGTGAGCAACAATTACGGCAGTCTTATTTTTCAAAAAAATTTCTAAGTTTTCAATAATTACTTTTTCGGTATTCGCATCTAATGCTGAAGTAGCTTCATCGAAAAATAAATATTCAGGATTTTTATATACTGCTCTTGCAATCAATAATCTTTGTTTTTGTCCGCCACTCATTCCAATGCCTTCATTTCCTATTTTGGTATTGTATGTAAGAGGTAAATTTTCAATATATTCTTTTATGTTGGCTGTTTCTACCGCATATAATAATTTTTTCTTATCTATAAAATCTTCTCCAACTGCAATATTATTTGCAATAGTATCATTAAATATAAAACCATCTTGCATCACAACTCCACACAAACTCCTCCAAGATTTCTGACTCACATTTCGTAATTCGTAATTCCCAATTCGCAATTCTCCAGAAACTGGTTCATAAAATTTCATTAACAGTTTCATCAAGGTTGTTTTTCCACTTCCACTTGCTCCTACTATGGCTGTTGTTTTTTGTTTAGGAATCGTAAAACTAATATCATCAACCACCATATCAGGTGAACCTGTATAACGAAAACTCACATTCTTCAATACAATATCTGATACTTCAATATCATGAATTTTATTACTTATTCCCTCATTATCAATAGGTTCTTCATCTTCTTTGTCATGAATTTCTCCTAATCTTTCCAAACTTATTTTTGCATCTTGCATTTGACGGAAAAAGTTTACCATTTGTGAAAGTGGCGAATCTAATTGACCGATAATATATTGAACAGAAAGCATCATTCCTAATGTTAAATCTCCTTTTATAACCAAAGAAGCGGATAAAAAAGTAATGAAAATATTTTTTAATTGATTGATAAAACTGCTTCCTACACTTTGGTATTGTTCCAAAGTAAGTGATTGCATGCCTACTTTAAAGAGTTTTATTTGTACAAATTCCCAAGCCCAACGTTTTTGCTTTTCTGCATTATGGATTTTTATTTCCTGCATTCCGTTAACCAATTCTATTACTTTGGATTGTTCTTCAGATACTTGCGAAAAGCGTTTGTAGTCTAATTCTCTTCTTTTTTTCAAAAAGAATAATATCCAACCGAGATAAAATGCTGCTGAAACTAAAAATACCAAGAAAATATAAAGATTATAATACGCTAAAATGCAGCTAAATACGACAAAATTAAATAAGGAAAATAAAGTTGATAAAGTGGAATTGGTCAAAAATTGTTCGATTCTATGGTGGTCGTTTATGCGTTGCATAATATCGCCCGTCATTCTGGTATCGAAAAAACCGATAGGTAACTTCATTAGTTTGATAAAGAAATCGGAAACGATGGAAATATTGATTCGTGTGCTGAGATGCAACAATATCCAACTTCTTATAATTTCGATAGAAGCACTTCCTACAAACAGCATAATTTGGGCTATTAACACCAACCAAATAAAGTTCAAATCTTGGTTTTGAATTCCAATATCAACTATGCTTTGGGTAAGAAATGGCGTGATTAAAGACAATAAACTTCCAGCTAACAAGCCTACCATCAATTGAATAACCAATGATTTGTATTTGTAGAGGTATTGGAATAAAAAGCTGAAAGACCTCACCCCCTGCCCCCTCTCCAAAGGAGATGGGGTAGCTTCCTCGCTGTGAAATTTGGGTGTAGTTTCTAATAACAAAGCCACACCTTCTTCTGTTTTTTCGTGTGCATTGTTTCCTATCCAAAATTTTATAAATTCTTCTTGGGTGTAGGTTATTAAGCCGTAACTTGGGTCTGATATTTTTATGATGGAAGATGGAAGTTTGGAGTTGGAAGTACTTCCATCTTCCCGCTTCGTGCTTCCAAATCTTCCCACTCCCAACTTCTCAACTTCGTACACCACCACAAAATGCTGTTTATTCCAATGGACAATGCAAGGCAAAGGAACTTCATCTCGTAAGGTTTCAAAGTTGATTTTTACTCCTAGAGATTTGAACCCCATATTTTCAGCCGCTTCACTTAATCCCAACAAACTACTTCCTTCTCTTGTAGTTTCACTTAAACTGCGAATTTGTTGTAAGGGAATTATCTTGCCGTAATACTTGGCAATAATTCTAAGGCAGGTAGGGCCGCAGTCTTTGGCGTCGGGTTGGCGGTAATGAGGGAACGATTTCAAATTGAAAAGATTATTATCAATTTATATTTTAAAAAATATTGCAATCTATCATTTATCAAAATTATAAATTCATCTTTCATATCTTGGGCATCATAATCGAGCATTAATATCATTTCATTAATTAAACATTTATGAGAAATAGTATTTGAAATTTTTTCAAAAATCACTTCATCTATTTCATCAATTGGAAAAACAGATTTTTCATTGTTTAATTCTTCTATTTGCACAAATTTTACAATTTCTCCATTTTCTATTTCAGAAATAATTGTATTTGCATTTAATTTTTTTATAAAAAAATTTTCTGAATTTGTAATGTAATTATATAAAGTTTCAAACAAACTAGTACAAGTAATATCTCGAGAAAACAGAAATTTGGAATCTATTTTTTCTATATTAAAAGATTTATAATTTTCTATAAATTGTGTAATAAGTTTAGTGTTTTCTTGTTTTGAAAAACTATAATTTGGTAGCTCCAATTTGAAATATTTATAATCTTCTTTAAATAATGTAACAATATTTTTAAAATATTCTGGTTCATAAAGCATTACATAGCTTTCTAACATTTTACATACATGATCATTCCTTTTATATACACCCAATAGATGTAAATAAGTTCTTTGAAAAGGAACCTTATTAAAATCACCAAAACCCTTATAATCATTATCATTGGAAATTTCTTGCTGTAAATAATTACATTCCTTGTTTTCCAATGTCATCATTTCATAAAAAAGTACTTGTTCAAAAAAAATGTTAAAATTTCCATCAATTTTGTTTGGATAATTTGCTAAATTTTGATTTACAAATTCAAATGATTTAGAAGCATATTTTTGTAAAAAAGCAATATCATTCCCGCCAAAAATACCCATATTACATGCGAAATTATTTTTTCCTAAAATATATTTTTCAATTTCTGAAGGAATATATTGTAAGTTTGGGAAAATACTTTGCCACATTTTAGCATAATAATCTGTAGTAATTTCTAAATTTTGAGAAATTAAATTACTTTTTAATAAATTTTCAGAAAAAGCTTTCCAAATAAAAACATCACCATCAATATGTAGAAAAGGTTCTAGTTGTAAAGAATATGCTTTTATTTTTGGCAAAGCCCAAAAATCTTGAGGATAATTATTTAATTCATCTAAAATTATATGTACCTTATTATATGGAAGTTTCAATTTATCGATTAAAAATTCATGACCAATTTTGTCTGTATATAGTTCAATGCTATAATATTTAGACAATTGCACACTACTCAACACCCAGCTTAAGGCATTAAATCTTGGTTTTAACCAACCAAAACTTGTGTCTTTTACATTTGATTGTGCAGTCCAAAACGATTGAATTATTTTCATTTAAAATTTATCTTCTATAAGTTCAGGTATAAAGTATTTCAAATCCTGCCTTTCATACAAATCTGGAAATTCATAGCCATTAATAAAAATATTTGGAGTAAAATTAAAATCGTTCTTTAGACAAAATTCATATTGAATTTTTAATACATCATCAATTTTTGATTCTATTTCAGAACTTTTATAGTCTTTTATATATTCAATTTTAGTAGGTGTTTCAAATAAATGAGCTAAGTCAACTTCAAATTGTTTTTTTCCTTTTTGAATGAATATTTTATGCAATTTTCTAAATACATTCAAATTCTTGTTTTCATTGTCTGAAACATCTAAATTGAAAATAATATGAATTTTGATTTTTTTATGATAACGACTTACAATATCATGCAAGATTTCATGTGCTTTTTTACAGTGTCCACAAAATGGGTTGGTTATTATTTGGATAGTTGTCGTTGCATCCATATTTCCTAGAATTATAGAATACTCATTTACAGGAAATTCATATTTTTCTTTTTCAACTAATAACTTTTTAAAAATACTATAATTTCTTTTAAATCTGGTGTTTTTTGCATTCTGTTCTTTTAGCTCTTTATTTTTAAGAAAAATAGGTTTGAGTATCAACCAAAAAGAAGATAAAAACAAAAGAATTGAAATACATAAAACTATTACTTGTACATCAAATTGAAGTGCAATATTTTCATTAAACAAAAACCCATAAACCAAAAACATTTCCCCATACAAAACCCCAATAATAGCCAAACAAAGCGGACACCATTTTTTCTCTACTTTCCATTGATAATAAATGGAGAGAATACTGAGAGGAACAACTAACCATGACCCAATAGATAAAAGAGAAAAGAATAAAGATGAAAGATTGAGTAATGAAAATAATATAATAGCAATTATTTGGGAAGCAAAAAATACAATACTGATATCGCTTAAATTAAAAATATCAAATAGTTTCCATTTTTTAGAAGTGAGTATATTTTCGCAAGAAGTTTCTGCTGTTACATTACAAAATTTAGAGGCAATACCTTCTTTTAAACCTAAAATTTGTCGGAAAGTTTCGGTAGATAAATATAAACCTGCAATTGCCGTAAGCAGTAGGCTATAAGCTATAAGCGAGGAATGTGAAAAGAAAAAACATGATGAAAATAAGATAAATGAAAGTACTAACAAACTAAATTCTAAAAAATGAGATTTGGCGTTTGTGTCTGCAAAATTTTTATCCTTTTCTGCTAATAGCACAATGTTTTGAAATTCTATAATAAATTTCTCTTTAGAAAATTTTGTACCATCTACTAAAAATGTACTTTCATCTTTAGAAATATAGGAAAATTTATCTTTATTTTCTTGTTTTAAAACTGCAATAAAATTCTTGGGTAATTCTTCTAATTGCACGTTGCTTATACGAAAAGCCATATTATACACTTTGAAAAAAGAAAGTGTATCGCTTACTGCCAAAAGACTGGGGTATTCTGGATGGGATGAATATTGGTATTCAAATTCTGTTTCGTCTATAAAAATAGACTCCTTTTTTAAATACTGTAAAACAGCATTTAAATCTTGGTTTTGTTTCATGAAATTTTAAATTGTTTTTTTAAATATTATATCTCCTCTAAGAATGTATTTATTTCCTGATATTATTTTTTCACCTGAATGTATCTGTTTATGAGGGAAAGTAACTAAAGTACCTGTTTTAGGTTTTATAACAAAATTATTAAATTTTGTATGACCTCCTTCAAAATCATCGTTTAAATATATTAAAAGAGAGTATAATGTTTCTTCGGTTTTAGAAATTATAGTACTTGCATCAGTATGATTTTTGAATTCATCTTCAATAAAATATTTATATATTCTGAATCTGCTATTTATATTTGTTGGTTTAAAATCTATTTTTGATAAAACAGAAAAATCTAAACCATTCCAAATTATTTTTGCGACTTCATCACTAACAAAATCTATTCTTTTAATATTTCTATCTTCAATATTCTTTTCTAAATCATTCCCAAAGATTAAATTACAATTTGAATTTTTTGAAAATTTTTTCATTATTTCTTGTTCATATTTATCAATAAAAAATGAACATATATTATTAGCAAAAAATTTTTTCATTTCCCAAATATGAAACTCATTTGAAACACATTTTAATTTATTCATTTTTATTTAAAAATTGCTTGAAGTTTTTTTTCTAATAGGTTTAAATTAGAACCGTCATATATTCCAATAATAATACCTTTTTTATCAATCAAAATTAATAAAGGGATTGTTTTTACAAAATATTTTGAACTTATAATTTTTTGATCTAAGTCTATACCATTTATAAGTTTTGAATCAGGCGAAATATTAACCCAATTTTGTATTTTATCTTTTTCGATGGCATTATTCCATGATTCAATATTATTATCATCAGAAATACCTAATATTTGTAAACCATTATAATAATACTCTCCCAAATTTTTAATTACAGGAGTCTCTTCTCTACAAGGCACGCACCAACTTGCCCAAAAATCAATCAAAACATATTTGCTTTTAATTAAATCTTCAAAAGCAAATTCGTTACCTACCCTATCCTTTGCTTTAAAATGATATGCCTTTTTTCCCACTAGCTTAAAAAACTTTTCATAATCATTCAATTCTATTTTTATCTTCTTTCCGTAAAAACTTTTCTTTAGTGATAAAGAAAAGGAATTATAAATTTTTGAATAATCATAAAATTTAATTTCAGAAATATCATTTTGAATTAATAAATATAACAACGTAGGTTTTATTAAAGATGAATGTCTTGAATTTAAATAAGATAAATATTTATGATTTATTTTTTTATTAAATTGTTCCTGTTTATTCAATATTAAAATTGAATCTTTTATATTTTGTATATCTTTTTGGAAATTTTGATATTCAAGATTTGTCTCATGTTCTATTTTAATAAACTCATCACAAGACCTACACCCTCTCATTATATATTTTGAAAACTTACCAACGTTTAAAGAAAGCTTCAATTTTGAAGGCTCCACTTGTATTTGGACTGCATTTAAACTATCTGCATTTCGTTTTTCTTTTGGATTCATTTTTATGTAAAATTGATCACTGTATCCATTAATTTTACCAGAAAAATAAAAACTATTATTTAATATCCTTGAACTATCTATATTTCGTTTATTATTATTGTCATAATGAATTAAGTAAATTACTCCATTTACCATGTCTATTTTTCCTTGAATTTCATATTTTTTTAAAATTTGTGAAAATGTCTGATTAAAAAATAATAAAAAAAAAGATATTGTTGTAAAAATTTTTTTCAATTGTTAAGTCATTATATTATAATTAATAAGAATAAAAAGGTCTTACTAATAATTAATTTTATATAATAAATCATTAAGTAAAACCTTAATTATGAATTTGCTAGCTACTCTTACAGGTTGCCCCCTCTTCTGATGGACAATATAAGTTTTTACAACATTGCATACCATGGGGTGAGCCAGGACGGTTACATGTTTCATTACTTCTTCGACAGTTTTCACTATCAACATCCCACGGTGCACATCCACCGCCTTTAACATTTCTCATTTCATCTCTACTTAAACCATCTTTTATGGTTTTTAAATTAATTGTTTTCATACAAATATAAATTTAATATTTAAAGTTCCAATATGAAACTTTTTCTTGGTGTAAAAATGTTAAGAAAAAAATGTGATGTAGTAATACAAAAGTGGAAAACACGTACACATTTGTATTTTTTGTTATATTAGCAAAAAAAAAATAATATGACATTTGGTGCAAAACTAATAAAGTTAAGAAAAAATAAAAATTTGTCTTTGGAACAATTGGCTCTTGAATTAGATTTATCAAAATCAGCAGTTGCAAAATGGGAGTCTGATGAATCAAAACCTAATTTGGATAATTTAATGAGAATTTGTGATTATTATCAAATGGATATTTATACTTTACTAAAAGATGTTTCTAATGTAGATTTTTCACATGCTACTTTTGAAGGTAATAATTATGTTGTAAATCCTACAAATACTTCGATTACTTATCATTCCACTCCTGAAAATATAATAGAAAAAGTATTAGAAAATCAAAAGAAAATTACAGAATTGGTTCAAAATCAAAATGAACTAATACATAAGATTTTAAAAAATGATGATAATGTGAATTGATAAACAAGCAGAAGAACTCTTATTTTTACGAAAGCAATTGAAGGGGAAATAATGAGGGAGTTTTTTTAACACTTTTGTTTTTTAATGGCACACAGATATCACGGATTGGACAGATTTTCGCAGAATTATTCTTAAACTATTTTGAAATTATTTCACGCATATCATAAAAATCTATTGCTTTTTGTTTGAGCGGATTGGTGCTCCATTCTTCCCATTCATTGGTATAAGGCGAGTAGCCACATTTTAAGGGTTTTGATAACCTCACCCCCTGCCCCTCTCCAAAGGAGGATACCACCCTACAAAAGTGTGTCTAAAAAAGTATTATAAAATAAAAAAGTGTCTTGAAAAAGTTAGAAATTTGTAAAGCAAAATATAAATTAAAACTTAGACAAGACAATGGTAAAATTAACAAAAAAACAATTAAGTGAGGCGATAAAATCGCAATTAGTTGAAAAAGATGGATTAAACGA
>Ga0316612_1000359_pt1 | contig 14770 bp, 5 predicted proteins | sample MIS2016226_MG_FD_207676 | JGI IMG/M metagenome (GOLD analysis project Ga0316612, IMG submission 207676) | Microbial mat bacterial communities from Middle Island sinkhole, Lake Huron, Michigan, United States - MIS.2016.226 | ecosystem: Environmental > Aquatic > Freshwater > Lake > Sediment... | reverse complement strand
AAGTCGAAATGGATAAAATGGATATGTTATTTAAATCTGCATCAAATCAATTCATTTCAAAATTAATATCATATTATGAAAATGATATATCACAAGCTAATTGTTATGGGAAAGTTTTATCTCCAATATCTGGTGACGAATATAAAGCTCTTAGTCCAGCTTTGCAAAAAGTTGTTACAACAATAGATTTTAAATATTATAGTAATAAACTGGCTGATCCTGGTGAATTTAATAAATTTCAAATTCAATGGAAAGATTTTTTTGCTAAATATTTACAGTTCTTATTTATGTATAGTTTACAAGTAGCATTATGTGAATTTTCTAAAACAATTGATGTATATTTAGAAACAGCAAAAAATAGTATAACTGCTTTTCCAAATTATACATTAGTTGTTCCATTAGAATCAATTCTATATATTGCTAATGCATTTAATGCAAAGGGTTGGTTAAATTTAGTTTCATCAGATATGTCAATAGGTTTAACAAGAGATTTGTCTGATAACTATATTAAAGGTGTTATAAAATTTATGGCAAAAAAACTTGGTGTGCCAAATTTAATAATATATGATAAGAGTAAAGGAAATATATATTATAAATTGATGTACCAATCTAAGCCAAACATGATTAAATTAACAGCTTTATCATCTTATATAGAAAATAGTAAAGAAATAGAATTAGATAGTAGTAGTTCTAGTCAGAATTATTATTAAAAAAATTATTAAATAAAAATTTTTGGAGGACAAAAATATATTTTATGTTTAATACAGATGAAATTATAGAACAACAAAAAAAAGAAGCTCATGAAGAACTAATGAGAATAAAACATGCAAAAGATAAATCTTCATACGAAAAGATTGATGAAATTTATGAATCATATAAACAATATGATTACACATCAGATATATATGAGCAATTTGATGAATTGACATTTGAAAATAAGAAAAAAGTAGATAGAATGTATTATAATATTCTATTAAGAAATTTACCAATAAATATGTTAAATGAAATGGAAAAAACTCTTGAATCATTATACAAAACAATTGGAGAAATTTATGAATTTATAAATGTTAAACCGGAAATTTATGGTAATAATATTACATTTGAAGTTATAAATGAATCTAATTATTCTTCATTTGAAAAATTATCAAAAAATATTGATGTGTATTTTAGAAATAATTATTATAATCTTACAACAGAAGAAAAAGAAAATAAATTTTTTGATACTCATAAAGATTATGCAAAACAATTAATTTCAGAAAGTAAACTTCCTGTAGAAGATTCTATTAAAATGAGTGTAACTACAAGAATTGTAGAAGGTCTTCTTAAAAATATTTCATTTCCATTTTTATCTGCAACAAGATTAAAATATCTAATGGAAGATTATGATTATGGTGAAATTTTTGATCAGGGTCATCTTGTAGAATTGGTAAATATTTATGAAAATAAAATTTTTAACTTATCAAAAGTGGTATCTGTAAGTTTTATGAATAAATAATTTTAACTTAGGAGTTTATAATGTCAAAACTCTCCGAATTGATTGAAAAAATAAATTTAGAAATGACAACAAATCCGTCAATTGAAAAGAATTTAAATTATGAGTTATCAAAAATAATTGCTACATGTAATATTAATGCTATGAATTCAGACGAGAGTTATTGTTTTAAATTTAATGTACCCTCAGTTCAAGTTGGCAAATTGCCAAATTTATTAAATGTGACAGTAAAAGAGATTTATGATGCTTTTACATCAGACTGGGGAAGTATTGCGATGACAAATAGGATGTACGCCGATTCATATTACCAAACTATGCTATTAATAGTTTTATATGGAATAACATATAATAAACCAAACATATCAGAAATGGCATTATTGATAATAATGTTTAAATTATGGAATGGTAGAAAAACAAAATATCTTCCATGGTGTGATAAAGCTGTTATGAAATATGTTATAAATAGTATGTGCACAAGACGGCACCATATAACAAAACATGATGATCCATTTAGTCTTCTGAAAAATTATTTTGTACCAACAATTTTAGCTAAATATTCAAATGTAGCTAAAACAGATCAAACAAGAAAGAAACTCCAAACATTATTTTCTCAATCGTGGAGTAGGTTAGACCAATTATTCGTGTCGAGAAAAGTTGAAGATATTGAATCTGGAAAGAGATTTGCTCAAGGAGGTATACTTCCATTATATAAGAAAGCAAAAGAGGAAGGACTATCTATAGCAGATATTTCTAAAAAAGGTATAGAAGATGATGAATTACAGTTTGGAGATCAGATTTCATCAAGTACACGTGAAGATATTATTTCTGATGTTGCAGAATATATAACAATGCATCCTAATCAAAAATATGCACAAAATTTTATATCACAATTAAATACTGAAACTCATGTTTCATCAAAAGTTTTAGAACAACTTCTTAAAGGAATACATAATTATCAATTTTATGATTTGATACATGATATTTTGAGTATCATATTATCATCTACAAATGTAAATACTAAAGAAGATATTTGTAAACAAAAATTTAATGATGATTTTAAAAGAAAAGTTATAAGTAGTAAGAATAATGAAGATGCAAAAAAAATACAACTTTTATGTAATAAACTCTTAAAAGATATTTTCAATAGATCTTTTAAGAGTAATTTAGATAATTATTCTGGAGTTCATCAGATTCAACTTAAAAAAGTTTTATTAAATGGTATATTTTATAATTTAAAGAAATATATATGTAAACAAGTATAAGTTTAAATACATATCAGATATTGTCTGATATGTATTTAATATTTTTAGGAGATTTATGACACCAGCATCATCGTTTGGCGGATCAATATTGCAGTTTGTACATGAAGCATATAGTTGTTTTTCTGAAGCAGATGAAGGAAGTATAGATAATAGATCTGTGATGAGATATTTTAATAATCAGTTATTTAGATATTTTCAGCCTGATATAAATGGATATACATTAATATTTTTAGTTCCGCCACCATTTAGTTTTCTTGAAGAAACATCAATAGATATTTTGAAAAGTATACAAAAATATATAACATTTGCAGCAATAGACTTTACTCCTCCATCTACAGATGTTGCAAGTTCTGTAGTTTCATCAAGATCTGGAGGTTTTCCATTTGCAACAGAAGTCAGTACATCAAATCAATGTAGTGTTACATATTTAGATAATAAAGATTTAAGTATATATTCTTTTCATTCTGGCTGGATAGAATATATTAGAGGAATGTTAGATGGTGTAATTCCTGGAACTGCACCAGATTCATTTCCGCAACAATTATTACCTGATTCAAAAGGATCTGTAGAATTTGGAATAGATTATTTAGGATCAATTTATGTTGTGAAATATCATCCTTCAATGCAGAAGATTAAATATGTTGGAAAATGTACTGGCGTATATCCGCAAATGTTATCTGCAAAAGAGATTTTAGGTCAGAGAACAACAAATGAAATAACAACAATTCCAGTTAACTACAATTGTGCATGGTATGAGGAAACTCTACAAAGTAGCCATCCAATTTGGAGTGAACTTGAAAAAATAATTTCTATTTTTTGAGGTTAAAAAAATGATCAATACGCTGAAAACACCTGGTGAATTTGTTGATTATTGTTGGACAAATATGAAAACAGATTTGAATAAATATGATATTCAAATCGAAAAACTGGGTTTAATTGGTTATTTAACCAATATTTTAGGATGGACAACATATGATTTAAAAAATTATTATGATAGTTTATATAAAGAAGCATTTGTAGCTACATCTAGAGAAGATCATAATTTAAGATTACATGCATCAATTTATGGTTACAATCCAGATTTTGCATTTTGTTCAAATGCTGTTGGGGAGTTTCTTTTTGATTTTTTATCACTTCCTGCAACACCAAAAGATATTGTAAAACGAGAAGTTATTTTTTCAGATATAAGATTTAATATAAATGGTTATAATTTTATAACTGATTATCAATATCGTTTTATAGAAGAATCTAATGGATATTATTGTATGGTTTATGGTGATGATAATGTCCATTTTATTCCATCATCAACTACTAAAGTAAAAGCTCCATTTTATAAAGTAAAACAACAAACAAAAATAGTAAAAGAATTAGTTATACAGAATTATACATTTGGTACTCATTGTCCATTCAACTTGGCTATGGGTGGAAAATATTTATCAGATTTAAAAGTTCATGTAGGATATAGTGGTGAAATATTTAATCCCCAGGCACAATTTAATAATTTTGGTACAGAATTTAAAATAAAAACCATAAAGTTTTTAAGTGGACCAGATGATGATGATGTATTTATACGAAAATCGGGATTATTTGATTATATATTAGAATTTGGTTCTGGAGTTAAAGGTTCATACGTTCCAACCAGAAATGCCGCGATATTAATATACACTACAGATGGTTTTTCTGGAAATATTAGTTCTTTATCAAATCCAATTGTAGATTCTTGTAAAATAGTATTTAAGTTATATAAAAAAGATGGAACAATAACTACATCTTCTGTTAATAAAAATAATTTAAAAATAAATTTTGAATATTCTGAAGGAGGGAAAAATCCACCATCAGGTGATGAACTTAGAAAATCAATAATTAACTATATACAAACAAGAGACAATTTTATTAATGAGAAAGATTTTTATAATATTTGTCAAAAATATATGAATGATTTTAGATTTTTATTTAGAAAAAATTCATTCAGTGAAAATACATTTTATTTAGAAAGATGTTTTAGAGATAAATATCAAAATCTTGTATATACAACAAATATAACTCAAGAATTAATAAAAAAAATTAATAATGATCAAAATATAACTTTACTACTAGATACGTATGAAAATAATATTATAGATTCTGATGATAATTTTGTTATTGAAACACCGGAGATGTATGAGTTTATATTAAAAACTACAGATGAAGATTTAATAATTGATAATTCGAGTAGTTTTGTTTATAGTACATCAACACCAATTTCTTCAGACTATATAGAAGATTCATTCTGTGTTTATAGATCAGATATTGAACCAGTTTTTGGTGGGAATCTTCCTGAAGGTAAATATTTTTATATAGTTAAAGCATCAGATAATTTTAAGGAATATCAAATAGGAGTTACACTAGAAGTAAATATTGATGGAATTAGTTCAAACGCTGTTAAAATATCATGGGATCCGGTACCTGGAGCAGTTAAATATATAATATATGGAAGACCGAATAAACATGGGTACTTTCAATCATGGTCAACTTTTGAAAATTCGTTTATAGATATTGGTGAAAATGGTCAAATATATATGTCGAATTACGGTTCAGAACAATTAATATTTTATCCTGAATATAAAATAAAAAATAAGGAATTTGTAAGTCCTTTTGTTTATGAATATGATTCAATGATGTCATGGTATAAATCATATTTATTGTATTCTAATTTTTTAGTATATTTTGATAAAATAAAAGATATTAATTCTAATTTTTCTGTGCCTATAATATTTTTTAATATTGTTTATGATAAAAGAAATTATAGAACTAAAATTTTTATTAAATCTTATCAAGACATTTCTGGATATGATTTAATTTTAACTATACAGGGATTGAATATTTTAACTCCTGTTACAAATAACATTGATCAGAATACATGGTTATATGAATATTCAGATTCCAATTATAGTATTATATGGAATAATATATCTTTAGAATTAACTGTATCTATTAATAATATGCGTTTAATGACTGGACAGACAAGTATTTTTAATCAAATTCATAATACAACAGATCAATTAAAATTATTTACTTATGAAAATTTTACAGACGGTAAATCTTATATTACAAATGTTCCTATAATAGATAAAGAATTATATTATTCAGATGAATTATATTATTCAAATAAAATTTATGAATTTTTATTTATAAATGATTTTCAAGAAAATAGAATGATTACTGATGAAATTCAGTTTAGATTTATTAATACATTTGTACTTCCAAGTTATTTTATTAATAAAGCTTCAGTTCAAAAATATAATTTTGAATTATGCTTACCATTAAAATTAGAAGTAAGTGCATATATTGATCAAGTTTATCTTGAAAATAATCAAATAGATTTAACACAAGAAAAAAATAATTTATTAGATTTATTAGCATCTGAATTACAAAATAAATATACTGGATCCACAATTAAATATTATAATAGTAAAATTGATGAGTTTATTCATACTAATAGACCATATATAAAAAATGTCAATATAACTGTAACGGATAGTAATAAAACAATAATACAGAATGGAATAGAAATTAATGATGATAAAAAAGTATTAGATAATATAACAACAGATTTATCTATACATCCATCAGATAGAAAGTTAAAAATATTAGAATATGTTCCACCATTTTTTTATTGGGATATTAATAATATTGTTTTACAATTTTTATTTTAAATAAGAAAAGAGGTTTTGCTCCCGTTTGCGGATCATAGTATAATTATACCTATGACAGCAGCGGTCGGTTAGCCTCTTCCAAATACGCTTTGGCAGCGGGAATTGTAACACTACGTTAACTTTAGTGCTGGGAATTATTGAGTCATCGCCACATGTGGCTCTTCAATACTCTAATAGAATCCAACCTATTGAGCTAATATGACTAGTCATATTATATTCTTATATATTAATTTCTATATTAAATAAAGTGAATATTAAAAGAGGAGAAAATTATATAAATGAGTGATATGGAATATGTAACAACAGAAAAACAAAAAGATGAATGGTTAAAGTGTAAACTTAATCCATTTTATTTTATTTATAATTATGTATATTTACGAGAAATTGGCGGAAAAATAAAAGTAACTCCGCAGAATTTAAATCCAAAAATGAAAAGAATGATAAAGTCTATAGTTAAGTTTCATAACGTAATTTTAATGGCTAGCCGACAGTTAGGGAAGTCAGCCACATCTGCAATGCTTATAAGTTGGGCTTTATTATTTTACCAAGAGAGTGAAACGATTATTTTAAATTTTAGACAAGATGTTGCCCTTAGAAATTTAGAAACAATAAAATTTATTTTTAATTGTTTACCAACATGGATGACAGGTGGTAATCCTTTTAAATCAAAAAGTGATTATAAAACAAGAATTGAATTATTTAATAATTCAAGAGTATCTATTTATTATCCTTCTACTGCACATAAATCATCAACATTGGCGAGATCATTAACATCTGCTATTTTATATATTGATGAAGCATCATATATAAAAGATATGTATGAAATTTGGGGTTCGGCACAACAAACATTATCTAAAGCATCTCTTCAGGCAAAACAAAGAGGTTATCCATATTTTCAATTAATAACAAGTACACCGAATGGAACAGAAGGTGATGGTGAGTGGTTTTATAAGCGCTGGATGGATTCTGTTTCATCAGATTTATTATTTGATTACGATAAAGAAAAAAATGTTGAAGTTTGGAGTACAAAATATGATTTAGATAAATTAGTAAATGATCCTAATAAAAATAATTATGTATCTGTTAGATATCATTGGAGTGAAGATCCTACAAAAAATCAAGAGTGGTATTTGAAACAAATAAAAGAACTAGCTGATTCGAGAAAAGTAAATCAAGAATTAGATTTAAAATTTGTTGGAGCCGGAGGTTGTATTTTTTCTGATGATTTATTAGATAAGATGAAACCAAAAAAAGTATTAGATAGAAAACCATTTATTCATTCATCAACATTAGATTTATATACAAATGAATTTCCATTAACTAATAAAGATTATTATATAATTGGTTGTGATACCGCAGCAAGTTTAGAAGGTGCTTATAATGCAATACAGATATTTAGATTTAGTGATTTTTTTCAGATCGGAGAATTACAGGTTAAATTAGCATCATATACACATTTTGGGCAAATAATAAATGAAGTATTTCAATGGTTATATAGACAGGTTGGAGAAAAGATTATATTAAACATTGAAAATAATACAATAGGTAGAGCTCCTATTGAATATTTATTAAATCATGTAGATTTTCCATATCAGTCATTTATGTTTAAAGAAGAAAAAAAGAATAAAAATAATGAAGAATTTGGAATAAAAACTACTGGAATAAGTAAACCACTTATGTTTGGAACTTTAATTGAAGTGATTAGTGAATTTCCAAATAATATAAACTCTCAAACATTAATATCACAATATGGAAGTATTAGAAGAATGGCAAGTGGTTCAATAAAATCATCTTCTTATTCAGATTTAGCTATGGCTTCAGCATTTTGTGCTTTTGCTCGTAAATATAAAGCATTAGAAATAATGCCAATGATTTATTTTTCAGAGAAAGAAATCGAACAGAAAAAATATAGTACTTTTAAATCTATATTTAATGAAATGGTTGTTAAAAAGGATATTGATTTAAAGAGAGAAAGTTCACTTGGAGATCCATATGAACAAGATGATTATGATGAATTTAATAACTTAAGTAAGCATGATTTTAATGGAGGTTTATTTACAATTTTTAGTACTTAGTAAAGGAAATATTTTATGACAGTTTTATCAAAAGAACAGCAACGATTGAAAAGACTTCGAGAGTATCAAGTAGAACAATCACGCAAATATGAAGATAATTCACAAGATGGTATAGATGAACGCAATGATGAAGTTGAACAAAATTACAATAAATATAAACGTGTTGCTGGAGGTAATATTGCTACGGCAGTTGGATTATCTTCATCTTTTCATAAAGAAATATCAAATTCGATAAAAGGTATTGCTCCATCTATATCAAAAACTATGTCTTCATCGTTGGGCGGTTTAATGCAAGGAGCTTCGTCATCAATAGGGTATAGTAAAAGAATAGCCGAAGCAGATAGACAGCGAGTACATCAAAAAGAGCTAGGTGGACTTGGTCGTGTAAATCAGGGAATGAATATTTTTAAATCCATTATGCCAACAATGATAACAGGAAATATAGCTAAAGGTCTTATGACTGGAGCTAGTAATCCGGTTGGATTAAGTTCTATGTTTAATCCGATGATGTTTGGCGGTATGATGGGTTTATCATTTCTAACAAAAATGATGACAAATAAAAAGATATCAAATATTAATGTTACAAGAAAAGCATTAATAGCAGAACAGAGAAGATTATCTATTTCACATTATATAGATGTACAAGTTAGATCATTATCTTTAAAGGGTGCAATACAACCAGCAGATCAACTCCAGTTAGCACTATTGAGTAGAATAGAAGCAAATTCAGTTTTTCAATTATTAACATATCAATTATTAGAAAAACAAAGACGAGAAAAAGAAGAATCTCATGATAAATATCAGCAAGATTCAATAAAAGGTCTTTATGGTGATGAATCTGAGATTGGTGGTGTAGGAAAAATGTTAAACAAATTAGAAGATAATATTAATATGTTTAATTTAAAATATAATCCTATATTGCAATTAACAAATTTTTTAATTGGTAAAAAATTACCAAAACAGGCAGTAGATGAAATTGAAAGTAGATTAGGCGAAAATAATGAAAGAAAATCATATGAACAACATTCAAGAATGACAGGAATTAGTTCTGACCATTTAAGATTATTAGATACTGATGCTAATCAATTGGCAGGGAAAGGTGTTACATATGAACAAAAGATGTTTGTTATAGCATCTGGACAATATGAAATGATGAGGTTCATGGGAGGTAAATTTAGAGAATTACTTACTGGACTTGGAATAGAGAATATTGGCAATTCTGGAATCGGATATGAAAGTGGCGTATTTGGAAAATTAACAGAAGGTATAAAAGAAGTAATGATGAATATTCCTGGGTTAAATGCTGTTACAAATTTAACTAAAGGTTTATTTACTGGAGTGATGAATTTTCATGGAAATATCTTGCCAAAAATAGTTACAAAATTTAAAACTATGTTATTTGGACAAGAATTTTTAGATATTCAAAATGAAGATCATTTAGAAAAGAAATTAGGATTACATAAAACGGCAGATGAAAAAGCTAAAGATTTTTTAGGACAAGGTTTGCCAACAGAAGTTAAAAGATTAGTTAAAGTTAATTATGAACAATTAGTTGTTCTTAAAAATATTTATTCAGTATCAGAACAATTATATCAATTACAATCTGAAGGTGATACACATCAATATGATGATACACTTTATGAAAAAGATAGAGAAGAAAAAATTTGGGATCATGTATCTAAGAGATATGTGACAGCACAACAATTTGAGAAAAATCTTGAAGCCAGAATGGATAGTATGATGTTTGAACATGAGCAAGCATTTGGAAAATCTATGCTGGGAAAAATAATGCATACTTTTGATGTTGCAAAAGGTATTGGAAATGTTCTTGTAAAAGGCGGAACTGGACGGATTCGTGGATTAAATGATTTATCAACAGCATTTAAAGACAAGACTGGAGACCTTGAAGGTGATAGACGAAGAATGCTTAAAGCAACAAGGGCATCTAAAAGTATGGATCTTTCCATGGGTATAACTGATGAATTAGAACAACAGTTTGGAGGTATGATTGATGAAGATCGTATAAAACAAATAAAGACAGCTAAAAGATTAGAATCTCATAAGTTATCTGGAGCTGGACAAGATCAATTATTTGACATAGATGTTGCGAGAAAAGAAAAGGATGTTGAATCACGAACATTGCCCAAAATAATAGCAAGTGCTACAGCAGGCGGAATGGCAGTATTGCTTGGAGGTTTGGGTGGAAGTCTTGGGACAGGATTAATATCTAAATTGGCTTTAGGTGGTTTAGGCATGATACCTGGTTTGGCTGGTTTTATGAAAACTGAAAAGAAATTTAAAGAACAGCAAGTTCAATCAGCAGATCCAGATAAAATTCAAAGAATGAATGTTGATAATATCACTGAACTTATTGATGAAGATAAAAGTACAACAACCAGTGTACAAACTAGAAGAATTAGAGGAAAATCTCAATCTGAAACTTCATTATTATTATTAAGTCACTTTATAGAATTTAAAGAAGATTTTCAGAAGAATATTGTTATTCAGTTAAGAAATCAGAAATTTTTATCTGATAGTTATAAAGTTCAGAAGAATATATTAGATATTTTATTTCAGTTGGATATTCAACAACAGGAAGATTTTCAGAAAAATATAGATATTCAATTAAGAAATCAGAAATTTTTATCTGATAGTTATAAAGTTCAGAAGAATATATTAGATATTTTATTTCAATCTAATAAAAATGAAAATGATATGAATAAAATATTAACCGATATTGAAAAGAATACAAAAAGTATTTCTAAAGAAACAAGAAAAATAAGACATGATGGGTTTTCTATTTTATCTGTATTAAAAACTAGTTTTGAAGGTAGAGATTCTGTTCCGTCTAAATTAGATGAGTTAATAACTGAAGTTAAAGAGATTAAAACTACAGTTAAAGATAGTAAGAAAACTAGTAATATACGTTTTTTGGAAGAATTTAAAAGAAGGCGTGATCAGATACGCATACAAAATAATGGTGCAGCAGATGATTATGATATAATAGAAGAAATATTGAAAAATGGAACAAATTGGACTGCCAAAGGTGGTAAGAATCTTACACATGCTATTGTTGGTGAAAATATAAAATCAGATGGATCTATTAGTGGTTATCCAGAAATTGTTACAGGAAAGTTTGATGTTGTTGGACAAAAAGATACAAGACGTATTCTTAATAGAATGGGTTTTAAAACATTAGCCGATGGTACTGACGAAAAGAAAAGATCAAAAAAGTTTCAAGGAGATCCCGATAAAGAAGAAAATACACCTTTATGGGAAAGAGGTTTAGGAGGTATTTTAGATGTAGTAAATAAAGTTAAAAAAGATCCTAAACGTATAATGGATAATCCAATATTGAATACAATATTAGGTTTATCATTGGGTTATATGATGCCCGGATTAGGTGGAGTAGGTTTAGCAGCTACATTAGGACTAGGCGGAATTGGATTAGGATTTGCAAGTAAATCGGATACCAAAAATAGAGGAAATGATATTTATGTTCAGAAATTAAAAACTGCATTTGAGAAAGCAGAAGAAAATAAAGCTAAAAGAAATAAAAATTATATTAAAAAAGATTGGAATAAAAATATATTTGAAGAAATTGAAAATGCTAGATTAAGTAGAAATGAAAATTATGAAAAGAAAAATTGGATTGATGTAACTAAACCAAAATCATTTCTTGATAAAATTGGTATTAAGGGAATGGGATTAGCTGGCGGTTTAGGATTATCAATGGTAGGTGGACCATTATTAAGTTTAATTACAGGAATGGTTGGACCATTATTGCAAGGTATATTGCCTTCTTTTTTATTTAAAGGAGCTATGGGAGGTCTAGGTTTAGCTCTGGGTCCTTTAGCGCCAATATTGGGAACTTTAGGAGCATTGGGTTTTACAATGTGGAGAAGTTCTAAAAAGAAAAAAGAAGAAAAAATAAAAGAAGTTTTGGAAAAAAATGAATCTTTAAAATATGGACATTTTGAATCTTTTAAAGATGAAGATAAAATAGTTGCATTAGCGAATGAACAACATTTACATTATAAAACTTTAAGAGATTTAGGTTTAGCTGAAGAAACTCTTGGGATGAAAATGAAGGGTAAAGGAAGATTAATATTAAAAGGACTTACAGGAGGAGCTTTAGGATTTCTTTTCGGTGGTCCAGCAATGGCTATTATGTCTTCGTTAGGTGCGATGTCTCAAGAACTATTTAAAAAAGATATAGATTATTCTAATCGTGATCCTAATTATTTTGCAAAATTTACAAATTCTTCATTTGAAAAATATTTTGGTATATTGCCAATAATGGAAGCATTAAAAGAGGGAGAAGATGGTGTACCTTTTGAAGGAAAACAACTCTCCGATATGTATTTTGAAACTAGAAGAGATAAAGAATTATTAGATGAAATGATAGCTAAAAAATCTAGAGAAGCTGCTGAAAAAGCAAGAGAAGATCTTGAAAAAGATGCAGAACCTAGATATAAAGGTGGACCTATTAAACCGAGAAAACCATATATTGTTGGTGAAAAAGGACCAGAACTTAGAACATTTGACCATCCTGGCAAAATAGTTGCAAATGATGTATTTAAAGGAATTAAATCCGAAATAGAAAAATCTAATGTTAAATTAGATACTATAAATAATATTTTAAATATTAAAGGTATTAAATTAGATGACAAAAAACCAATAAATGTTGAAGATCAATATAAAAAATCTTCAGGATTTAATTTTGCATCAATTTTACCTTCATTATCTTTTGATAAAATAAAAGATATACTTAAAGGAATTAAATTTAGTTGGTTTAAATCTGATAATAAAGAGAAAGAAATTAAAGAAAATTTTTATTCTAAAATAAAATCATTTATGATGAAAGATAGATCTTTTTCATTATTTAATTGGTTTAAATCTGATAAAGATGATAAAGAAGTTAAAGAAAGTATGTTTAAAAAAATAAAAGATTTTTTGACTAAAGAAAGATCTTTTTCTATATTTCCTGAAATATCATTTGATAAAATAAAAGATATACTTTTAAATTTTGGAAAACAATTAATGAAGATCCCAAATGTTATAGGATCTATTTTATCGACTTCAATTAAAACATTAATTAAAGGATTTTTATCTCCTTTTAAATTCATTCAAGAAGCTTTTTCAGAAATAAAACTTCCATCTTTTAAGCTAGGATTAGAAAAATTTATAGAAATACCAAAAACTATATTTAATGCTATAACAAGTGGTGCAGGTAAGTTTTGGCGTAATATGCAAAGCATCCCTTCAAAAATATCTTCAATGTTTAGAGGTATGTTTTCTTCAATGAAAGAAATGACATCTAAATTATATACAGATATGTCAAAAGGGATATCTAAAATTTATGTAGATGTTACAAAAGGAATTTCATCTTTATATAGTGATGCGAAATCATCTATTACAAAATTATATTCAGATACTAAAGTTGGAATATCTAAATTTATTAATGCTATTAATCCTATTAATTATATTAAAGGAATGGCATCAGGTATTTCTAAATGGTGGTCCGGTGATGAAAATAATAAAGGTTTTAAAACAAAAGCATATGATTTCATAACAATGAAATCTCTTAGAAATAAGTTTAAAGATTTAATGAAATCTTCTAAACAAAAAAATTATGATAAACAAAATGAATTGGAAAAAAATGTTAAAAAACAAAAGTGGTCAGAAGATGATTTCAGATCAGAAGTAGTTTTTTATCTGGAAAAAATATATCACAGATTAGGTAAATTGACAGAAAATACTAAAGAAGGTATTTTTAGTAAAATAGGTTCAGGAGCTTCTAAAGTATTTTCAACTGTTTCTGGTTTATTTAAAGGTAAAGAAAAAGATAAAAAGAAACCTCAAGGACATACACAAACTTTAAAAGATAGTTTGAAACAATTGAGTTTATTTAAAGAAGATTCTGAAGATGATAAAGTTCAGAATGATATTTTGGAAAATATTAAAAAAATAAATGCTAATACAAAAGATATAGATGAATTAGCTAAATCTGATAAAAAACAAAAAGATAAAGATAAAAAGAAAGATGGTATTTGGGGAAAGATATTAGGATTTGTTACAGGTATGCTTGGACCAGTTTTATTAACTTTAGGACCAGCCATTGCTGCTATTGCTGCATTTATTAGTTCTGATGGAAAAATTGGTGGTAAAGCATTACTCGGAATGGGTGAAAAAGCAGTTAGAGGTACAGTTACTGCTGCTGTTGAAAATAAAGGTGTGTTGGGT
>Ga0316612_1000356_pt1 | contig 14849 bp, 12 predicted proteins | sample MIS2016226_MG_FD_207676 | JGI IMG/M metagenome (GOLD analysis project Ga0316612, IMG submission 207676) | Microbial mat bacterial communities from Middle Island sinkhole, Lake Huron, Michigan, United States - MIS.2016.226 | ecosystem: Environmental > Aquatic > Freshwater > Lake > Sediment... | reverse complement strand
AAAAGAATTCATTTTGAGCAAACAAATTTTAAGAAGTGGAACATCAATTGGAGCAAACATAGAGGAATCAATTGGAGGACGTTCAGATAAAGAGTTTTTGTTCAAACTAGAAATTTCATACAAAGAAGCAAGAGAAACAATTTATTGGTTAAAGCTTTTAAAAGCAACAGATTATATTTCTGTCAACGAATTTGAAAGCATTGGTATAGAAGCTGAAGAAATTTGCAAAATATTGGCAAAAATTATAATAACACTTAAAGGTAAAATGTAAATCATTTAAAAATTAAAAATTAAAAATTGAATATGAGGAATTAGAATTGCTCAAATTCAGTTAATCATTATCAAAATTTTTAATTTTTAATTTTCAATTTTTAATTTAAAATGAAAAGATTAGTAATTCTTGGCGGTGGCGAAAGCGGGGTTGGAACAGCAATTCTTGGAAAGAAAAAAGGATATGATGTTTTTGTGTCCGATTATGGGAAAATAAAAGAAAATTACAAAGAAGTTCTTATTAATAACAACATTGTTTGGGAAGAAGAAAAGCATACAGAAGCATTGATTTTGAATGCCGATGTGGTGATGAAAAGTCCAGGTATTCCTGAAAAAAAATCGCCAATTGTAATCAAGCTTGTCGAAAAAGGAATTCCAGTAATTTCTGAAATTGAGTTTGCAGCACCATTCACAAAAGCCATCACAATTGGAATTACAGGCAGCAACGGAAAAACAACAACAACAATGCTGACCTATCATTTGCTAAAATCAGCAGGTTTGAATGTGGGTTTGGGAGGTAATATCGGGAAGAGTTTTGCTTGGCAAGTTGCCGAAGATCAATTTGATAGTTATGTTTTGGAATTGAGCAGTTTTCAGTTGGATGGGATTATAAATTACAAGCCTCATATTGCCATAATTACCAATATTAGTCCAGATCATTTAGACCGATACGATTACAAATATGAAAATTACATTGCATCGAAATTTAGAATAACAATGAACCAAACCGAGGATGATTTTCTCATTTATGACGCCGATGACAAAGCCATTGGAGAATGGCTACAAAACAATAAAACCAAAGCAAAATTAATTCCTTTTTCGCTGACAAAAACACTCGAAATGGGAGCCTTTATAAAAGATAAAACAATGGAAGTAAACATCATCAACGAGGAAGAATTCACAATGGAAACCGAAACTATGGCACTTGAAGGATTGCATAATCTGAAAAATGCAATGGCAGCAACTTCGGTGGCAAAATTGATGGAAATTAGAAATAAAACCATCAGAGAAAGTTTGTCCAATTTTCTAGGAGTAGAGCATCGACTTGAAAAAGTGTTTAAAATTCAAAATGTGCAGTACATCAACGATTCGAAAGCCACCAATGTAAATGCTACCTTTTTTGCATTAGGTAGTATGAAAACCCCAACCGTTTGGATTGTGGGCGGTGTTGACAAAGGGAATGATTACAACGAATTGATGGCATTGGTTCGCGAAAAAGTGAAAGCCATTATATGTTTGGGACTCGACAATACAAAAATTATAGATGTTTTTGGCAACGTGGTCGATACAATGATTGAGGTCAACAATATGGAAGATGCCGTGAAAATGGCCCAAAGATTATCAGAAAAAGGAGATACAGTTTTGCTATCACCAGCTTGTGCTAGTTTCGATTTATTCGAAAATTATGAAGACAGAGGAAATCAGTTTAAGCAAGCGGTTAAGCATTTGTAAAAAAATATACGATTTACGATATACGAAATACGATATTTCAAAAATATACAGGTAAATCCTGAAAACCTGTGCTAATGCGAAAAGAGTAAGGATAATTTAATAATAAAATGAAAAGAATATTTTTAAGTTTGATTTTAATAACCCTTTTTTCTTGTAGCTCTGTAAGACAAATGGAAGTATTTGTGCCAAAACCAACCCTCGTAAAATTGCCATCGGATGTAAAAAGAATGGTTATTGTTGACAAAACACAAGGCAATGTTCTAACAGCAATCGAAGGAGTATTGACTGGCGAAATGCTTGGAATAGACAAAATTATGTCACAAGAGTGTATATCGGGAATAACAAATCCGTTCTTAAATAATTCCGAAATTCAAATAACTAAACATACCGAGCGATTGAAAAGTGAAAATATGACTTCAACTGGTTTTGGTTCATCTATGAAAATGAATCAAGTTGAACAAATTGCCAAATTGCACAATGCCGATGCTTTGATGGTTTTAGAATATTTTGATTCTGATTTTACAGTTCGTGATATTGCCAATGCAAACAACGTTGGAACAATTTTATTTCAAGGATATGCCCAAGCAAAAGTGGGCATCAGAATATATCTTCCCAAAACGCAGAGTTTGTTTTATGAAAATAGTTTTTGGTATTCAAAAAATTACGGAGAAACCGCTGTAAATAAAAGTATGCTCATAGGAAAACTTGCCGTTGGAACAGATGCAATGAAATTTGTAAGTTACGAACTAGGTAAATACATTGGAAAAAGATTTGTTACTTATAGAACCTGGGAAGACCGAGAAATAATGAAGGGCAAAACAGATGCAACTCAAAGAGCTGAACGACAATTAGTAGCGCAAGATTACGACAATGCAATTATTACATTAGAAAACGAATTTAGGAAAGAACAGAAATCCACAATCAAAGCAGACATCGCTCATAATTTGGGCTATTGTTATGAAATTCAAGGCGAATTAGAACTTTCCAAAAAGTGGCTCACAGAAGCCTATACAATATCGGGAAGCTCAATAACCCAAAAATATTTAGATATTATAAATCAACGAATTACCGAAGCAGCATTATTAGAAAATCAAGAAGTAAAGAAGTAAAGAATTAAGAAAAATATCAAATATCGTAAATCGTATATCGTATATCAAATATCGTAAATCGTAAATCGTATATCGTAAATCGTATATCGTAAATCGTACATTCAAATGAAAGAACTAGTAAACAATCTAAAAGGAGACAGAGTAATATGGGCATTTGTAGCCTTATTATGCTTGTTTTCGTTTATGCCTGTTTTTAGTGCGAGTAGTAATTTGGCATACATTGGTCAAGGAACGGGCAATACTATCAGTTATTTGTTAAAACATTTGGCTCATATTTTTATTGGGTTAGTTATCATCTATTGGGTTCATAAAGTGCCTTTTCATTATTATAGAGGGCTTTCAAAAATTGGGTTACCCATAGTTTGGCTTTTGTTGGGCTATACCTTATTGAAAGGAACCGTAATTGCAGGCGCAAACGCAAGCCGTTGGATTCAAGTACCGTTCATTGGAATTTCTTTTCAAACATCCACATTGGCAGCGCTTGTTTTATTTGTTTTTGTTGCTAGATATTTATCGAAAAAAAATCCCGAACCAATAACTTTTCAGTCCTCTTTTATTGAACTCTGGATTCCGGTTTTTATCACTTTGGGATTAATTTTACCCGCCAATTTTTCTACCACAGCATTGATATTTTCTATGATAGTAATGTTGACATTCGTTGGAAAATATCCCTTGAAATATTTAGGTTTTATCATTGGAACAGGAATAGTGGCATTACTGCTTTTTTATGGAATGTCGAAAGTATTTCCAGATGCAAATATGTTCAGCAGAGTCAAAACTTGGGAGAGTAGAATCGAAAATTTCACTACTGACAAACCCAATGAAGACGATTACCAAATAGAAAAAGCCAAAATTGCCATTGCGTCGGGCGGAATTTACGGACTTGGACCTGGAAAAAGCGTACAGAAACACTTTCTACCGCAATCCTCTTCCGATTTTATTTATGCCATAATCGTCGAAGAATGGGGATTAATAGGTGGTTTCGGAATCTTGCTTTTGTACTTATTGCTGTTTTTTAGATTCGTCATTGCAGCCCACAAAGCCAACTCGCCTTTTGGAAAACTTTTAGTCGTCGGATTAGGATTTCCAATGATTTTTCAGGCGATGATCAATATGGCGGTTGCGGTAGAATTGTTGCCCGTAACAGGACAAACTTTGCCCCTAATAAGTAGCGGAGGAAGTTCCATTTGGATGACTTGCATTGCTCTGGGAATCATTATCAATGTAACCAAAAAAGAAGAAGAAATTGCCCAAGAATTAAGCGATAAAGCAAAACGTGAAGCGGCTTTACAAAAACTGATCGACAAACAATTAGAGGAAGAAAATGAGGCTGAAATGGCTGCCGAAGAAAATTATTCTATCGAAGATAATGCAAGAAATCCAATGAATGCGGTTCTGAATAAATAAGAACTTGTTTGGTTCAATTAAATTATTAGGAAAAATGAAAAAATTAAAATTCATATTAAGTGGCGGCGGAACTGGTGGACATATCTACCCAGCCGTTGCGATTGCCAATGAACTAAAATCTCGTTTCCCTGATGCCGAATTTCTTTTTGTTGGAGCAAAAGACAAAATGGAAATGCAAAAAGTGCCTCAAGCTGGATACAAAATCAAAGGCCTTTGGATTGCAGGTTTACAACGAAAACTGACGTTACAAAACGCTATGTTTCCACTCAAATTAATTGATAGTTTGTGGAAATCTCGAAAAATAATTAAGGATTTCAAGCCCAATGTAGTCATCGGGACTGGTGGTTTTGCCTCTGGTCCGCTATTGCAAATGGCCAATATGATGCAAATTCCAACCCTAATTCAGGAACAAAATTCATATCCTGGAATTACCAATAAATTATTGAGCAAAAAAGCCAATAAAATTTGTGTGGCTTATGAAAATTTGGAACAGTTTTTTCCAAAAGAAAAAATGATTCTGACAGGAAATCCTGTTCGTCAGGATTTAATAGACATCGAAAGTAAAAAAGCAGAAGCCATTCAATATTTCAATTTAGATGCCAATAAAAAAACATTGTTGGTTCTTGGAGGAAGCCTTGGAGCAAGAAGACTCAACCAATTAATCGAAAAGGAGTTAAAAAATTTCGCCAATTTAGAAGTACAAATCATCTGGCAATGCGGAAAGTTTTATTTTGAGGATTATAAAAAATACAATTCAGACAAACTCATAACTCATAACGCTCAACTCATAACTGTGCTTGCTTTTATTGAAAGAATGGATTTGGTTTATGCAGCTGCTGATATTATAATTTCTCGTGCTGGAGCATCATCCGTTTCAGAATTGTGCATTGTAGGGAAACCGGTAATTTTTATCCCGTCTCCAAATGTGGCTGAAGATCATCAAACCAAAAATGCCAAATCAATTGTCGATAAAAAAGGAGCTTTGATGATTAGAGAATCCGAACTGGATTCACAATTCAGTCTAGTTTTTGAGGCTTTACTGAAAGACATTGGGAAACAAGAGCAATTGAGTAAAAATATCAAACAATTGGCTTTGCCAAACGCAACAAAACAGATTGTGGATGAAATCGTTTCTTTAATTAAAAATTAAAAATTACGAATTAAAAATGAAAATCAGTATACTCAAAGTTAAAAATATGCATTTGGGATTAACTTCCTTAACGGTAATCGGAGTTGGATTATCTTATGGAATTAGTCCAAATAAAGTTTTACCATTTTTCTTTGACTTTAAAGTAGAAAGTGTTGATTTGAATAATGTTTTTAGAGCAATAATGGGATTGTATATCGGTTTGGCAATATACTGGTTAATTGGAATTTTTAAACCAGAACATTGGTGGAATGCAACATTAGTAAGTAGTATTTTTATGGGCGGGTTGGCTTTTGGTAGAATAATTAGTATCCTAATTGATGGAATTCCATCAGCTCCATTTTCAATAGGATCTGCCTTAGAAATTTCATATATGATTTGGGGAATATATAATTTAACAACACAAAAATTTTTAATTTTTAATTCATAATTTTTAATTAATAAATGAATCTAAATCAAATACATAACGTCTATTTTATAGGAATCGGAGGAATTGGGATGAGTGCTTTGGCACGCTATTTCAAAGCCATTGGAAAAAATGTGTCTGGTTATGACAAAACCCAAACGGAGCTTACCAAAGACTTAGAGCAAATTGGAATTGACATTCATTTTGAAGACAGAATCGATTTAATTCCTGCGGATTATTATCAAGAAAACACCTTGGTCATTATCACTCCTGCTGTTCCAAAAACACATTCGCAATGGAATTATTTTGTAGAAAGAAATTATGAATTAAAGAAAAGAGCCGAAGTTTTGGGAATTATAACCAAAGACACTTTCTGTTTTGCTGTGGCTGGAACTCACGGAAAAACCACAACTTCGAGTATTTTAGGACATATTTTATTCGAAAGTGGAGCAGATGTAACGGCTTTTGTTGGAGGCATTGTAGAAAATTACAATTCAAATTTAATTGGAAACGGCAAAACAATTACAGTGGTCGAAGCAGACGAGTTCGATCGTTCCTTTTTGCATTTACACCCTGATATTGCTTGCGTGACATCAATGGATGCCGATCATTTGGATATTTATGGCGACAAAGAATCGATAGAAGAATCATTCATAGAATTTGCTGATAAAGTAGAAGACAAAACCAAACTTTTCATCACAAAAGATTTGCCAATAAAAGGAGTTAGATGTTCCATAAATGAAAATACTGATTTTACTGCTTTCAACATTAGAATAGTCAACAGTCAATATGTTTTTGATGTAAAAACACCCACCGAAATTTTAGAAAATATAAGATTCAGTTTGCCCGGAAAACACAATCTGATGAATGCTTTAATGGCATTGGCAATGGCAAAAACTTTTGGTGTTTCGACGGAAGCTATTGTGAGTGCTTTAGATTCTTTCAAAGGAATAAAGCGCCGATTTTCGTATCAAATCAAAACCGAAAAATTAGTTTACATCGATGATTATGCTCATCATCCAACAGAGATAAATGCAGTTCATCAAGCGGTTAGAGAATTGTATCCTAATCAAAAAGTTTTGGCAATTTTTCAACCCCATTTGTTTAGCAGAACTAAAGATTTTGCCGAAGATTTTGCCAAAAGTTTAGCTGCTTTTGACGAAATAATTTTATTAGATATTTATCCCGCAAGAGAATTGCCTATGGAAGGCATTACTTCGAGTTGGTTATTGGATAAAATAGAAAATTCTAACAAGAAATTAGTTTCAAAACAGGAATTAATTCAGTCTGTTTTGGTAAGTGATGCAACTGTTATAGTTACAATTGGTGCAGGCGATATTGGAGAAATGGTACCAACAATTAAAAAAGCATTAAATGAAACTCTTTAATTGGACAAATATTCGATTAATACTAATGTTTTCATTGGTAATTTTTTTGTATTCGTTTACTTCAAAACGAAATATTAACCGAAAATTGACAAAATCCGTTGTTGTTTTTGTAGGAGATGACGCACCATATATTAAATCTGAAACGGTTAATAAATTGTTAATAGAAAATAATAAAGACGCTAAAAGTATAGGCAAAGATAAATTAGATTTGAATAGATTGGAAAAAAGGCTGAATTCGCACGAAATGATAGAAAAATCGGACGTGTTTGTCAGCATTGATGGAGTAATGAAAGCAGTAGTGAAACAAAAAACTCCGGTAGCCCGAGTTTTTGATGGAAATCATTCTTTCTACATTGATTATAAAGGAAATAGGATGCCTTTGTCGGCAAATTATACCGCTAGAGTTCCACTTGTTTCGGGGGTTATCAATAAAAAAAACAGCGAAAAATTAGCCGAATTATTCCGCATAATTTATGACGATGAGTTTTTGAAAAAAAACATCATTGGTGTTCAGATTATGCCGAACGGAAGCTTAAAAATGTTGAATAGAAATTATAATTATCAAATAGATTTTGGAGGAACAATAAGAATGAACGCTAAATTCAATAATTATAAAGTTTTTTTTCAAAAAGCGGTTTTAGACAGTTCGTTATACAAATACAAAACCATCGACTTGCGATTTGCACAGCAAGTGGTTTGTACTAAAAAATAGAAAATGGAAAAAGAGAATATTGCAGTAGGTCTAGATATTGGCACAACAAAAATTGTTGCTATGATAGGCAAGAAAAATGAGTACGGAAAACTAGAAATTCTGGGCGTTGGAAAATCCAAAAGTTTGGGTGTGGCTAGGGGTGTAGTAAATAATATCACCCAAACCATACAATCCATTCAGCAAGCGGTTCTGGAGGCAGAAAACAAATCAGGATACAAGATAAACAATGTGGTTGTAGGAATTGCAGGACAACACATTCGTAGTATTCAACACAGTGATTATATCATTAGAAAAAATTCAGATGAAGTAATTGACGAAAATGACCTTCATCTCTTGACAGATCAAGTCAATAAATTGGCAATGTTGCCTGGAGAAGAAATTATTCACGTTTTGCCACAAGAATACAAAATTGATGGTCAATCGGACATCAAAGAACCCATCGGTATGTATGGTGGACGATTAGAATCGAGTTTTCACGTTGTAGTAGGACAAGCTTCTTCTATTCGCAATGTTGCAAGATGCGTACAAAGTGCCAACATTGAACTCTCTGGACTAACTTTAGAACCATTGGCTTCGGCAAATGCGGTTTTAAGCCAAGAAGAAAAAGAAGCAGGCGTAGCCTTAATTGATATTGGAGGAGGAACAACAGATTTAGCCATTTTCAAAGATGGAATTATTCGCCATACAGCCGTAATCCCTTTTGGTGGAAATGTAATTACCGATGACATCAAAGAAGGTTGTTCAATAATCGAAAAACAAGCCGAATTATTGAAAGTTAAATTTGGATCGGCTTGGCCAGGAGAAAATAGAGACAACGAAATTGTTTCAATTCCGGGTCTAAGAGGAAGGGAACCCAAAGAAATTTCGCTAAAGAATTTGTCCAAAATAATTCACGCCCGTGTTGTGGAAATTATCGAACAGGTTTTCTCGGAAATAAAAGATTATGGTCACGAAGATCCACGCAAAAAACTAATTGCAGGAATAGTTTTGACTGGAGGTGGTTCTCAATTGAACCACATCAAACAATTAGTGGAATACATTACCGGAATGGATACAAGGATTGGTTATCCAAACGAGCATTTGGCTGGTAATTCAGACGAAGAAATATCCTGTCCGCTGTATGCAACTGTGGTTGGATTAGTGATGAATAGCATTGAAAACAAAACCCAAAGTGCCGTTAGATTAGAAAAAATCGCTGAACCTAAAATAGTTAGACCACCAATATTTGAAACAAAAGATGAGGAGTTAATTAATAACGATAGTCAAGAAACAAGGACTCCAGTCCTAACTACTTCAAGCAAAAAGAACTTTTTTGACCTAAGTGGTTACCTAGGGAAAATTAAAGAATTCTTAGATAATGCAGAATAAAAAACAAAAATATAGTAATAAAATAATAAAACCATTAGTGATGAGCAACTCAGATTTTGGAAGTATTTCGTTTGATTTACCAAAAAACCAATCAAATGTAATAAAAGTTATCGGTGTAGGCGGAGGCGGAAGCAACGCCATCAACCACATGTTCAAGCAAGGCATAAGAGGCGTTGACTTTATCGTTTGCAATACCGATTCCCAAGCTTTGGAAAACAGTGCGGTACCAAACAAAATTCAGTTGGGTCTTAATCTAACCGAAGGTCTTGGTGCTGGTGCAAATCCAGATATAGGTCAACAATCAGCTATTGAAAGCATTGCTGAAATCGAAAAAATGCTTGACACCAACACCAAAATGGTTTTTATAACCGCAGGAATGGGCGGAGGAACAGGCACTGGTGCAGCGCCAATTATTGCTCAATTGGCCAAAGAAAGAGACATTTTAACGGTTGGAATTGTGACATTACCTTTCACATTCGAAGGAAAAGTTCGCCTTGAACAAGCACAAATTGGTATCAATAAATTGCGCAAACAAGTTGATTCGTTAATTGTAATCAATAACAATAAACTGAGAGAAGTGTATGGAAATTTGGGTTTCAAAGCTGGATTTTCAAAGGCCGATGAAGTTTTAGCAACAGCCTCAAGAGGTATTGCCGAAGTAATCACGCATCATTATACCCAAAATATCGATTTAAAAGATGCCAAAACAGTATTGGCAAATAGTGGCACCGCCATTATGGGATCGGCAGTTTCAAATGGTGCCAACAGAGCCAAAGAAGGAATTATTTCGGCTTTAGATTCACCGTTATTAAACGACAATAAAATCACAGGTGCCAAAAACGTATTGTTGCTCATCGTTTCTGGATCCGACGAAATTACGATTGATGAAATTGGAGAAATCAACGAATTTATCCAAAACGAAGCCGGAAATAACGCCAATATTATTATGGGCGTTGGCGAAGATGAAACTCTTGGAGAATCCATTTCGGTTACCATTATTGCAACTGGTTTTGATGTCGAACAACAACGAGAGATTGTAAATGTAGAGCCTGCAAAGATTATTCACGTGCTAGATGATGAACAAAAAAATGAGTTTGATTTGACAAAAAAATCAATAGCTGCATTTAACCACGAAATTGAAACACCCATTGCAAAAGCCGAAGACAGAATAGTTTTTGAATTATTAGAAGAAGAACAAGATGTAAAAGAATCCCTAAAAATTGTTCTTAATAATGAAGAACTTTTGGGCATGAATGAGTTTGTTAAAAATTTAGATGTTACTTTCGAAATAGTTTCGCCCATTCTAGACTTTGATTTTGTAGTTTCTACTGCTGAAATTAATCAAATAGAAGTTGTTGGAGCAAAAATATTACATAAAGAAGAACAAGCTAAATTGTCATTCGACTTGCCACTTTTTAAGTCAGAAACCATAAAAAAGGAAGAAATCAAAACGATATTTGAACTAAACAATGAAACTAGAGACATTAATGTAAACGAACCTGTTCAATTTGTTCCAGTAACTGAACTGACCGATAATGGAATAATACGATATTCCCTTGAAGAATATACCGAAGTAGAAAATGCGTTGTTAGACTCAAAACCAACTTCAGAATCAGCCGAGGAAATAATCCCTGAAGAGTTGAACATTACCATGAAAAAGATGGATATTGTAGAAAAATCAACTACTACTTTCGAGAAAATTTCTCCGATGGATATGACAATTCAGGAATCAATGAAATTAAGAACCGAAGAAAGAAGAAAAAAGTTAAAAGATTTTAATTATAAATTTCACAATATTATTTCAAAAGTGGATGAACTAGAAAGAGTGCCTGCTTATAAAAGACATAATATTGAACTTTCAAAAACACAAACAACCGGAACGAATTCGAGAATTTCAGTGGGAACAGACAGCAATGACGACCTCCAACTGAGATCAAACAATTCCTTCTTGCACGACAATGTCGATTAACTAATTCAAACCAAAGTTGACTAACCCGAAAATGAATTTAATTTTTGGGTTATTTTTTGCTTTTGCTTCAATGAAGAGCATTAGAGGTGTACGACAAATTGCATTTAAAAAAAAACATAAACCTAATTGAAATCCACTTCCCCACGGTTGATCCCGAAAGCTTTCGGGAGTGGGCAATGTTGAAGAAGATAACCTTGTCCAAGATCATAACCAATGGTTTCAACCATTGGGACTTGAGGTAAAAGTTTTTAAAAATGCAATTTGTCGTACACCCTAGCATTAGAATGAGTTGTTAGTTCCATTAAAATTCTTTAAATTTGTACTCGGATTTTAGGAAAGAAACTTAATGTTCAAAAAATCTAAAATCTAAAATCTAAAATCTAAAATCATTATGAGCCTATCAACACAAATCATGGAGGAAATTAAAACCGCCATGAGAGCCAAAGATACTCTAGCCTTAGAAGCTTTAAGGGCAATTAAATCTGAAATTCTTTTAGCTCAAACCGCAACAGGGTCAAAAGAAGAAATCTCTGAAGCAGACGAAATTAAGTTGCTTCAAAAGCTGGTGAAAACACGTAAGGATAGCGCCAAAATTTATACCGAGCAAAATCGTATGGATCTTGCCGAACCTGAATTGGCTCAAATTGCAGTAATCGAAAAATTCTTGCCAGCACAATTAAGCGAAGCCGAAGTAGAAGCAATTATTGCAAAAATCATTGCAGAAACTGGGGCATCAGGCATTGCCTCGATGGGAAAAGTAATGGGAATTGCCTCAGCACAATTGGGCGGAACAGCCGAAGGGAAAACCATTTCCTCAATCGTGAAAAAACTCTTGACTTAAAAAAACATCAATTTATTTATGAGCATTTCCAATCGTAAATCTAATATCTCAAATCGTATATAAAAAATGGCTCCGTAGTTCAACTGGATAGAATTTCAGATTTCGGCTCTGAAGGTTGCAGGTTCGAACCCTGCCGGGGTCACAAATTAATTTTCTTCAAAAACATCTTGATTTTTTTTACTTTTCATTTTCGGATTAGTAATTAAGCTGGATACTTGACTGCCGACAGGGAATATAGGGTTTAGACAATAAATGGAATATTTTGTATATATTTTAAAGAGTGAAATAGACGGCAGACTTTATAAAGGTCAGACGAATGATATAGACAAACGATTAAAAGAACATAATTCGGGTAAGACAAAATCGACTAAAGGTCATAAGCCTTGGAAGTTAGTTTATTTTGAAAGTTATAAAACAAGAGAGGAAGCAGTTCTTAGAGAAAAATATTTCAAAACAGGAAGTGGAAGAGAATTTTTAAAAGAAAAAATTAAATAAAGACCATATAGTTCATGACAGCAGGCAGGCAAATGGACTTGATACCTGCATGTCGGCAGGCAGGGAATTTCAGATTTCGGCTCTGAAGGTTGGGGGTTCCCTGTCTGCCGACAGGCAGGGAACCCTGCCGGGGTCACTTTAATTGCCTATTTATAGGGCTTAACAAAGGTTTTAGTCAACATTTATCAAACGACTTAATAAATGTAGATTAAAACCTATTAAATTTAATTAAGTTAGGGTTTGTTTTTTGATATAGAAACTTTACAGTTAAAGACTTAGAATTTTAAATCACTTCAAAGCAATTCCTGCATCAAGTTTTATAATGAGATCAAAAGTTTAAGGGTAATATACTTCTAATACCTCTGATTCCTCTTCCGCAATTAACTCAACATTTTTAATGGATGCAGGAATAAGCAAAGTCTCCCCATTTTTTAAGGTATATGTAACTCCATTTTCTATAATGTTTATCAATCCTTTTACACAGATATAAATAATGAACGAATCGATAGCGGTATAATCTTTAGACAAGCTTCCAAAGACCTTCAAATAATTAGTTTTAAAATAAGGAGAGTGGACTAATTTGTTTGAGGTATTGAGCTCTTTCACATAGTCTGTTTTGTAGTTGTCATGCACCTCAAAATCGATAACATCTAGAGCCAAATCGTTGTGTAATTCCCTTTTTGCTCCAGTTTGTTTATCTACCCTGTCGTAATCATAAATACGATAAGTGACATCCGATGTTTGTTGGATTTCGGCAAGCAACACTCCAGCTCCTATTGCATGTACTCTTCCTGTGGGTATATAAAAGGTATCGCCTTTTTGTACTTTTTCGTGGTGCATCACATCCAAAACTTTGTTGGCTTTAAGATATTCTTGATAGGAATCTCGGTCTAAAGCGCTGTCAAAACCAACAATGAGTTCCGAATTTTCATCGGCTTGCATCACATACCACATTTCATTTTTTCCAAAAGAGTTATGTCTTAGTTTGGCTATCTCATCGCTTGGATGTACTTGAATTGAAAGGGGAGTTTTTGCGTCAATAAATTTTATTAGCAAAGGAAATTCGTTTCCAAACTTTTCATATACAGCTTTACCAACAAAATCTCCTTTAAATTCATTGATTAATTCTTTTAATGTTTTTCCAATTAAATTTCCATTGGCTATTTTGGTTTCATCACCTTCCACATCCGAAATTTCCCAAGATTCTCCAATGTTTTCGACATTAAAATTCTTGTTTAATTCTGTATTTAATTTATCACCTCCCCAGATTCTGTATTTAGAAATTGGGTTGAATTTCAAAGGGTATAGTTTCATGTTGGTTTCTTTTTAATTAATTTTTAGGTTTTTGTGATTCGTGTCCGCCAAAATCGGCATCTGAAATAGCTCTCAATTCTTCTAAGTAACAGTTTTTAAATAAAGTGTCCAAATTTTGACGACGTTATTTTGTTCTTTTTCAAGGCAAAAAAGATTTGAATAGCTGGACTATTGTAATATTTTTTAACGCAGAAAAAGGGGAAAAGAACAAGACAAAAAGGATAATTTATTTAAAAACTATTACTAAGGTCATGGTGTTGCCATATTGTTTTTTCAAATCTACCAATTCTTTCTTTGTTTTCTCAATCAAGGAAGCATGTTTTTTTGAATGGATAAGATTGTTTAATTCTGATGGATCTTTTTTCAAATCATAAAACTCCCAAAGGTCAACCAATTGAGTCAACCCATTTTATAAAACAAGTATTGAACTCCTTGGTATTTAGCCTGTTAAATAGCCTGTTTCGAACAACATGTGGAGGAACTCCATTTTTAAAAGGATGAAATTTTCGCAACCAAGCCAAATGTATTTTCCCAAAATAACTTATTTCATCCCGATCTTCAAACCAACCAGAAATTATAGATGAAATGGTAAGAAATAAAATTTCTTCTAATGGGTATTGAAAATTACCATTTGTGGTTCTTCGAGGTTCTTTCAATGTGCTAAAATACTTTGTGAATAGTGAATTTGAAAGGGTTTCTGGACCTTTTGTAGTCTTTATTATAACAGACCCTCTACTATATCTGCCCCAAATATACTATTCTTATTGATATTTTAAATATTTTAAAAGCGTTTGCCCCAGTTGAACATAGAAATAAAATATTTTTTCTTTCAAATAATATTATATTTCATTGTTGTCCGATAAAACTTATCGGAGTTTAATTTTTTCTATATTTTACAAGCATTCGAGAAGTTTTATCCTTGATCAGCTTGTTTTTAAGTGTCCTTTTGAGAATTCGATACGCAAAAAAAT
>Ga0316612_1000355_pt1 | contig 14860 bp, 16 predicted proteins | sample MIS2016226_MG_FD_207676 | JGI IMG/M metagenome (GOLD analysis project Ga0316612, IMG submission 207676) | Microbial mat bacterial communities from Middle Island sinkhole, Lake Huron, Michigan, United States - MIS.2016.226 | ecosystem: Environmental > Aquatic > Freshwater > Lake > Sediment... | reverse complement strand
ATATAAAAACTAACCTATCGAGCTAACGATGAAAAATATTCACGCACAACGGATTTTAATTTTAGATTTTGGTTCTCAATATACCCAATTAATTGCTCGACGCGTTCGAGAAAGTGGCGTGTATTGTGAAATTCATAGTTTTGATATGAACAACGATGCCGTCAAAGCATTTAATCCTCAAGGAATTATTTTATCTGGCAGTCCCGAATCCGTTAATGAATCTTCTCATTTTCGTGCACCTCAAACTGTATTTGAATTAAATGTCCCCGTATTAGGCATTTGTTATGGAATGCAAACAATGGCAGAACAACTCGGCGGTAAAGTCGGTTCTTCTGATAAACGCGAATTTGGTTATGCACAAGTCAGAGCACGTGGACATTCAAAATTATTACAAGGCATTGAAGATCACATTAATCCACAAGGCTTTGGATTGTTAGATGTTTGGATGAGTCATGGCGATAAAGTTGTTCAACTTCCAGAGGGTTTCAAAGTTATTGCAGAAACTGAGAACGCCCCAATTTCTGGGATGGCAAATGAAGAGAAAAACTTTTATGGATTGCAATTTCATCCAGAAGTCACTCACACCGCACAAGGTCAACGTATTTTAAATCGTTTTGTACATGAAATTTGTGGTTGTGAAATGCTGTGGACTCCCGCTAATATCATTGAAGACAGCATTAAACAAATTCGTGAGCAAGTTGGTGAAGACGAAGTTATTTTAGGACTTTCTGGTGGCGTTGATTCGGCGGTGACGGCAGCTTTATTGCATCAAGCAATTGGAAAGCAATTAACTTGCGTATTTGTCGATAACGGTTTATTGCGTTTGAATGAAGCACAACAAGTGATGGCAAATTTTGCAGAGCATTTAGGTGTAAAAGTCATTCGTATTGATGCAGAGAAACGCTTTTTAGATGCTTTACAAAATGTCACCGATCCAGAGAAAAAACGTAAAGTAATCGGGAATTTATTTATCGATGTGTTTGAAGAAGAAGCCGCCAAATTAAGCAACGCCAAATGGTTAGCGCAAGGAACAATTTATCCCGATGTGATTGAATCTGCGGGCGCAAAATCTGGTAAAGCCCATGTGATCAAATCGCATCATAATGTGGGAGGATTGCCAGATTATATGAAACTAAAATTGGTAGAACCCTTGCGAGAATTGTTTAAAGACGAAGTGAGAAAAATTGGATTAGAACTCGGTTTAGCAAAAGATTTAGTTTTTCGTCATCCATTTCCAGGACCTGGGTTAGGTGTTCGTATTTTAGGTGAAGTTAAAAAAGAGTTTGCCGATATATTGCGTCAAGCCGATGCCATTTTTATTGAAGAATTGAGAAAAAATGATTGGTACGACAAAGTAAGTCAAGCCTTTGCAGTGTTTATTCCAGTGAAATCGGTTGGGGTTACAGGAGATGCTCGACATTATGATTATGTTGTTTCATTGAGATCGGTAGAAACCATTGATTTCATGACGGCGAAATGGAGTCGTTTGCCGTATGAAATGCTAGAAACCCTTTCAAGTCGAATTATTAATGAAGTCAAAGGTATTTCTAGGGTTGTGTATGATATTTCTGGAAAACCGCCAGCCACTATTGAATGGGAATAAGGGTTTTTATTTAAAAATGCAGAACTAAAACCTTTGCATTTTTTATAACGGTAGATTACTCTAAATTTAAGAGTTCTTGGATTAGATCGTGGATCAAAGAAGGGGTGGTGGAGAGTTTTGAAATGTCGAGTTTTGACAAATCTAAAAGCTCTGAATGATTGGGAAAAGTTGCAAGGTTTTTGAAGCCCATTGTCCAATGAGGAAAATCACGTTTTTCAATCACATCCCAACTAATGATGCTAATATCATGATGTCGTTGATCTTCTTTGAGTTTTTGAAATAAAGGTTTAATGATTTGGCTTTCACCTTCTAAGACTTGTAGAAAAGTTTTTCCTTTGATCACCAATAAACCCGTCACGTTTTTCTCTAGGTTATTGCGGCGACTTGCATTTAAAATTTGTTCTAAATCTTTTGAGCTTAATTCTTTTGCAGAAACGCTCATATAGATTAATTGTTGTAACATTGTATAATCCTCAAAATTGGTTTTATGAAAAAGAAATCATTATAATATCGATATTTAAGGCGGAGAAAGCATTATGTCACACGATAGAAAATGGGGAAAGACGTATGGGCAACGCATTGTTGGATTATTGGAAGATGTGGGCTTGGTTTTTATTTTAATAGCCGTCGTGGTCGCAATGGCGCAAGAAGTTCGTGATGTCGTTGTGCGCGGCAATGTGGTTTTAGCGGATTTATTGTTGTTTTTCATATACTTAGAGGTTATTTCAATGGTTGGCGCATTTTGGGAATCGGGACAATTACCCGTTCGAATGCCGTTGTACATTGCAATGGTCGCATTGGCGCGCTATTTAACTTTAGATATGAAAGCCTTAAATTCACCTCAAATGATCGGGATTGCATCGGCGATTTTGTTGTTGTCATTGGCGGTGTTGGTGGTTCGATTTGGTCATATTAAATTCCCTTACAAAGAACTGGGCGAAATACCCCCTAAAATTCCTCCCTCCACATGAAGACGATTTTTCTATTCACAAAGCGCGTGGGAAACGGGTAAAATCATTGTGGGATAATTTTTTCAATATACATCAGCAGGTACATATTATGAGTGACTTGGAGAGCAAAGTCTTAGGCATTTTGAAAGATTTCGGTGGCGAATCTTCGATGTTTTTAATCACCAATCCGAGCAGCCCGTGGGGAAGTTTGGGCGATGCGGCGGCATTAACGGCAGCCGTCAATTCTTTAGCCGCACAGGGCGCAGTGAGCATCGATGCCGCTAACGATGTTGTCAAGGCTTCTTAATTTAAGTTCATTTCCTTTCCTCTCTTTCATGAGAGGATTTTCTTTTACTGAACTTTACCAACCTAGAAATCCATTTAATTCAATTAATCCACTTCTTCCAACGTAATAAGATCGCTACGATTTTAGTCGACCTCATCAAACATTTCTCTCAATTGAGATAAAATAAGCAAAATACCGTTGTAATGGCTATCTAAAATACAAGCAAGTTTCGAGTATTAAATCTATTCTTTGGAGAAAAAATGTTACAAATCATGATGATAGGGATTGGCGGGGCATTGGGATCGATATTGAGGTTTTTGATGTCGTCGGTGATGGTGGCGTGGTTGGGGCGAGATTTTCCGTTTGGGACTTTAACAATCAATGTGTTAGGGTCGTTTTTGATGGGATTGTTGGCGATTGTATTGGTCGAACATCTCGATCTCGATGCGGTGTGGCGAACGACAATTTTAGTGGGATTTTTGGGCGGTTTTACGACTTTTTCGAGTTTTTCTTTGGAAACCTTACACTTATTTTTAGCCGACGAAACCTTTAAAGCATTGTTATATATGGGTTTAAGCGTAGTTTTATGTGTGGGCGCGGCGGCGTTGGGCTTAAAAGTTGGACAACATCTCTGATTAAAAATAGGTGCAAAGCGCGCTTAATCTGACTATACTGTTAAGCGGTTTTTCGTGTTAGATGCAATCATGAAACGTTTTAGCGTATTAAGCATTCTCGGGGCGATTGGTTTAGCGAGCGCGGTTCACGCCGACGATGCAAACCCTGCCGACAAAAAAATTCAAGTGGCGTTCGCGTATTGTGAACAGGGCTTAGTGTTGCCTGCGCCTAAAAGTATGGTCGCGCTCAAAGTGTTGCAGCGGTACTTCAAAAAGTACGAATCTTATCGCAACGCCGCCACCGTGCTCAATCCCAACATCGTCAAACTGGATACCGTCTATAAATCCAAATATCCTCAATTGGGCGACAAACCTTACAACGCACTTTACGAGCAATGTCAAACCGAATTGGTCGCCAAGATTTCTCAAGCCCAAGAACAAGTTGCAAAACAAACTGAGCATTTTCAACAGCTTGCGCCTCAACAAGCCGAAGCCGTCAAAAAACTAAACGATAGCGTTATGCCCGTCGTAAAATCTGCCATCGAATTGTGTGGACATTATGTGCAAACGCCCATCCCCAAAGACGCAGACGAAAAAACCCGCAATCAGTTTAATTCGGATTTGATGACGTATCAAAACCATAAAAAACAAGCAGTTAAATTGCATCCAGGGATTTTACAAACCCATTACAAAAGCCTCAAACACGATCCCGAAGCAAATACCGTCGCTGAAGTCGAGCAAGTCCTATTGTATTGGTTTGAATACTGCGACAGCGTGTTTTTAGGTTCTCAATTAAATGAGATCGATCCCGAAGGTCCTCCTTTGCCAGACAGCGATCAAAGCAACGATGAACCCCCGCCCGCCGACGATGGTGATGATGGCACAGCCGATGCCGCAGCCGCATTAGCCGACGCAATTAACAATGCTAACGGCGACCGCAAAAAAATCCTTGAGCAAGAAAAGCATCCCGTTGACTTCACCGACAACGACGATGATCTAAACAACGCAAAAACTTGGTTATTCGACAGCACAGGCGCAAATGGTAACGAATGTCATATCTATGTCTTTGATAAAGACCACAAAATGATCAGCCAAAAAACTACCCAAGGTCTCTGCGAACTCCCTAAATAACCCCTTGATTTTCCATATAAAACAAAAGCCTAACAAAATATCTTGCTAGGCTTTTTTGTTTTTACTTTAACCCTTCTCAAAAGCATAAGCCGTATCTCTTTGATTTATAATAAATAACCCGCATTTGGGAATCTCAAATTTTAATACCTTTAAAAACAATATGTTATAAATTCAAAATTCACGTTTAAGCCGCATTTTTAAAAATTAATATCTAAAAATCATAAACCCTTTATTTATAACATATTGATTTTATGGTTAAAAAATTTATCTAAACGTAACTTTTGCACGATAGGTTTTTTATTGGATTGAATAATGATATGATTAAAGCGAGATTTGAGAACGTGATTAATTCACGGGTTGGTTATCTCCTTAAAAAAAAGAGCTAGTCAAATAAAAAATGTTTTGTTATAATTTCACTTTTAGAGCCGGAGTGGCGAAATCGGTAGACGCGCCAGACTCAAAATCTGGTAGGGGCAACTCTGTGTCGGTTCGAGTCCGACCTCCGGCACCATCTTTTTGGTTAGCCTTTCTTATTTTCTTCCAGCGGTTCTATGCTTTTCGGTATGTGTTTTGCTCTATTTCGCAAACGCCCCACTGATAGGAAATAGACATAATGTATATTGAATACACTTTTACTCTCGAAGATGGCAAGGTTCTAACCTATCATGTCGATTTTAATCGCCCACGCGAGAAAATGCTTAATTTAGAGCAACATCCTGTTTGGACGCAGTTAACTTTCCATCGTTGCCCTAATTGTCCTCTTTCTTCCGAAGAATACTCGCATTGTCCCGCTGCCATCGATGCACACGAAATTGTCGCTGGATTCAATGAGATATTATCTTGCAAAGCCGCTTCAATTACCGTTAAAACCCCCGACCGTGAATATTTCAAATTTACCGATGCTCAAACTGGTTTGCGGGCGTTAATTGGTTTTGTAATGGCGAGCAGTGCGTGTCCGATTCTTTCAACAATGAGAGGAATGGCGTATTTTCATTTGCCATTTGCTTCAATGGATGATACGGTTTATCGGATGGTTTCTTCGTATTTGTTACGCCAATATTTTCAGTATAAGAAAGGGCAACCCCCTGATTTAGAACTAAATGGTTTGAAACTATATTTCCAAGAAGTACAAGCCGTTAATTTCAATTTCTTGGAACGCATTCGTGCAGGTTGTGAAGCAGATTCTAATTTAAATGTGTTAGCAACGTTGTTCACGATTGCATCGATGCTTTCATTATCATTAGAACGGCACTTAAAAGAAATCCAACACTTATTTGAATAAAAGGATCGACCATGCGAGACAACCCAATGGTCATTGAGTACATCTTCAGTTTAGAAAGCGGAAAAACGCTTGAATATTCCGTACCTTTTGATCGCACCCGTGAAACAAAACTTCCTAAAGAAAAATACCCCGAATGGACAGTGCTAGAATTTCAAAAATGTAGCAACTGCCCCCTTTCTAGTGAACAACATACCCATTGCCCAGTTGCCATTGATGCAAAAGAAATTATCGTTGCATTTGGTGAAATACTTTCTTTTGATGAAACTGATGTGCGCGTTAAAACACCAGAAAGAGAATACTCCAAACATTGCGATGCTCAAACTGGTTTGCGTTCTTTGATCGGTTTTGTAATGGCAACCAGTAGTTGTCCCGTGCTTTCTAGCTTAAAAGGTTTGGCGAATTATCATTTGCCTTTTGCTTCATTGGAAGAAGTGCTTTTTAGAGTAACTTCTTTCTATTTAATGACCCAATATTATGTGTACAAAGAAGGCGGACAACCCGATTTGTCATTGGATGGATTAAAAGAGCAATTTACTGAAATACAAACCGTAAATTATGATTTTTTACAACGCATTAGAGTTGCAAGCCAAGCCGATTCAAGTTTAGATGTACTTTCAACCTTGTTCTCAATTTCTGCTCTAATTTCTCTGAATTTAGACGATTATTTAGAACGTCTACGTCCTTCATTGGTGTATAAAAGATGATTAAAGAAATTACGATTTTAGGGGCGGGTTTTGGTGCTTTAACCGCAGTTAAACAACTCCGCACTTCTGGCTTTCAAGGTCAAATCAAATTGATCGCCCCCAAACCTCAATTATTTTATTACCCTAGCTTAATTTGGGTTCCTGCTGGTTTGCGTAATGAACAGGATTTGACCGTTGATTTGAATTCTTTCTTTAAACGCATGAAAGTTGATTTCAAAGCAGCTTCTGTTTTAGGTTTGAATCCTCAAAACAACTTTGTTCAAACTGATCAAGGTGAGTTTGCTTATGAAAAACTCATTATTGCAAGCGGTGGACGTTTCATTAAAAAACTTTCTGGAATTGAAAATATTTGTATTCCTTGTGAAAGTTTCGCTTCGGTTCAAAATTACACCGATAAATTAAACAATTTGAAAGAAGGAACATTAGCTTTTGGTTTCGCTGGAAATCCTAATGAACCTTCCGCAATGCGTGGTGGACCCGTCTTTGAATTTTTGTTTGGAATTGATACCTTATTGCGCAAACAAAAACGCCGAGAAAACTTTGAATTACTCTTTTTCAATCCTGTCACCGAACCGGGTAAAAGATTGGGAGAAAAAGCGGTTTCAGCTTTATTGCAAGAAATGCAAAAACGTGGCATTAAAACCCATTTGGGCGAGAAATTAAAAGGTTTCACACCGCAAAGCATTTTAACCGAGAAAACTGAATTAAAAAGCGATTTGACGTTATTTATGCCGGGCATGACTGGACCTGCGTGGGCAGAAAAAAGCGGTTTGCCATTAAGTGCGGGCGGTTTCATTCAAGGCGATGCACAATGCCGAGTGCCTGATTTTAAAGATATTTTTATCGCGGGCGATGCAGGAAGTTTCCCTGGACCTGATTGGATTCCTAAACAAGCGCATCTTGCTGATTTACAAGCACAAACTGCGGTTAAAAATCTTCTTCAAAACACATCTGAACATTTCAAAGTTGAATTGATTTGTATTGTGGATTCTTTAGATAGTGGTATTTTGATCTATCGAGATTTGAAACGCGCTTTAAATATGCGTAATCCTTTATTTCACCAAGCAAAGAAATTCTTTGAATGGTATTATTTGCGTTCTTACAAATAAGTTATGGAAACTACAATTACATTAGAGCAAGCTGTAGAATTAGCTTCGCTTCATTATCACAAAAACGAGCTAGTTGAAGCAGAAACGGTGTGTAATGCTATATTAGCCGTTCACCCTCAAGAAATCACAGCGTTGCATATTAAACAGCTTATTAGAGCAAAATCTTCCCCTTTTACAAAGGATGATCCCTCGTACTCTCAATATGAAATAGGAGAATATACTTATGGGAAACCTCAAGTACTTTCATGGGGAGAGGGAACAATATTATCCATTGGAAAATATTGTTCTATAGCAGAAGGAGTGATGATTTTTTTGGGTGGAGAGCATCGTGTTGATTGGACAACGACTTATCCATTTAATGCTCTATTTTCAAGTGCATCACATTATCTTGGACATCCAAAATCAAAAGGAAATGTAATCATTGGAAATGATGTTTGGATAGGAGCAAAAGCAGTGATATTATCTGGAGTATCTATAGGAAATGGTGCTGTTATAGGTACTCATAGTGTGGTTACAAAAGACGTACCAGCATATAGCATAGTTGCAGGAAATCCTGCTAAACATATCAAATTGCGTTTTGAGCAAAATATTATTTCTAAACTTCAAGATATTGCTTGGTGGACGTGGAATCATGAACAAGTTATGCAAGCGTTACCATCGTTACTATCAAGTGACATTCAAAACTTTATTGATAAATATAGTTAGAAAGTATTGAATGGTATTATTTGCGTTCTTACAAATAAAGTTTTTCAATTCCAACAAACCAAATTATTCCAATAATAATTAAAAATATTAGGAAATACAATAAGATGGTTTGTTGTGAATCCGTTGTAAAACCACTATCTTGTGCGGCTTGGTGAATATGTTTTGCTTTAACAAAATAAGTATTTTCTGCAAATGCTGCTAACATCGCTTTATCCGCTAAGATATTAACTCTTCTTAATAATCCTTTTGAATATTTTGTTAAGCATTTAATTGCACGTTGATTAAATAGCGGCGGACCTTTGTAACCCACAATTCTCAAACGAAAATCAATATACGCAGCAATATCTTTTTGAGAAAGTGGTTTCAAATAGAAACTATGGGTGATGCGTTCTTTGATTTGACGAATATGGGTTTGAGAAAGATTTTGATCTAATTCTGGTTGTCCGAACAAAACGATTTGTAAAAGTTTATGGGTAGTGGTTTCTAAGTTGCTTAACAAACGGATTTCTTCGAGGGTTTCTAGCGGCATACTTTGCGCTTCTTCAATTAATAGAACAACTTGCTTATTTTGGGTATGTTTTTCTAATAAAGCTGTTTGTAAAGTATGAAGAATTTCTAAATGATTTGTATTGGAAGGCAAATCTAATCTCATTTCTAATGCAATCGCTTGCAAAATTGTATCGGGCGTTAAACGTGGATTTGCTAAATAAAGTATTTCAACTTTTTGAGGAAGTTCTTCAGGCAACATTCTACACAACATTGTTTTCCCACTTCCCACTTCACCCACTACTTTTATAATCCCTTCGCCATTATTAATTGCATAGAGCAACGCATTTAAAATTAAACCCCGTTCTCCACCCACATAAAATAAACGCGGATCAGGGGTAATTCTAAACGGCGGTTCACTCAATCCATAATAGCTATAATACATAATTTCAAATCACTAGTTTATTCATGATAACGAAAGACTTTAAATCCTTCGTTTTGACAAAGCGAATCGCGTTGAGCTTCTTTTAAATCTACTTCAACCATTTCTTTGACCAATTCATCAAACGTTATTTTAGTCTGCCAACCGAGTTTTTCTTTGGCTTTGGTGGGATCACCTAATAAGGTTTCGACTTCGGTGGGTCTGAAATAACGCGGATCAACGGCAACAATGGTTTTTCCAGTTGAAACATCGATGCCTTGTTCCTCAACGCCTTTACCTTCCCATTTGATTTGAATTTCTAAAGCAGCGGCGGCTTTTTCTACAAATTCTCGAACGCTATGTTGCTCACCACTTGCAATCACAAAATCTTCAGGTTGTTCTTGTTGTAACATTAACCATTGTGCTTTCACATAATCTTTTGCATGACCCCAATCACGCAATGCGTCCATGTTTCCCAAATACAAACAATTTTGTAATCCTAATTTTATTTTTGCTAAGGCTCGAGTTATTTTGCGAGTAACAAAGGTTTCTCCACGAATCGGGCTTTCATGATTAAACAAAATGCCATTGCACGCAAACATATTGTAGGCTTCACGATAATTCACCGTAATCCAATACGCATAAAGTTTGGCAGCGGCATACGGAGAACGAGGATAGAAAGGCGTGGTTTCTTTTTGAGGAATTTCTTGAACTTTTCCAAACAATTCAGAGGTCGATGCTTGATAGAAACGGCTATGTTTTTCTAAGCCCAAAATCCGAATCGCTTCTAAGATTCTCAAAGCCCCAATCGCGTCAGAATTTGCAGTATATTCAGGCTCTTCGAATGACACTGCAACATGACTTTGAGCGGCTAAATTATAGATTTCATGTGGTTGAATTTGCTGAATAATTCTAATCAAACTGGTTGAATCGGTTAAATCACCGTGATGAAGAATTAAATTACGATTTTGAGAATGCGGGTCTTGGTACAAATGATCAATTCTAGCGGTATTGAAAAGAGAGGAACGGCGTTTAATTCCGTGAACTTCATAGCCTTTTTCAATGAGAAATTCTGCTAAATACGCACCGTCTTGTCCCGTAATACCCGTAATTAAGGCTTTTCTTTTCATTTCTTTTAATCCTTTAAACGGGACTATTTTATTTAAAATAATCCCTTTTTGAAATCAATTTTGAAAACGTTGAAACACTAAACTTGCATTTGTTCCACCAAAGCCAAAGCTATTTGACATCATGGTGTTTAAAGATTTGTCGATGCGCTCACGAACAATCGGAATACCTTCTGCACCTGCATCTAATTCAGTGATATTTGCACTCGCAGAAATGAAGTTGTTTTCCATCATGATTAAGCTATAAATCGCTTCATGAACACCCGCAGCACCTAATGCGTGACCACTCAAAGATTTAGTAGAACTTACATAAGGAATTGCTTGCCCTTCAAATACGGTTTTGATTGCCTCGAGTTCTTTCAAATCACCCACTGGCGTGCTTGTGCCGTGCGCATTAATATATTCGATTGGATTTGTAACCGTCGACATTGCTTGTTGCATACAACGCACCGCGCCTTCGCCCGAAGGTTGAACCATGTCACTGCCGTCGGAAGTTGCGCCGTAACCCACTAATTCTGCGTAGATTTTTGCACCGCGTGCTTGAGCGTGTTCAAGTGATTCGAGAACCAAAATACCGCCGCCGCCTGAAATCACAAAACCGTCACGGGTTGCATCGTAAGGACGCGAGGCTTTGTCGGGTATCTCATTGTATTTAGAGGATAATGCGCCCATTGCATCGAATAACACTGACATTCCCCAATGCAATTCTTCGCCGCCACCTGCGAACATAACCTCTTGTTTTCCCCATTGAATTTGCTCAAAAGCGTTTCCAATGCAATGCGCACTCGTCGAACACGCAGAACTAATAGAATAATTTAAGCCTTTGATTTTAAAGGGAGTACATAAACAAGCCGCCGTTGTGCTTGACATGGTTCGAGTGACCATATAAGGTCCGACTTTGCGTAAACCTTTGTTTCGTAAGAAATCAGCGGCATCGATTTGATGTTGAGGAGAACCCCCGCCCGATCCGACGATTAAACCCGTGCGGGGATTCGACACTTGATCTTCAGAAAGTCCAGCATTTTCAATGGCTTCGCGCATCGCCAAATAACTATACGCGGCGGCATCACCCATAAATCGGTAGATTTTTTTGTCGATGAGATCGGCGGGATTGAGTTTGAGGCTGCCGTGAACGTGCGATCTAAAGCCTAACTCTTTGTATTCATTAGCAAAAACGATCCCAGATTGTCCATCATACAGAGATTTTTGCACTTGTTGTTTGTTGTTGCCCAAACTGGACACGATGCCCATGCCTGTAATTACTACCCGTTTCACCCGCCTACTCCTTTGATTTTAAAATGAATCGGTCGACGTAAAAAGTCCGACCCGTAAATCTTTTGCTTCGTAAATCACGCGACCATCGACTTCCATCACGCCGTCGCCGATGCCCATTACCAATTTACGCATTATAACTCTTTTCATATCAATGCGATAAGTCACTAATTTGTTTTTAGGGGTGACTTGACCCGTAAATTTGACATCGCCCGCGCCGAGTGCTCGACCGCGTCCTTTTCCGCCTTTCCAACCCAAGAAAAACCCCACCAATTGCCACATCGCGTCCAATCCCAAACAGCCCGGCATCACGGGATCGGTGGGGAAATGGCAATCAAAAAACCATAATTCGGGTTTAATATCCAATTCAGCGATCATATGTCCTTTGCCAAACGCGCCGCCGTCGTTGGAAATGCTGATGATTCGATCCATCATCAACATATTTGGCATGGGTAATTGTGCATTCCCTTCGCCAAACAATCTACCTTGTGCGCAATCAATTAACTCATTGTATTGATAGTTATTTTGCTGGATAAATTCGCTCATTATGTCCTATCCGCGCTTTTGCGAAAAAATTTGAAGTATAAAGTAAATTCTCAAACTTTGTTATCTAAAAACGTCTTAATTATTGTGATAGCATAAGTGGCTTACATTAACCCTCGAGGAAAAATCATGAAACCTGTAAAAATCTTGGCTGTTTTAGGCATCACCGCGAGTTTAGGCGGATGCGTCGCCTTATTGACCACTGCCGCGCCGATTGTGTGGGAACTCGCTAAAAGTGACGTTCTCAAAGGGGGCATTGAAATCTTGGCACAAGTTCTTTTGGGAACAAACAAAACTGCAACCACTCCAACAACAACCCTTGATCAAAATCAAATCCAAAAAAGAATTCAAGACCTCAATAATCAAGCTAAATCAGGTCAAAGTCAAGACGCAACTAAAATGGAGAGCAAAGACCTTTCTGTATTGCTCCAATTAGTCGAAGCATTAACCCAATCAACTGCAAAAGACCCCTCGCTCGAAAACAAAAGCGCAACCCTTTCTCAATATCAGCCTCAAATTAGAGAATTGCTTGAGAAATACAAAACCAGCATTCCTAAAGACACCAAAGGATTAGATTCTTTTGGAAATGGATTACCTGTCGCGGTTAATTATTCTTATCGCCAAGCCAGTCAAAATGAAATGAAAAACTTAACCAACGGAACTGTTTTACGCGACGGTGATCATTACAAAATTACCTTTACGCCTCAAGCAGATGGCTATGTGTATATCTTTCAAACCGATACTTCTGGAAAGGTTTATCAATTATTTCCTATGTCGAGCATGAAAGGCGTTGAAGTTCATAATTACAACCCCGTTAAAGCCAATACAACTTACACCTTACCAGCAGCGGATAAATCTTTTTATTTAGATGAGCAACAAGGTGAAGAAAAAATCTATTTTATCGCCACCAAACAACCCGATCAATCATTAGAACAACAAATGGCAACGCATTTAAAGAGCACACAATTTAGCATACGAGGCGTTGGAGGAATTGCTCACGATAAAAATCCTCAACAACAAACCGCTCAAGCACAAGCAAGTGATAATATTTTGCTCGATTTAATTCGTTCAAGAGGACCTGCGGGAATCGTTTCTGATGCAAAAGAAACTAAAACCCATTCCATTAAAGACGACGATGGAAAAGTCTTTAATTTAACCTATCAAAAATTAGATGGTTGGTGCGATCAACAAAAAGGTTGCGCAAATGTCACTACTTTTCGTCATGAATCACGTCTAAAATAATGATTTCATTAGATATTTTAGTGGTCGGCGCGGGCGCGGTTGGAATGACGTTTGCGGCGGCGATGCGCGACAAAGGCTTTAAAATCGGTATGTTGGACAGCAAAACCAGCCTGTGTCCGCCCCCGCAGACCGATTACGATTCGCGCGTCTTCGCACTCACCCGCGCTTCTGAGCGGATTTTTGAATCGGTCGGCGCGTGGGAATTTTTTGAGCGCAATTCCCCTTTTCAAAGCATGGAAGTGTGGGAAAATGACGGGCACATTCAGTTTTTTTGTGATGAATTGGGCGAACCTAATTTGGGCTATATCACTGAATTATGGGTTATTTTACGCGCACTTGCTCAAACTTTACAAACCTCTTCTGATATTCAGTTCTTTAATAATTGCAAACTCGCTTCTTTAGAATTTCAACAAAATCAATCTCTTATTACGCTTGAGAGTGGTGAAGAATTGAAAGCCAAATTAGTGATCGGCGCGGATGGTGCAAATTCTAAAGTTCGAGAATTCGCAAATATCTCTTTGAATTTAAAGGAATATCATCATCATGCGTTAGTTGCAACCGTTCAAACTGAATTGCCGCATCAAATGACCGCTCGCCAACGTTTTTTAGGTTCAAGTATTTTGGCGTTTCTCCCGTTATCAGAAAGCAATAGTTGCTCAATTGTGTGGAGTGTTCCTCCCACTCAAGCAGAGGAATTGCTCAATTTATCTGTTGAAGATTTTAATCAACTGCTTTCAACTTCTTTTGCGCATAAATTAGGTGAAGTTTCTTTAATTAGCGAACGTTTTACTTTTCCTTTAATCAAACGTCATGCAATGCACTATGTGAAACCGCATTTAGCTTTGATGGGTGATGCCGCACACACCATTCATCCTTTAGCGGGACAAGGGATGAATTTGGGTTTGTTAGATGCGGCAAGTTTAGCAGAGCTTTTGTTACAAAATAGAAACCGTCCGTTAGGCGATTTTCAAACCCTTCGACGTTATGAACGCTGGAGAAAAACTGAAACCTCTACCATGATGACTGCAATGGATGGTTTTCGTTATTTATTTGGAAATGATTTTCTTCCGCTTAAAACCGTTCGTAATTGGGGTTTAAATCTTAGCAATCAAAACGCTTTTTTTAAAAGAGTTGTAATGAGCCATGCAATGGGTTTAACTGGCAATTTACCGATTTTATCAAGATTATCTTATTAAATTATATGGAGTTTTTAAATGCAACGTGAAATCATCAACACACCGAATGCACCTCAAGCAATTGGCACTTATTCTCAAGCGGTTAAAATTGGTACAACGGTTTATTTATCGGGACAAATTCCTTTAATTCCAGAAACCATGAACTTAATTGAAGGAGATATGTCTGCTCAAATCCATCAAGTTTTCAAA